>Ga0315268_10008040_pt1 | contig 11045 bp, 12 predicted proteins | sample C1_top_MG_FD_204535 | JGI IMG/M metagenome (GOLD analysis project Ga0315268, IMG submission 204535) | Sediment microbial communities from Yellowstone Lake, YNP, Wyoming, USA - C1_top | ecosystem: Environmental > Aquatic > Freshwater > Lake > Sediment | place: USA: Wyoming | collected 2017-08-01 | reverse complement strand
AGCTCATCTTTGTCTCAGATTCGTGCTATTCTGCTGATTTTGTCGGTCTGCTCATGGAAAAGAAGAGGGCCATGCCGGTCAAAGCCCTTTCGCCAGGGCTGAAAGACGAGACCACAGCATGCCAGTTCTTCTCGATACCATTCTGGCACGCTTTGAAGAGCGATTTGGACCTCAATAGCAATGGAACCGCAAGCCTCAGCGAGGCGTTCTATTATGCGCTCAAAGAATATCGGGTCAAGAAGCCGGATACGCTTGGAAGCTTCAGGGAGAGCATACCACTGATAAAGAGCATGGATGAAGTGAAAAACGGCGTGGTGATGGTGACGATGAAGGGGTGCGAGGCATGCAAAGCCATGGAGGCGACGCTGAATTCTGCCAAGCTTTTGACCAACGGGGATGTTGATTTCTACGAGATAGATATTGAAGACGCGGGATATAGCGGATCCGCTGTCCCTGCGCTCATCATAATCCGAGACGGAAAAAAGATCGCTGAAGAGGTGGGCGCCAAGGACCTCAAACTATTGGGAGAATGGCTAGGGTCCAATGGCATGAAGATCAATGAGTTTGGCTTATCTGCCAAAGCGCTTTATGATAAGGGGAAGATGGAGTCGCTCGTCCTGGTTTTCAAGTGGGATGAGATAGTGGCCGAACTCGGGGTGGAAAAAGCCCTCGATCTTGCGGTCTCCCTGCTCAAGCATCCGGACAAAAAGATCGGGGATTCGGCTGCGAGACTGATCTATGATGCCCTGAAAAAAGATGCGGTTTATCCGGATGAAAGGCTGGTCGGGGCGCTTGGGGAAGAGGTCAAAGAAGGCGCTTTCATGGTGATAGGCGCGCTTTCGGAAGCAGGCGAGAAAAACCCGGATCTGATGATGCGGTACCTCAAAGGATGGCTTAATGACAAAAAAGATGATGTTGCCGAGGGGGCTGTCTGGATCCTGGATGGCATGATCGAAAAGATCGATGTGCTCGCTTATGACGGGATTTTAGAGGATCTGGGTCAGGCGTTGGGCAGAAAGACAGGCTTCTATAACAGAATAGCGCACTGGCCAGACGCCTTACGTGGCAGATTGTACGAGCAGCCAGCATCTGGGATCTTAGCAGATCTCGCACAAAAAAAACCTGACAAAGTCGTGCCTTATCTGCAGCGATGGGCAAAGAGCAGGAACCTGGATGCAAGTGCTGAGGCCATCCGGATCCTGGATGATATCTCGATTTCGGTGGATCTGAGCAGGTATGAAGGGATGGTCAGGCTCCTTGCAGATGCTTTGAGGGATAAACGCGAGAATGTGAGAGGCGAGGCGAAAAACGCGCTGGGCTACACTGCGCTGAACAATCCGGATGCGGTCCTGCCGATCCTGAAGGAGATGAGCAGGGATAGGAAAACGTATGTACGAGAATCTGCGATAGATGCGTTGGAAACCTTCCTGATGGGCGGTGTGCTCCATAAGAAGGTAGATCCTGCGGATCATGAAGATATACTCCAGATATTCCTGGGAGCCACCCGGGACAGGGATCCAGACATCAGAAAATCAGCTTTTATCCGCCTGGGAGCCGCCGCAGAGAGGATCGACCTGAGCCGGTTCCCGGGCATTGTCGAGGCTCTTGTGGACGCGCTGGGTGGACCTGCAGGAGATGTGCAGACGTATGCCGTATTGGCCCTGGAGGAGCTGGCAGGCAAGAACGACCTGAGCAGATATCCTGGATGTATCGAAAGGCTGATCAGGATCTCTGGAAAAGATGATTATGATGAGCGCCATGCTATTTCGGCCTTGATGAAGACAGCTGCATATGCGGATCTGAGCGGATATAAAGGCGCAGTGGACTGCTTTGCCAAGGCGCTTGCTTCTGACTCAGATAACGAAATCACATCAAAACTTTCGGATGCCGCCAGGAAAAACCCGGCAACTGTGGCGCCATTGCTGCTGGAACTGATGAAAAGCAAAAATATAGATGTACGGATGGGCGCAGCCAGGATCCTGATGGAAACGGCAGTGGACGTGGATTTGACTGAACATAAGCAAATGGTCGATGCGCTGATGATCGGGTTGTCTGATCATAAAATGGACGTGTCTTGGCCGGTGTGGAAGGCACTGAAGATTATTAAGGCAAATCATCCAGATAAAGAAGCGTTGATCGAATCGATACTTGAGATTGGCTATTCCAAAAAACATGAGGGTTCCAATGAAAATTCTCCTGCAGTTCCCTGAAGGCCTGAAGCAAAAAGCGGTCGAGCTGGCAAAGGATTATGAGAAGAAAGGCCACGAGGTTTTCCTTTCAGCCTCGCCGTGCTACGGGGCGTGCGACCTTGCGCTCGATGAGGCCAGATGGATAAAGGCAGACAAGATCGTGCATTATGGACATAACCGCTTCATGAAGGAAGACAAGTCCGGTTCGCCGGCCGACGCATTGCAGGTCGAATATGTCCCTTATAGCGTGGATGTGGACATCGATTCGCTTTCAGCGGTTCTTCCATTTATAGAAAAAAACAAGAAAATCGCGCTCGCAACTACTGTCCAGCACATCCATCAGTTTCCAAAGATGAAAGCGTTCTTCGAAAAACATGGCAAGACGGTGTTTGCTGAAAACGGCGAGAGGGCTTCAGAGATCGGCCAGGTCCTTGGATGCGATGCGCTCGCTGTGAAGAAGGTCGAAGACAATGTTGATGCGGTGGTGTTTGTAGGGAGCGGGGCGTTCCATGCGCTCGCCATCGATATCGCCAAGCCGGTATTCGTCTTCAATCCTTATGATCATACTGTCCGCGATTTGAGCGCTGATATCGAGAAGCTGCGGAAGCGCAGGAAAGGCGCGATCGCAAAGGCGCTCACCTGCAAAAGATTTGGCGTACTTCTTAGCACTAAACCAGGACAGTTCAATATTGCGCAGGCGCAGTGGGCAAAGAAAGAGCTTTCGAAGCGGGGCATGGAGTGCTCGGTGGTTGTCGCGAACGAGTTCGACCCCATGTCGCTCGGAAATTTCCTATCATTCGACTGCTATATCAGCACGGCATGCCCAAGGATTTCAGACGATCAGGAGAAGTTCGAGAAGCCGGTCTTGAACATTGCCATGCTAAGGGAACTCTTTGAGATAATGGATGCCAATAAGGAATAAAAAACAATCCGCAGTTATCCCAAGCATGGAAATCATGACACAGACCGATCTGGATCTTCCTTTATTGCGGAAAGGGAAAGTGCGCGACACTTACGTTCTCGATGACAAGCTTCTCATGGTGGCGACAGACCGCCTGAGCGCATTCGATGTCGTGTTCAAGGAGGGCATCCCGCGCAAGGGCGAGGTGCTGAATCGGCTATCTGCGTTCTGGTTCGGGAAGACCGAGAAAATAATCAAGAACCATTTCGTTTCGCTCGAGCTTCCGAAAAAACTTCCAGCTTATCTTAAAGGCAGAAGCATGATAGTCGAGAGGTGCAAGCCTCTTCCGATCGAATGCGTCGTGCGCGGGCATATCACCGGAAGCGCGTGGAAGGAGTATGAGAAAAAAGGGACTGTGTGCGGGATAACGCTTCCCTCAGGACTGCATAACGGGAGCGAACTGCCAAACCCCATCTTCACCCCATCGACAAAGGCTGAGAAAGGCCATGATGAGAATATCGATGAGAAAGCAGCGAAGAAGCTTGTCGGCGCTGATACGTTCGAAGCTGTAAAGCAGAAAGCGGTCGAGCTTTATGATTTCGCTGAAGGATTTGCGCGCGAACGGGGGCTGGTTTTGGCTGATACGAAGTTCGAGTTCGGCCTTGACAAAGATGGAAAAGTGATGCTGATCGACGAGGCGCTCACCCCCGATTCGTCGCGATATTGGCTCGAAGACAAATACGAGCAGGGGATATTGGAGAGCCTTGACAAGCAGTATGTGAGGAATTATCTGGAGAGGATCGGCTGGAACAAGTCGCCTCCCCCGCCTCCGCTTCCTGCTGATGTCGTGAAAAACACCACTGAAAGGTATCTGCAGGCATATGCGATGCTGACCGGGAAGAAGCTTTAGTCTTGTGGTAAACGGGATATATTTAATGGATTTGCATCCATAATGGTCAGTATGTCTATTTCCCAGAACTCAAAAGGACCCATGAAAAGGGCGTCTGTCCAGGAGAGCGATGCCGCGCAGAGGTTCAGGACCGCAGAGATTTTAACCTCTAAAGCGGATGAGAAGACGCCGTGGGCTGCATTAAGGGATGGGATCGTGAAGGCTAATCCCAGATCGGATTTGATCAAGGCTGAGGAGCAGGCGTATTTCTGGTGGCATATCGGATAGCCTGTGCATGCGCACATGTCCGACGGGAGAATGTTTAATAAGCCCTTAAGGGCAGAATAGAGTCATGAAGAGCGTCAAACTGACCGTGAAGGGCATCGTCCAGAAGGTCGGTTATAGAAATATCGTCTACAGGGCTGCGAGGATCAGAAGCATCAAAGGCTATGTCAGAAACCTTGATGATGTCGAAGAATCCGTAGAGATAATCGCCCAGTTCCCGGACAAGAGAATCCTTGAGGATTTTATCAAAGAGATCATGGTTAATGATGGTTTTGTAGAGGTCCACAGGATAATAAGAGAGGATACAGAAGAAAAAGAGCACCTGAGATTCGAGGTTGTCCGAGGCTCTTATGAAGAAGAGAATGCAGAGCGGTTGGATGCAGCCGAAATCCAATTGAAAAGACTTACGCAGACGGTCATATCTGGAAATCAACAGCTGGGAGGGAATATGAGTATTGGCTTCACCCAGCTTGGCGATAAGATCGATACTGGTTTTGACAACCTGGGGAGAAAAGTTGACAATGTCGCGGATAAGATCGATTCGTTTTCAGCAGCCACGACAGGCAGATTTGACACCGTCGACAAGAAATACGGCAAGATCTCGAACAAGCTCGATAAGATATCTGGTTCTCTTGAAAAGATTGTTGATGTTTTCGAAACCCCTAAAGAATGAATTAGAAGCGAGCGGTCAGAGATAATGCCCCAGATCTTCAGCGCGAACTTCGCCTGGCCCGCTCTTTGTTTTTTGCTATCAGCTTTAGCACCTGCTTCCTGTGCCACTGCGGGCATCTTTTCAGATAGCCGTCCAGGATTTTTTTGTCCAGCCGGCTTTTTATCTCCTTGAGGGTTTCCTTATCAAGCGGTTCATCGAAATAGACGAGATCGATCAGTGTTTTTTCGACATCAGAAACCGGGATCCAAAAATCATTATAGCGAAGCATGTCGAATCCGAAGAACATGCTCCGGCTTATCCTTCTGACGACAAAATTGGCTCCTGCAAACACCCTCGACCCTGCCCGGACCTTCCTCGGAGTGATCACTACTGGATTGCTCTCCTGCTCCCATAAGCCTCTAAGCGAAAGGGCTTCCTGCAGGCCGTAGTAGAATGGCCTGAATCCAAAACCGACAACCTCTGCATCGTCACGGAAAGTATAGATGCCGCGCGTGATCTTCCGTATCTCCCCCTTTGCCAGGAGGTTATGGACAAGGAGATGCAGATAAGCCTTGCTGATGCCTCTGGGCTTGAGAATGATACTGAGGTCTGATATCGTGAATGCCGCTGCTTTTCCGAATCGCTCCCGAACTTCCTTCAGGTATTTCATGCGAACCGCCTCTTGAGAGCTTCGATCATCTGCTTGAAGGTTGGAATGGCTCCGGAGTACACGATGGCTTTCAGGTTCTTTTCATCGACCGGTCCTGTGGCGTTTTCGAAGAACAGCGCCATGGCAGGCCTTATCTTTTTATCATCGCGGATCTGGGCGCAAAGGTGATAGACATCATAGATGTCCCGCACGAATCTTCTGTCCCGATACGCCTGCATCTTCTCTAGAAGAAGATCTTCCTCGGCTAGCGTCAGTATGCTCATGAACGTGCCGTCGGTTTTCTCATACTGCCTCACAACCGCAGGTTTAGCAGCGGAAAAGTTGATCTCCAGCCGGATCTCTGCATTGCCATTGGAAACCTTGCAGAAAACAAGGTTTGCGGTCTTCTTGAATTTGACCAGCGAGAGCCCGCGCTCTTTTATCCTCTGCGCCAGCTCTTTTTCGATCTTCCTTATATCTTTGCAATAGAAGTCCAGGTCTTCTGAGAAACGGTTGCCTCCGTAGCAGCGCCATACCGCAGTGCCGCCATGGAGAACGATGTCAGGGTCTATGGAATAGATTATCTCTAAGGCTTCATCCTGCAGGAGGGCGATATCGATGTGCATCCTCTTTCGGAGGCGCTTATGGAGCGGGATTATCATAGTATATTATTGAACCAAACTTATATAAAAATATATGTATGGTTGATTTATAAGTAGTGCTTCAGCATCTTCAATGCGAATTTCGCCTGGCCCCGGTTCAAGTCAAAAAGGGTGATGATGCTGATCAGCTCGTCAGGGCTGCGGATCTGGTCCTCGGTCTCGGCGAAACTCGCGAACGTGTAGAAAGCATTGTATTTCACGCAAAGACGCAAAAAGTTGCGGAGCTTCGAGAGGGCTATTGACCTCGGAACCCCGCGCGTCTTGATAAGGCGGCCCAGATCGATAAGGAAGCAGATGTTCTTTTTCTCTGCGATGATCCTTATCGCGCCCTCATCGAACGCGTAGTCGCGGAGCGAGACGAGCGTTTTTTTGTTTTTGTGGTTGACAGCGCTTTCGAGATTTTCGCACTCAACTATCCTGCCTGCTAGGTCATTGGAAAAAAAGAATCTTTCGAAGCCGAACTTCTTTGGATCGGCAGGACATTTTAGTATGTCGAACATTTTGCCTGGATCTCACTCCTTCTTCTGAGGCCTCGGCCCAGGGTGCTGGACGCCTGGATGCGCGTGAGGAGGCATTGGAACCTGATGTGCAGCGGGGTGGGTTGGTGGAACGTGCGCGGGTGGTGCGTGTGCCGACGGAGCGTGGACCGGTGCATGCATCGCAGGTGCTTGGTGCATTGGCGGAGCGTGGGTTGGGTGCTGGATGCCTGGATGCGGGTGTCCTGTTGCCGGGTGCTGGAAACTGGCTGCTGGATGCTGTGCCGGGGCAGTATGATGTACTGCTGCCGGAGCGATCGGCCTAGAAGTCGCGGGTTTTGAAGCAGCAGGCTTCGGAGCCTCTTTTTCGCTCTTCACGTACCTCTCGAAGTGGTACGGCGTCATCTGGAGCTTCTTCCTGCGGAGCTTCTTGTTCATGCCTTTCTTCTTGCTCGCGCCCCGCGAATTCCCTGCAGAGGTCAATCCCCTGAAGGCCTTGCCCTGGCGTATGGCCGAGCTTACGTTCACCGAAGGCTTTGCCGGATCAGCAAGGATCACTTCGAAGAATTTGTAGTTGCCGTCTTCGCCTACCCAATATGAGTTGAGGACTTCCATGTTCCTGTAGATGCGGTTCACCCTCTGCTCGGCGATCGCCTGGTGCGACAATTGGGGCTGGACGAAGCGGTAATAGTTCTTGTGCTTCCTTCCGCCCATGGTCTTGCGCCTTGTGCGCCTTCCCTTGTCGACGCGCGTGCGTACGATTATGTATCCCTGCTTGGCCTGGTAGCCGAGCCTTCTGGCCCGGGGCAGATTAGACGGCTTGTCCATCCTCTCGATGGCAGGGGCCGCTCTCCATCCCCTTATCTTCGCGCGGTATACCGCATCCCTTCCCTTGTACTGCTTCTGCAGCGTCTCTGCTATATACTTGTAAGCGCCCATTCATATCAACCTCTGCATAGATTACTCTCTTCATTTAGAAGAAGCTAGAAGACATTGATTGGCACAACTTTTTAAATATTTCTTTTTTATATACAAGCAACTTGTTTTGGTGGCAGTATGCACGAAACTCCAGATCATCCAGAGTTCATGAAAACGATTAAGGAGATAAGGGACGCCGAAGAGCAGTACGACCGCGTCATAAGCGATTCGAAGGCCAAAGCCGACAAGATCATGCGCGAGGCCAAGGAAAGGATCATGGAGGAGCGCATGAAAGAGGAGGAAGAGGTCGTGGCCTACAAGAACGAGAAGCTCAAAAAAGGGAGCAAGGAGATAGAAGCCGAAGTCGCCAAGATAGTGGACAAGGCCAAGGATGAGGCGTCCAAGGTCTCGAAGAAGAAGGCGGATGATGGCGCTGTCGCGAAGCTCGTGAAGAGCTTCGTTTCCGGTTTGTGAAAAACATGCTCAGGACTAAAAAGATGAGAAAGGTCAGATTGATCGTACTCAAGTCCCACATCGAGAACCTTATCAAAGACCTGCACGAAGCAGGCCTGGTCGATATAAGGCAGGCAAGATACGAAGGGCTCGATGAGGGCAGGCCTCTCCCGTCTTTCGATGATCTCTCGGCAGAGCTCCTGAAGCTCCGTACCGTGCTCTCGCTCATGGAATCATCCCTGGGGAAGATCGAGGAGCATGAGCCAAAGGCTATACCCGGCATAGAGGCGCTTGAGAGATCGCGCAGGCTGGATGCGAACCTAAAGCTCAAGACGCTGAACTCTGAAGCCAGCGAGCTTTCAGAAAGGATCAGGGCGCTGGATAACGAGGCGCTCACGGTCGAGAAGGTTTTGCATTTCAAGGATGTCGATTTCAGCAGGCTGAGCACCCGCTCGCTCGGATACCGCGTCGGCGAGCTGGCGCAGGCCAAGCTGGTCAAGCTTGGAGAGAAGCTCGAGAGGACCGGGGCGCAGACCGCGGTCATATCAGAGATCGGCTATCATGCCGCCCTTATCATATATGAGAAAAAGGTCCAGCCTGATGTGGATGCACTGCTGGCTGAAGCGGGATTCAATGACATCGAGCTCCCAGATGGGATGACCACGCCCATCGACACGATCAGCAGGATCCATGCCGAGATCGGGGAAAAGAAGTCCAGGCTCAAGGAAACGAGGGCCCGGATGGCCGAGCTGTCTAAAAAGGATATCGACATCGTGCGGATGCTCCTGCATTCGCTTGAGATCGAATCCGAGAGGGCTGAGATCGCGTCCAGATTCTCCTCTTCCAAATGCGCATATGTGCTTGAAGGATGGATCATGGACAAGGAATACCCTCAGCTTGGCAGGATCCTGGAAAGATATCCGGATATCATATCTGACGAGGTCCATTATGGCCATGACGAGATGCCCCCGACCGTGCTCGACAATCCGGGCGTGATCGGGCCTATGGAGTTCGTGACCAAAAGCTATTCGCTTCCCAACTATTACGAGATAGACCCCACGATGATGTATTTCATCGCGCTCCCGATATTATACGGGATGATCGTAGGGGACGTCCTTTACGGCGTGATGTCTTTCCTCATGTCCATGTGGCTCTTGAAAAAGTTCGAGAAAAGCTATATCATGAGCAATGTCGCCAAGATATGGATGTACTCCGCGATACCGACCATGGCCTTCGGACTCTTCTTCGATGAATGGGCAGGCATGTCGCACTTCCATCTCCTGGAAGTCATAGGAAAATGGCTCGGGGTAGCGATACTGCATGCGCCGTTGTATACGGGATTCCACAGGATGGAGAGCGTGCTCGCCCTCATAGGCCTGAGCGTGCTCGCCGGGATCATACACCTCACAGCAGGCTTCATAATCGGGGCGATAAACGAATGGAACCACAGCAAAAAGCACGCGTTCGCCAAGATCGCATGGATCGGGGTGGAGTTCGGCGTGGTGTTCGCGCTCCTTCCGTTCCTCCCTGGGATGCTCCCTGAGCTGGGCCACTTCGACCCTGCATTCACGACCGTCGGCCTCGTGGTCCTCGCGATATCGGTTGTCGCGCTCGGGATCACGGAAGGCGTCATAGGCATAATCGAGGTGCCGGGATTGATAGGCAACATCCTTTCGTATTCCCGTATCGCGGCTATAGGCATCGTGGGAGTGGTGATCGCGGAACTGCTCAACGAATTCATCATACCGCTCCCTGAGAAGGGGCTCCTTTCGCTCGTGCTCCTTCCGGTTTTCGTCATATTCCATATGCTCAACTGCTTTGTCGCGATGTTCGAGTCGCTCGTGCAGGGGGGCAGGCTTAATATAGTGGAGTTCCGTTCGAAATTCCTCAAGGGCGGAGGGGATGTGTTCATCCCGTTCGCGCTATACTCGAAAAAATACTAAAAAGGGACGAGATGTCCCTTAAAAAAAGGTGAAATGAAAATGGCAGAAATAGCAGCTTTGACAAGTGAGGCCGGGTTCGCTTTGGGCGCCGGCATAGCGATGGGACTCAGCGCTCTCGCAGCGGCATGGTCTCAGGGTTCGCTCGGAGCGGCGGCGCTCGGCGTAGTCGCCGAAAGGCCGGAGTTCGAGAAGAACATCCTGATATACATCGTCCTGCCTGAAGTTCTGGCGGTTTTCGGTTTCCTGGTCGCAGTGCTCCTCTGGCTGAAGATCGGCGGAGCTTAAGCGTTCCCAGTTGCCAGTTTCCAGTGTCGGGTTTCGGAGCGAGGTAATTAGTGAAGCGAAGACCGGAACAATCAACACTGGAAACTGAGAACCGGAAACCAAAGGTGCACACCATGGGGATTGAGAAGCTCAAGGGCTCTCTTCTTAGCGAGGCCGAAGAGGACGCGCAGAAGATAGTCCAAGCAGCCCAGATGCATGTCAAGAACATGCTCGAGGAGGAGCGCGCAAAAGGCGCCTCATTGAAGAAGGATGCCGAGAAGGAGATCGGGCGTCTTCTTGAAGATGAGCGCAACGAGCGCATAGCTTGGGCCAGGCTGGAATCCAAGCGCGTGCTAGCCGAAGCCAGGGAGGATGCCATAAAGAACACTCTCGAGGATTTTTTCGGATCGCTAAAATCGGTCCGCAAGAGTCCGGAGTATAAGAAGTTCCTCGCAACGGCTGTGGCTGATGCGAAAGACCAGCTGGGCAAGGACGCCTCGATACATATCGTGAAAGGCGACAAGGCCCTGCTCAGCGCCGCCAAGGATGCGGATATCTCCGAGGACCTCGATGCGCTGGGTGGCGCGATGGTCGAGAGCGCTGACGGGAAGATCAGGATAGACCTGACCCTTGAGACGCTCTTCGAATCCAAGAGAGACGAAATAAGGAAGCAGATATACGAAAAGCTTTTCGGGGGTAAATGATGCCGTCGCTTGCGGACATGACAAAACTGGAGAGCCGGGCCCAGAAGTACGGCTACTCTA
>Ga0315268_10008039_pt1 | contig 11045 bp, 5 predicted proteins | sample C1_top_MG_FD_204535 | JGI IMG/M metagenome (GOLD analysis project Ga0315268, IMG submission 204535) | Sediment microbial communities from Yellowstone Lake, YNP, Wyoming, USA - C1_top | ecosystem: Environmental > Aquatic > Freshwater > Lake > Sediment | place: USA: Wyoming | collected 2017-08-01 | reverse complement strand
GTTTCCACATCGCAGAGCACATTCCATTCTCCGATCTGCAAGTGCTGGTACAAGAGGCGCTGCGCGTCCTTAAATCAGGCGGGCTGTTGATTCTCGAAACGCCAAACCCGGAAAACATCGTTGTTGGCACCGCGAATTTTTATATCGACCCTACGCACCAGCGCCCGATTCCTCCACAATTATTGTCTTTCCTGCCTGAGTACTACGGCTTCAAAAAGGTGAAGACATTGAGGCTTCAAGAATCCATAGAACTTTCTAACGGCAAGTCAACGACGCTGCTTAATGTATTAAATGGAGTGAGTCCAGACTATGCAGTCGTGGCGCAAAAGGATGCAAAAACGGAACTTTTGGCCGCAACAAGCCGAGCCTTTGAAGCCGAATATGGCCTCACCCTGGAAAATCTCGCGATCAGATATGACCAACAGACCGAGAACCGCGTCTCCCAAGCATATGACAACGCTCAACAGGCCGAAGACAAAGCTCAATGGCTGCAAAACGAATGGGATGCAGCACAGCAAAAAATAGCAGAGCTCAGTCACAATACTGGTGCACTGGAAACCGAGCTGGCAACACAGCATGAGCAATCAGCGCAATATGAACACAAGCTGATTGCTGCGCATGAACAGGTCAACACACTTGAAGCGAAAAATCATTGGCTGCAAAACGAGTTCGATGCCGCACAGCAAAGAGTAGCAACACTCAGCCACCAGACTGGGGCATTGGAAACCGAGCTGGCAACTCAGCGTGAGCAATCAGCGCAATATGAACATAAGCTGATTGCTGCGCATGAACAGGTCAACACACTTGAAGCGAAAACCGAATGGCTGCAAAACGAGTTCGAAGCCCGGGCCACCACTGCCGAAGCGGCTTTGGAAGCAAAACATAAAGAACTGCAAGAGGTTCACGAAGCCAACCACCATCACTGGATGCAGTTAGAAGCAACACGCAAAGAACTTCACGACGTTCACCAAGCCAATCACCATCACTGGCAACTGGCAGAGGCTCGGCATCTGCAAATACAGGAAATTAAGAACAGCACATATTGGCGCGTTACGGCGCCCTTGCGTTGGCTCAGCTCAATTGTGCGAGGCTTTACTCCCAGCGCTTTAAAGCCAAGAGCGAAGTTGCTCCTCCAGCATGCAGCGCTCTATGTCGGTAGGCGACCATGGCTCAAGAAAGCGGCATTAAACGCCTTGAACCGCATTCCAGGTTTGAAGTCACGTCTATCTCGAATCGTTACCGGAAAAAAAACAATACCGGCTCAACCCCAAATCGCGCCAATCGAAATTGCGCATCTTACGACCCACGCCCGCCAGATCCATGCCGATCTCAAAGCCGCCATCGAGCGTCGCATTAAGGAGAACAGCTGATGCGTATCGTCATCGACATGCAGGGTGCGCAGACGGGAAGCCGATTCCGCGGTATAGGCCGTTATTCTTTATCGCTTGCGTTAGCAATGGCGCGTAATCCGGGTGAGCACGAAATTTGGTTGGCACTGAACGGTGCATTTCCTGAGAGCATTTTGAGTATTCGTCATGCCTTTGAGGGACTGATACCACACGAACAAATCCGTGTTTTTAAAGTCCCTACGCCTGCAGCAGAAAATGATCCAAAAAACATGTGGCGCGTACGCACAGCCGAGAAAATCCGCGAATACTTTCTTCAACAATTAAACCCGGATGTGATTCATGTCTCAAGTCTTTTCGAGGGCTTTGCGGATGATGCGGTTACTAGGGTCGGCGCATATGCCTCAGGAGATAATACGGCTGTAACCTTGTATGATCTAATTCCTTTACTTAATCAAAGTGCTTACCTCGCTAATGAGTGGCAAAGAGATCATTACTTGCGCAAGGTGCAATCACTAAAAAACGCGGGGCTGCTATTGGCAATTTCTGAAGCCTCACGCACTGAAGCAATTAAAGAATTGAACAGACCCCCCGGCCAAGTTGTTGCTATATCGGCCGCGGCGGATGAACAATTTCGCCCTGTTAAGCTAACACCAGAGCGCATCCATCGGCTAAACAGCCAATATGGGATTGAACGCAAGATAGTTATGTATGCTCCCGGTGGTTTTGACACGCGTAAAAATTTTGACGGATTGATGAATGCGTACTCAAGGCTTTCTTCAACATTGCGCGCCGAGCATCAACTTGTCATTGTCGGCAATATAGATGCGGATTTAAATTCACGTGGACAACTCATTAAACTAGCGGAACAAGCCGGACTTGCTGAAGATGAACTTATCATAACCGGTTACCTGTCCGATGAAGTGTTAGTTGAGTTTTACAACTTGGCAACACTATTTGTGTTCCCCTCAACACACGAAGGCTTTGGCCTGCCGGTGTTGGAGGCCATGTCTTGTGGAGCACCCGTCATTGGCTCCAATGTCACTAGCGTACCCGAGGTAATTAACTTTCCAGAAGCACTCTTTGATCCATTTTCACCGAAAAAAATCGCTGAAAAAATGGCTATGGCACTTTGCGACAAATCCTTCCGAAACCGGTTGAGTGCTCACGGATTGAATCAAGCAAAGAACTTCACTTGGGATGAGTCTGCCAAACGAGCAATCCAGTCTTTTGAATTAATTTCCCGAAATAAAAAATCCGCAAAAAAAATACGAACGGATTTAGAAAATTATTCTGCGCTGGTAAGCTCAATTGCGGAAATAGATGGAACATGCAATCCAACCGATGCAGACCTTGTAAGTGTCGCAAATTGTTTAGCTTTCAATGCTAAGCGCTCGGGTCCAAAGCAGCTGCTCCTCGATATTTCTGTGATTGTCCACGGCGATGCTAAATCAGGCATTCAACGCGTAGTGCGCAGCCTGTTACAAGAGTTTCTCCAACATCCACCGCCAGACACTATTGTTAAACCGATATATTTTGATCGTATCCAATATAAATACGCGAATATTTTTACTGCTGGCATTTCCGGCGAGCTCCCTCAAACCTCGGCATTATATTTGGAGGGTGACCGTTACCAATTCCCCCGTACTTTTACTAAGTCTATTCCCGGCACAGCATCCTTCGAGGTTATAGATAGTAGCGTCGATTTTTGCCAAGATGACATTTACTTGGCGCTTGATCTAAATGCCCACCTGACTGAAGCGGTACACAGCTTTCATTCAGAATTACAGTCTCTTGGACTTAAAAGCTACTTTATCGTATACGATATTTTGTTGCTGCAACATCCTGAGTGGTGGCCTGAAGGGACTAGTGTGATCTTCGATGCCTGGCTGAGGAGTATTTCAGAAGTTGCAACGGGCTTGATCTGCATCTCTGAGGCGGTGGCTGAAGAAGTTCGTGCATGGATCAAACAGAATCCACCACAGCGACTATCAGGCCCAAAAATCAGCAGTTTTCACTTGGGAGCAGACGTTGAAAATAGTTTGCCTAGCAAGGGTATGCCCGACGATGCGCAGACAATACTTGCTGCACTTAATGCAACCACAAGCTTTTTGATGGTGGGCACAGTTGAGCCTCGTAAGGGGCATACTCAGACACTTGCTGCTTTTGAACTTCTCTGGGAGCAAGGCATTGATGTCAACTTGGTAATTGTTGGCAAACGAGGTTGGTTAGTCAACGCATTGGTCAACATGTTAAGTCAGCACCCAAAAATGAATGGACGCTTATTTTGGTTGGAAGGCATCAGCGACGAGTACTTGGAAAAAATTTACGCTGCTAGTACCTGCTTGATTGCTGCGTCAGAGGGTGAAGGATTTGGCTTGCCATTGATAGAAGCAGCACAGCATAAAAAACCTATTATCGCACGAGATCTACCCGTGTTTCGCGAAGTGGCGGGCGAGCATGCATACTATTTCAAAGGACTCACATCCGAAGGTTTGGCCGATGCGATTATTACTTGGCTAGAGTTAAAAAGAAAAAATATCCACCCAATGTCTGAGAATATACCATACCTTTCTTGGCAAGAAAGCGCCATACAACTGAAAGAAAAAATTAATTTAAACCCAAAAACTTAAGGACAATCATGTTGCTCGAGAAGATTATGCATCGCTTATACCGTAAACTTGCCTTGCCGCCTGAAAAGATGTTCCCACTACCCCAAACTTACGTGTTCCACATGGCATGAGTAAAAAAGAACTATTTGAATTTATTACGTCAACGTAGAGAACGAACCATTCCCTTACACAAATGATGAGTTTGACGTCTATATTTTTTGCTGAAGTCATTGAGCATCTACTAAACGATCCATGTAAAGTTCTTCGCGAATTGAAAAGAATCCTCAAACCCTGATGAACATTAATTATTACCACTCCCATTGTTGCCCGCTTGGAAAATGTTGCATGCTTAATTTCCGGCGTAAATATTTAAGACCCTTTTATCGGTTACGAACCTTATAGCCGCCATAACTGCGAATATAGCCATCATGAATTAGTAACGCTTTGTCAGTTTGAAGGATTTGATGTGACGGAACACTTCACAACTAATGTGCATGAAAATTGAGCAATAGCTTATACTGAGTTGAATTATCTCAAAGAAAAGTTGAGATATCGCATTGGTAATCTTGTCCAGTATTTATTTTTCAAGACAACCAACACTTGGGCGTGTATCTGCAAAAGTTCCTTCTTGGTTGTGAAACCTACCACCTGAACAAATTGAATAATCTGTATATAACAGGAAAGATAAAAAATATTAATGGACAAGCTATTTACTGGCGTTATATTTAGAAAGATATATCCTCCCATTTTTTTTGATGTGCTGATGCTTGTTGGTGGGCTTGTCGTGGTCGCACTGATGCTCGTACCATACGCATCTAACGGATTTTGGTATGACGATGCTCTAAATTCACAAGTCTACTATTTTCTACAGCGACTTCATGGCGGTCTGGGCGACTTTTCTTTCCGAGTAGTTGCACATTGGCTCCACAATGAAGGGCGCCTCATGTTTACGTTTTTCTTTGCTTATCCCGGATTCTATTTTTTTAACGATCTTTTTACATTGCGGTTAGCGAATTGCGCTGCAATTGTTATAAACATTGCACTCTATGGCTATGCGTTGTGGCTTCTGGGAGCAACACTACGCTTCTTGGTTGTATGGGCAATTCTTCTTTCTGGTTTGTTTCAAATAAATGGAATTGGTCTCGATCCAGTAGCAGGTTTTGCTCTTCACTATCCAGTTTTAGGCATCCAGTTAACAATAGTTTTGATTTTGTTCATTAAATGGCTTTTAACTAAAAGCCTAAAATTTCTTCTCTTAGCTTTAGTTTTTTGGCTATTTTTTATGTTGTCCTACGAAGTGAATCTTATATTCATTCCAATTGCCTTCGCGATTATGTTCTTATATGGTGACCAATATCGGAAACTTCCTGGTTTCTTGTTAGCTTCTGCTGCGTGCCTTTATCTGCTAATAAACTTCTACTTTAGAAGCCATGCCGAAGGCGGTGGTTATGCAGGCTCAGCGTTTGGCCTGCCATCGAAGATGGGATTAGCATATTTCAAGCAGTTATCTGCCACTTTCCCATTTATTTCTTATTTATCTGTTACACATAATTCTTTACCATTTGGTTCACTCGTTAAAGAAGCGATTAGCTCGTTTTTGGCGTGGGCGGTGTTTATTTCCAGCTTGGTGATTTTTGTAACATTTGCATCGCTCAAATCCGCTTTGAGCACATTAACATTAAGGAGCGAGGCCTTCGTGATTTCGCTAGGAATGTTTCTGCTACCTGCTATTTTTCCAGCAATTTCTTTACGTTACCAAAATGAAGTTGGCTGGGGAGTGGGTACATTGCCTGTTTACTATCAAGTTTTTGGTCTTGCCTTTTTTGGGGCTTGGGCAATATCACTAATCCCGAGATTTGGAATATCTCGTTTTGTCATTGCTGTCATCATAAGTGTTTACCTTGCTATCAACGTAACGATAAACTCTGACATGGTGAAAGCCATAGACATGGCCTGGCGCGAACCTCGGGATGCCTTTGCTGTTCAGGTGCAATCCGGTTTATTTTCTGAAGTGCATGATGGCGACATCATTCGTGTAAAAAATGTGGCCCATTACATCAATTCGAACCTGATTTTTCAGTGGTCCGGTAAGCGTGTATATGTGCCAACGGATGATCATTACTGGTTTCCCGAGTCTCCAGGAAAATCTGCTAAGACCTTTGAGCTTTCTCGTAACGCTATTGATCGTAGCTATCAGCTTACTCCATACGGTTATGACGCAACCCTTGCTGAGGGGATCCAGTTCGCTTCGAAGCCTAATTATCCATTTTTTATCAAATCAGTAACTGGCATGTCAGGTTATGAAACAGCAGGCCGTTGGTCGGAAGGAAAAAATGTTATTTTCACTTTTACCAATGACCTACCTGTCACCTTTACGCTAAAGATCGAATTTGCTGGTGCATTTGGCCCCAATGCAGGGAAAAAAATACATATTCAAGCAGGGGATTGGCGGGGACAGTTTATTGTTGATGCCAAACCAGTCATATACAAAATATTCGTCGAGACAAGTACACCAACTGACAGAATAGAATTCATCATTCCGGAACCCAAAAGCCCCAATGAGTTGGGGGGCAGCGGCGATCCACGCCAGCTAGGTATCATGTTTACGCGTCTAAGTATTACTGACAATTGATGTGCGCTTAACCAATTTCTATGATATTGGCTAGTGCAAAATAACTTATGAGAAAAGTTTGATGGTGACAAACGTGCTGCATCTATAACCGGTTGCAAATTCAAATAAATTTAAATATGAAAAATTTCAATTCCAATTTAAAAACAAAAGGCATGATCTCTTCATCTCCCTCATCTCTATTGATCGTCATTAGATCTGATTGGAAATGGTGGCTGTTTGGTGCAATATTTTCTTTCATTCTGGCCAGTGTATTAATGACAGGCTGGCCGTCTGGTTTAATGCCAAATATTGATTATCCATTCACATATAATAATGATGGTGCCTTTGGCGCTATACAGCGACTTATTGAGGGTTGGATTTTTGACAACCCCCGAAGCGGTTATCCATTCGGATCTAACCTTCTCGACTATCCATCGTCGGATTCTGGCAACTACCTGGTTCTTAAATTGATTGGTTTATTGACCGGTGAATGGTATTCCGCCCACAACATTTATTTTTTACTTGGCTTTGCAGTTACGTTTGTCGCGTCATTTTCTGTTTTACGGGCGGTCGGCCTCACAATTCCCTTTGCATTTACTGCTGCGACACTCTTTGACTTCCTACCTTTCCATTTCCAAAGAATTTCGCATTTGTTTCTTACTTGGTATTTTGTCATACCAATTTTTTACTATATTGCGCTAAAGATATTTAATACTGAATTCATAGACAAAAACACCCCATTAAGTCCCCCTAAGAAGATATTTTATGCAATGTGCTTGTTATTCCTTGGATCTTTTGGAGTGTATTATGCTATTTTTGGATTAATTATTTTAACTGTGATTGCCATTGCAGCACTCATCGGCAACCATAATTTTAATGCGTTTAAACTTGCTTTTTTAGCCTCATGTTTCGTAGTTTTGGGTGTGCTATTGAACTTGGCACCCAATTTAATACACAGATATACAAATGGGCCGAATCTTGAGGTAGCTCAAAGGAGTTTTGCTGAATCCGAGATTTATGGCTTCAAATTTGCACAGCTTGTCCTTCCAAGAAATGGCCATCGCAACGCAAACTTAGCGAGAATATCGGCCAAATACTCAAATGCAACACCGCTGATCAATGAAAATATAACATCTACTCTTGGTGCGGTAGGCACTCTCGGTCTGCTTGCTTTGCTTGTTGTAATATTTTCCAATCTATCGGGCAGGCCGCAAGACCAAACATTAAACGTTATCTCATTGATTGTATTGGTTCTTTTCATGTTTGGAACCATAGGAGGATTTGGGTCAATATTTGCGCAAACAATTACATCTTCTATTCGCGGTTGGAATAGGATTAGTGTATTCATTAGCTTTGGGGCGTTGCTTGGTTTATTTATATTATTACAGGCTGCGCTTCGAAAGCGTTTCGCCGGTCGGCGTTATAACGTTTTAACCATCTTAGTCTCAATCATCTTTTTGTTTGGAGGACTTTACGATCAAACAGTACCTGCATGCAAAGCTTGCAATGAGCAAATCAAAAGGGCTTTTAGCATGGACAGGGATTTTGTTCGTTCTATTGAAAAATCCATGCCGGTCGGAAGTGCTATTTATCAGCTACCTTATATGCCTTTTCCAGAGGTTCCTCCCCTTCATCGTTTGAATGATTACGTTTTATCGGTTGGTTTTTTATATTCGACTTCGCTTCATTGGAGTTATGGAGGCATGAAAGGACGCACTGGCGACCTTTTCTATCGATCGCTCGCAAATGAACCACTCAAAAGACAACTTGAAGTTATCAAGAAACTTGGTTTTGCCGGCATCTATGTTGATCGGCGCGGCTATGATGATAACGATCTTACCGTAATCAACGGATTGACTGCCTTACTTGGTTCGCCCCCAGCACTGGCACGCGCGGACGGGGAGGTTGTGTTTTTTAGTCTGAACCAAGATCAACATGTAAACCTTGAAGGTCTGAACTCCGAACAACTAATGAAAAAAGCAGGCTATATCCCCAACCAGTTGGGGCCACGCTATCCTGCAACATTTGCAGAAGGCATCGATTTTACCCGACATGATTTTCCAAACTTCGTTGATGACGTTGTGGGTTTGTCGGGATCAGAACCGTGGGGACGCTGGTCCGAGGGTTCATTTGTAAAATTCAGATTCGATGAAGCGCTGCCCAGAAAATTTACCCTTGAATTAACCGCAAGTGCCTTTGGTCCCAACATAGGCGCGCCGGTGAGAGTGCGCGTGGGAGGCGTTGAGAAAACCTTTGTCATTACCGAGCAGAAGGTGCCTGGCACTTACCGCCTGACATTTGATACTGATGGTACGGCGGACACCCTGGAATTCACTCCGCCCAAACCCACCAGCCCAAATGAAATCGATCCGAAAAATGGCGACACGCGCAAATTGGGCATCGGCTTCATCTCGCTCAAAATCAAAGAGTAAGCTGGCGGCACGCGTTATACCCGGAGACTGCAGCGACAATGCGCTGAACTTGATAGAAGGCGTATTAAAACAATGGCGTTCAATTTCGGGGTATTGAATTCACGCATAAGTTATAGTCTGCACGGTGTGATGACGTGTAGTATTGGTGCAGTCAAATATGCAAGTATAATGTTGGCAATTAAGAACTAATTAGAAATTAAGTGAGGGAGAAATGAAGGCAGTCATACTTGCAGGCGGGTTAGGAACGCGAATCAGTGAAGAAACTTCGCTCCGTCCCAAGCCCATGGTCGAAATAGGCGGCAAGCCGATTCTTTGGCACATTATGAAAAGCTATTCTGCCCATGGGGTAAACGATTTCGTGATCTGTTGCGGCTATAAGGGCTATGTCATCAAGGAATACTTCGCCAACTATTTCTTGCACATGTCTGATGTGACCTTCGACATGGAGCACAACAAAATGGAAGTACATCAGCGTTACGCGGAGCCGTGGAAAGTGACGCTGGTTGACACCGGCGAGGAAACTATGACCGGTGGACGCTTGAAGCGTGTGGCTGAATACGTGAAGGATGAGGAAGCATTCTGTTTGACTTATGGCGATGGCGTAAGTGACGTCAACATCACCGAGCTAATCGCGTTCCACAAAGCGCAGAGAGTCAAAGCAACTTTGACTGCAACCGTACCGCCAGGACGTTTCGGTGCGCTAGATATGAATGGTACGAAAATCAAGAGTTTCATGGAAAAGCCCAAAGGCGATGGCGCGATGATCAATGGCGGATTTTTCGTGTTGTCGCCCGAGGTCATCGACTATATCGCCGATGACACAACGATCTGGGAACGTGCGCCACTGGAACGGTTAGCGGGGGAAGGAAATCTCGCGGCGTATCACCACAACGGTTTCTGGCAGCCCATGGATACATTACGTGACAAGATACATCTTGAAGAGCTATGGCAATCCGGCAAGGCGCCATGGAAAGTGTGGAAATGAATCAGGATTTCTGGCGTGGAAAGCGCGTTTTAATGACTGGACACACCGGCTTCAAAGGGAGCTGGCTTTCGCTCTGGCTGCAATCCATGGGCGCGAAGGTGACAGGTTACGCACTCGCTCCGCCGACGAACCCGAGTTTGTTTGAAGTAGCCGAAGTCGGCAAAGGCATGACCAGTATCATTGGTGATATCCGAGATCTGAAGAAATTGTGTGCGGTTTTCGCAGAGCACAAACCCGAGATTGTAATTCACATGGCGGCTCAGCCGCTGGTGCGCTATTCCTATATCGAACCGGTTGAAACCTACTCCACCAATGTGATGGGTACCGTAAACCTGCTCGAAGCGGTACGCGCAACTCCAAGTGTAAAAGCCGTAGTGAATATCACCAGCGACAAGTGCTATGAAAATCGCGAATGGGTATGGGGCTATCGCGAGAATGAGGCGATGGGTGGCTATGACCCCTACAGTAGCAGCAAGGGTTGCGCAGAACTGGTGGCAGCGGCCTATCGTAATTCATATTTCCATCCAGACAAATATCAGCAGCATGGCGTGGCGATCGCTTCTGCCAGAGCAGGCAATGTAATTGGTGGGGGAGACTGGGCGGGTGATCGACTGATTCCGGATATTCTGCGTGCGATAACCGAAGGCAAGCCGGTCAACATCCGTAATCCGCATGCGATACGCCCGTGGCAGCATGTATTGGAGCCGCTATCAGGTTATCTGCAGCTGGCGCAAAAGCTTTTTACAGAAGGCACGGCTTATGCCGAAGGATGGAACTTTGGGCCGAATGACGAAGATGCAAAACCTGTGCAATGGATTGTGGAAAAGTTGACTAATGCTTGGGGTGAAGGCGCAAGCTGGGCGCTGGATGGTGGTGATCATCCGCATGAGGCACATTACCTGAAGCTGGATTGCTCCAAGGCTAAAGCGCGCCTGGATTGGCATCCAAGATGGCATCTGGATGAAACGCTAAGTAAGATTGTGGACTGGCATAGAGATGATCAACAGGGTAAAAACATGAAAGCCGCAACACTGGATCAAATTGATATTTACTCAAAAG
>Ga0315268_10008038_pt1 | contig 11047 bp, 8 predicted proteins | sample C1_top_MG_FD_204535 | JGI IMG/M metagenome (GOLD analysis project Ga0315268, IMG submission 204535) | Sediment microbial communities from Yellowstone Lake, YNP, Wyoming, USA - C1_top | ecosystem: Environmental > Aquatic > Freshwater > Lake > Sediment | place: USA: Wyoming | collected 2017-08-01 | reverse complement strand
ATGGGTCGAAGCATCGAAGCCCACTTCAACGGATTCTATTGGTTCAGTGAAAGGCAAATCATCGCCGCAAAAAATCGATAAGATCGTGAGGAAGTCTATTGATAGCACCAAGGGTATTGGCTATAATCTGTCTAACGGGAAACCAGGCCAACATCAAGGTCTCAGGAAGGAGGTTTAATGGGACTTTACAGACGAGGCCAAGCCTGGTGGATGTGTTTCACGTATAAGGGTAAGCAGCACAGAGTACCGACCGAGTCCAACGACAAGAGGGTTGCTGAAAAGATTTACCGCAAGGTAATGACCGAGATAGCGGAAGGGAAGTGGTTTGAGAAAGCTGCTCATGCGGACAAGACCCTGGCAGAGTTATTAGATAAGTATCTCAAGGAGCATTCAACACCTAATAAAGCCGCCAGCACGGTCAAGAACGATACTGCGATGGTCAAAGAGATGAAGGAATTTTTCGGCAACGTGCTTTTGCAGGACGTGACGCCGAGCCTTATCTCAGCATACAAGACCAAGTGCAGAGAAAAAGAGCTTGCTCCTGCCACGATCAACCACCGGCGAACGCTGCTGCGTCATGCGTTCAATCTTGCTATCAAAGAATGGCAGTGGTGCCAGAAAAACCCTGTCGAAAGGGTGTCGCGGGAACGGGTCAGTAACTCCAGGGACAGGTGGCTTACCCTTGAGGAAGAAAAGAAGTTGTTAGAGTACTGCGTCCTTCACCCCACGCGCAAGGATAATACGATCGAGGCAACGTACAGACTTCAGGAGGTCGTTATCTTTGCTCTCAACACGGGGATGCGTCAGGACGAAATTCTTTCTCTTAGATGGCCGAATGTGGATCTATTCAGAAAGACGGTGTTCGTGGAAAAGTCGAAAAATGGCGAGAAGCGGACCATACCCATGAATCAGAAGGTCTTTGAACTCCTCAAGGGAAAGGCGAAGGTAATACCGATCGGACACAAGTACGTCTTTTCGAGCGAGGAAGGAACAAAGATTCTGAGAAGAAATCTTATGAGGGCATATTACAAAGTTTTAGAACGTGCCAAGATCGAAGATTTCAAGTTTCATGACCTTCGCCATACGTTCGCCACGAGACTGGCGCAAGCGGGGATCGACCTCTACCAGATTTCAAAACTGCTCGGGCATAAGGACATCAAGATGACACAGCGTTACGCGCATCATTGTCCCGACAGTTTGCGGAGCGGTGTAGAGGTCCTGGATAAAGTTATCACATTTTTATCACAGTCCAATGAAAAAGGGTTAGCCGTTTAAGCTAACCCCTTAATATTCTTGGTGGAGCTGAGGGGGATCGAACCCCTGACCCCAAGACTGCCAGCCTTGTGCTCTCCCAGCTGAGCTACAGCCCCACGTTTGTACTGCCGCAACAAGGTGATTAATGTAACATCAGACCCCTGGTGTTGTCAAGAAAAAAGACCGAAGCAGGCTTCTTAACACCTGATTGACAAGGCAGATCGTATCAGCTACACTCGGCGCATGAAAAGGGCGATCCTTCTGGCAATTATTCTTATACTGATACCAATGTCCGGATTTGGCCATCCCGGTAAGACAGACTTCCGCGGCGGACACCAGTGCCTCAAAGGGTGCGAAGCGTGGGGGCTGTTCTATAAGGAATACCATCTGCACGACAAGGATGGGAATGCGATCCGGGTAAAGCGGGGAAGGAAACAGCTTTCGACCGGATCAACGGAAGGCATCGCGAGCACTATCATCACGACCATTGTTCAGACCAGCCAGCCGGTTTCCGAGTCTGTTGCAACTGTATCTTTTATTCAGGATCTTCGGGAAGAGCGCACCTGCTCATCAGAACCACTTCTGTACCTCCTGCTGCTACTATTGCTCCTGCTTCTCGTTCTGAGAATGACCCGCAGAAAAAAGACCTGAGAGACAATTAGTGCACCGAGCAGGAGATGCAGGGGTCATAGGAGCGGACCAGCATCTGAGCGAGCAGCTCGATGTCACGGTCCTGGGTCCCTTTCTCCGTATACTGTTTTGCAAGCTCCTGCAGATCGTGCTGGATATTGGCGTGGTTCTGACTGGTCGGGATCACGCAGTCGCAGCGGGTGATCCGTCCTTCCTTGTCGAACTCATAGCTATGATACAAGATCCCACGCGGCACTTCCACGGCACCCACGCCGAGGCCGCTCCTGGGGACCACGGTTTGGCGCGGTTCCTGCCACCCCGTGCCGAGCAGCTCGTCGATCATGCCAATCGATTCCATAACCACGTGTACGCTCTCCACAAGCTGGGCGATATTGTTCATATAGGGATTGTGGTTCACCGGCTTGAGGCCGAAGCTGGCGGCGATCTCTTTGGAAGCAGGGTGAAGAAAGTCGAAGTTGTTGTTCACCCGGGCAAGGGCGCCCACGGCAAAGGACTTGCGCGACAGACGGCTCCACTTGGACGTGGACTGATCGACCAGGTATTCGTTCGTCATTGCCCGGTACTCATGTTCTTTCTTGCGAACATTGTCCGTGGAAACGAGATCGCCGCCGATAAAGGGATACGCGCCGTCGCCTTTGAGCGAGACGAACTCAGTTTCGCGCATGAAATCCGGGAGCGTGAACGTGCGGAAAAGCTCTGCGGTCTTCAGCAGGTCTTCCTTGGCGTCGTTAAGGCGCTGCTTGAACTGCAGGAGCTCTTTCTTTTCAGGCACCATGGTGAATCCGCCGACAACGGTCCGGGTCGGATGCATGCGGCGGCCGCCTACGCAGTCGCAGACGTCGTTTGCGAGCTGCTTCATGCGCGCGGCGCGCGTGACCACGTCGGGATGCGTGCTGATGAGCGGGAACACGCTCCCTGCGCCCACGAAATCAGGCGCCGCGAGAAAGTACAGGTGCAGCACGTGGCTCTGCAGGGTCTCCATATGCTTGAGCAGCAGGCGTAGTTTTCGCGTCTGCTCCGTGGGCACGATCCCGAAGCCGTTCTCGATCGCGCGGATGCTCGCAAGGGTATGGCCGATCGAGCAGATGCCGCAGATGCGTCCGCTGATCCAGGGGGCGTTCTCCCATTTCTTTCCCACCAGCATGGCCTCGAAGAACCGCGGCGTCTCGACCACTTCCCATTGGGCTTCTTCGATCTTCCCGTCCTTGATCCTGATCTTGATGTTGCCGTGGCCTTCGACCCGGGTGATGTGATGGATGTCAATGGTGCGGGTTGTTTTCATGAGAACCCCTTAAAAGCGTGATAACCACGGATGAACACGGTGAACAGATGTTTAATACGAACCTTTTTAACCACAGATGAACACAGATAAACACAGTAATGCTTTTTATAAGAATTCAAGAATTAAGACAAATCATTTCAGATGTCTCTTTTATCCGTGTCCATCTGTGTTCATCTGTGGTTGCAAAACTCGTTACTTCTTCATTGTTTTCCTGAGCGCATCCGCGTCCCTGGCGAATCCGCCGAAGCATTCCAGTCTATCGAGCATGGTCTCTTCGGAGAACCCGTGCTTCTTCATGATCTCCTGCATCTGGACGATGTTCGCGTCCTCGGCAGGTCCGCGGCAGCCCCAGCACCCGAAACGATTGCTCGGGCACCAGGAATCGCAGCCCCCGCGGGTGATCGGCCCCAGGCAGGGTTCGCCCAGGTCGAAGAGGCAATTGTTCTCATTCGCCTTGCATTCCATGCAGACCGGGAATTTCGGGTGTTCGATCGCCTTGCCGAGCGCAACGTTCATGACGATCTTCTCAACCTCTTCCTTCTTGACCGGGCAGCCGAATATCTTCAGGTCAACAGGCACGATAGCGTCGAGTGGCTGCGCAGTATCGTTCGAATCGATCGCATGGCTTCCGTAGACCTGTTTTTTCACCCAGGCCGGGTCCTTGAAGCGGTTCTTGAGCTGGTTCACGCCGCCGAAACAGGCGCAGGAACCGAAGGCAACCAGGATCTTCGCGTTCTTTCTGATCGTTTTGAGGCGGACGACCTCGTCCGCTCGCGTAACGCTGCCTTCCACAAAGGCGATATCGTAATTGTCCGTTTTTTCGGTCATGGCCTCGCGAAAGTTCACGACCGTGACAAAGGAAAGGAAATCAAGCAGCGTGGCCTCGTTGTTCACGATCTGGAGCTGGCAGCCTTCGCAGGATGAAAGTTCGAAGAACGCAACGGTCGGCTTCATCAGCGGAACGCCGAGAAAGGTCCGGCTTGTGGTCGAAGGGGTATCCATCAGATCGCCTCTTTCAGGTTCATCACGGTCCAGTAGTCGAACACCGGTCCGGAAAGGCAGATATACGTCGAGCCGACGTTGCAGCGGCAGCATTTGCCCATGCCGCAGTGCATGCGCCGCTCCAGAGAAACGAACATCTTCTGCATGGGCACGCCGATGCCGGTCAGCATGTTGCAGACGAATTTGAACATGACCGGCGGGCCGCACACGATGGCGTAGGTGTTCTGTGCGAACGAGCCGTTCCGCTCGGCGGCCATCTGCTCCACGACTTTCGTGATCAGTCCGACCGGGCCTTTCCACGCTGCATCGGGTTTTTCAACGATGATGGATAGCCCGATGTCGTCCTTTTTCCACATGTCGTACTGGTAGGTGAACAAAAGCTGAGAAGGGTCCTTGGTACCGTAGATGATGTCGACCGAGTTGAAGAGGCTCCGGTTTTCCTGCACGTACGCAATGGGCGCGCGGAGCGGCGCCAGCCCCAGTCCGCCGGCGATCAACAGGATGTTCTGACCGTGCATGTCCTCCATGGGGAACGAAGTGCCGAAGGGCCCCCGGATGCCGACATGCGTGCCGCGGCCCACCTTAGACAGGAAGTTCGTGAGGTTGCCGACCTTGCGGATGCAGAGCTCCACGTCCCCATGGCTGCTCGGGGATGACGAGATGCTGAACGGCGCTTCACCAATACCCGGCAGCTCAAGCATCAGGAACTGTCCCGCCTTGAACACAAAGCGCTTGCGCTCTTCAGTGTTGATGATGCGGATCCGGTACAGGTTCTCCATCGCGGTGAGCGGGTGGACGCTGGTGATCTCGGCCTTGTACGCGTACTCGAACATCCCGAGATCGTGCTTGCGAAACCCTCCGGCATGGGTGGGGGCTGCAATGTCCGTGAACTTCAAGCGTGTATCCAACCTAGTTCTCCTCTCCACGGACGCTGGCGATGACCTCGGGGACCGTGATGCCGGCAAGACAGGACTCGCCGCAGCGGCCGCAGCCCACGCAGAGCGATTCCTCGTAGGCCTCGACAAAGCCGCGGTGCTTATGATAGTAGCGGTACTTGATACGGGAAGGTCGGTCCGGCCTGAAGTTGTGGCCGCCGGCAACTTCCGCGAAGTCGACGATGTTGCAGGAATAGAGGGTCTTGGTCTTGCGCGCTCCCTTGAGGTCGATGTTGACCGTTTCCTCGACGCCGTAGCAATAGCAGGTCGGGCAGACATTCGCGCACGTGCCGCAGCCCAGACAGCGTTCACCCCACTGTTTCCAGACCGGCGACTGGAATTCCATGTCCAGGATCTTGGTCAGGTCCGTGGTATCCACATGCGCGGTGAACTTCCCGTTCTTTGCGGCGACGATCTGCATATAGTGCACATGGTCTGCTTCCTCGGGCGCTCTGGTCGGCACGCTCTGCAGGAAGCTATATGCCGCTGCCGAGAGGACCTCGACAAAGTAGGCGTTTCCCAGGTCCGTGATGAACATGTCGAAGCCGTGGAGCACGGTGTCCGAACCCATGGAACGGCAAAAACAAAAGGGCTGAGGTTCGCACCCGATCCCGACAATGAACATGTTCCTGCGCTTTGCCGCGTAGTAGGGCATGGGGTAGACATTGCTCATCAGGACCTTGTCAAGCTTGTTCAGGGCATTGATATCGCAGGCATGCAGACCGAAAAAGACGTACGGCCGGTCGATGTTATAGTCGATGTTCTTCTGCCAGTCATCGTCCTCCATGCGGAAGGAGGCAAGGTCTTCCCGGTACGGCAGCAGGAAACGCTTTGCAGGCAGTTTGGTGGTAGTGTAGTCCAATTTGAGCTTGTTGAAGTCGGAAACCATGTCAAACGCGTACAGCGGTTTCCCGTTCTTGCCGATGCCGGATTCCACGGGGCCGACGACCGCATGGTCAGCCGACATCACTTCGAACAGCGTCTTTAAACCGGGTTTGTCGAGTATTCTGAATATCATTGTTGTGTAGGTAGCATCCTTATCAAATTCGCCGGCTTGATGGTTCGCGCGGCCCATGACGGCTATTATAGCATAGAGATCGGAACGTTTCCGGGGCGTTGCTCATTCTGCGGGGTTGATATAATACTTATCGGACAATGAGATGAAAATCTTTACCAATAGCGTGCAGGTTGAGGAAATCGAAATATACTCTAGTGGGAACGACAAAAACCGATTATAATAGTTAAGTATGAGCGAACCGCAGGATAAAAAGACCTCTGATACTGCGATTCCGTCGAATCCGGCTGTTGGGGACAAAAGCTCCCAGGCCGCGATATCGCTCGGTCCGCCGCCCGTTTCGTCCCAACCTGCAGATGCGGCTCCACAGCGCAAAGAACGCGATATTCCGCTCGATACCCGCCTGCTTTCCGAAGCCGTTATTGAACTCAACATCTCCAGAAAGAACGTAGGCATCTATCCTCCCGGACATATGCAGATCACGAAAAGCATCGATCGCGCATATGAGATCCTCCAGAAGCTGTTCGAGATAAGGGGAGAGATGACCCTTGGCGTGGCAAAGGACACGCTGCTGGTCGGCCGCGACTATCTTGACCAGAAGAACCCGGTGTATCGCGACTTCGCGTTGTCGATGAGCCAGCAGGAGATCGCGGCAGTGACCTTTATTGCCGGTCTCCAGCGGGAGGAACTGGTGCGTTTCCATCGCATCCTCACAACGAAACCGGAGGACATCCGGGCAGCAGGAGGCATTGACACGGTCGTGGCAGGGGACGACATCCCTCATATCAGGGTCCAGTCGATCGATTACAACAGCTTTCATGTTACCGAAGAACAGGAGATCTTCTCGACCCAGGGCAAGGGCGGCGCCGGCACTGGTCCCGGCAGCGCGTCCGGTGACAAGCAAGGGGCCAACCTGTGGCAGGATTTCGTTGCAAATCTTGCCGCAGGAACCCTTGCAGGAGGAAGCGGGCAGGGCATCTCGATCAAAGATGCTGAAAAGGTGGACCCCGCGGAGCTGGCCCGTCTTCTGAACGAGCGCAAGCTGGACACCGGGGCCGCTCTCCAGAGCTACGACAGCATCATCTCCTCCCACATACGGGGCCGCGCAGAGAAACGACAGCTCACCCACGAGCAGTCAGCGACGCTCGAGAACATGAGCGCGATGCTGCAGGACCTCCACCCCGAGCTCAGAAAACAATTCCTGTCCGTGGCGTTCCGCAGGATCTCTTCGCATACCGCACAGACCGCGGGACCCGAGGAAGTGCTGGGCGGGTTCCCCGACGATCTCGTGATCGACATGTTAAAACAGGCGAGCTCGGAAGGCAGGGAGATCTCACCTACGCTCACGGGCCTGCTCGGCAAGTTGACCGACGCGAAGGCGCACAGTGTGCTCTCCGCAGGACCGGTGAAAAGCCCGACTCACGTGGACGAGCCCGATGCATCGCTGATCCTTCCCGAGCACATGGAAAAACTGTTCGACCGGGAAAAATATGAAGAGTACGTGTCCGCAGAGTACGACGCCATGCTCAAGGACCTGTCGCGGTCGTCTTTCGTTGCCGGCGGGAAGATCCCGGTGGATGAATACATAAAAACGTTCGAAGACAACTACCTCGATTTTCAGATCGGTCGCGCGCTGATAGCGTTCATGGAAGAGAATATCGATGAGGAGGACTACCGGGAATTCGCCAAGAAGGTCGTCGAGATCATGCCCGGTTTCCTCGTTACCGGGAATTTCATGATCCTCTGGGACATTTCCGATACCCTGCGCAGGCATACGACCGAAAAGCCCAACAAGGGGATCCGGGAGGCGGCGGCCGAAGCGCGCAAGGCATTCCTGGATCCCGCGTTCATCGCGAAGGCGTTGAGCGCGTTCGAGCTTTGGATGAAGGACAAGGGTCAGGAGGCGGCCGGCCTGATCCTGTCGCTCGGTTCGGCAACGATCCCGGGTCTTCTGGACATCTACAGCAAGGACGCCTCCCTGGGAGGGAAACGGAGCGTGCTGAACATCCTCTGCATGTTCGGCGAGACTGCCGTACGCGAAGCACACAAACGCTTGCGTGACCCGCGTCCCGAGTACGTGAAGGACCTGCTCGTGCTGATCAAGCGCTCCGGCACGCCGGTATCCGTTTCGCATGTAAAACCGCTGCTCCGTCATCAGGACCAGGGCGTACGCATGGAGACGTTGAGCGTGCTCTTGAAGTTCAAGGACGCCGGCGCTGTCAAGCTGCTGCGTGATGCCATTCATTCCAAGGACCCGGACGAGGCGTTCCAGGCGATCGCCCTGGCCGGTCAGTATCGGGTAACGGATGTGATCGACGATATCCTGGGCAAGATCAAACATATCGTCCTGTTCGAAACGGACCACGGAGAGAATGAGGAGATCATCAAGGCTCTGGCGGACATCGGCGACAGCCGAGTGGTCCCGGAGCTTGAACGGTTTGCAAAGGCCCGGACGCTGTATCCTCAGCGACGCATCAGGATGCAGCGTGTGCTCTTTGAGTCCCTCGGCAGGTATTCGAAGGAGAGCGTCTCCGGTCTCCTGCATATCGGGGAGCGGTCGTCGGACGACGAGATCAGAAAGATCTGCAAGAAGCTGCTGGATCGGCACTAACCAGGAACAAAGAACTTGAAAAGGAATGTCCTGATGGCAGAACTGGAATCTCACGAAGCACTGGCTGGCGTTGTTGCGCAGCTTACGGCCGCGATAACGAACACGAGCCTCTATTCAGCGACCCATCCGCAGGTGGGCCAGTACATCGATAAGGCCTATGGTCTGCTCGAAGCGCTGCTGCGAACGAAGCCTGATATCACGCTACTGCTGATTGGAGATGATCTGGTGGCGGACAACCGGCCGCTCGCGAGCGGCAGCGCCTATGTTGCCAACTTCACGCGCATTCTGCGCAAAAAGGGGATCGAACGGATCTCCTTCGTCGCAGGCATGCCGAAGGCGGAACTGCAGGAATTGATCCGGGTTCTTGCTGCCCCGGAGGCGACCTCGGTCCGGACCAGTTCAGGCATCAAGCTGGGCAAGGTCGAACTCAGGGTCGTCGCGAGCGGTGGAACGGGCGATTCCGGCACCGGACCGGGTGCGGGCAGCGGCACAGGCTCCGGTGTTTCCGAAGAGGCTATGCAGGAATTGCTCGCCTTGAGCGCGGCAGAGCTCGACGAACTGAAAGGGATGTATCTTTCCGTCAAAAAACACCAGAAGATCGACATCCGCGGCGTTGACGAGATGGTGAAAGGGTTCGTCAAGGGATTCCGGCAGGAGCTTAACCCTCTGAGCCTGCTTGCCTCGCTGAAGTCGGTTCATGAATACACGTTCACCCACGTGACCAACGTGTGCATCCTTACCATGGGACAGGCGGAGAGTCTGGGGTTCAGCGGCGCACATCTGCACAGCATCGGGGTCGCATCGCTCCTGCACGATGTGGGCAAGATCTTCATCCCCGAGGAGATCCTGAACAAGCCCGGCATGCTCACGCCCGAGGAGCGGAGGATCATCGAGACCCACACGGTCAAAGGCGCGCGGTATCTCATGGGCATCGATGGGATCACGAAACTGGCGATCATCGCTGCTTTGGAGCACCATAGGAAGTTCGACGGGACCGGATACCCGTCGCTGAAGGGCGGGTGGACCCCGAATATCATGAGCCAGATGCTGTCCATTTCCGATGTGTTCGATGCGATGAGAAGCCGTCGTTCCTATCAAATGGGGCATTCGCTCGACAAAATCGCGGATGTCCTGAAGAAAGGAAGCGGCTCGGCTTTCAATCCGCAGCTGGTGGACCATTTTTTGAGGCTGATCCGGTACCAGCCGCCGTCAACGCAGCCGTCAGCGTGAGCGCCATCCCGCGCCTTGGCATCCCCGGCTCCCGCCGGGGTGGAAGGCGCTTTCTCGCTACCGGTAAGAACGAGCAGTCGCGAGGAAGCAGTTCCGGGCGGTCGCGTTGTTCGAGGGAGCCTACCGGCTCCTACCGGAGGAGGCCACACTGAAGATCCTTGTTATTGATGACGATCAGGGTACGCGAATTGTCCTGAGGGAGATCCTCAGGTCCGAGGGGTATGACGTGTCCCTGGCCGAGGACGGTGAACGCGGACTGCAGCTGGCGCGAGCGGAACGTCCCTCCCTGGTGATCACCGACATCCTTATGCCGCGCGTTGACGGGTTCAGATTTCTGAGCGAAGTGAGGAAGGACCCCGACCTGCGTGACCTTCCGGTCGTTTTCTATACCGGGAACTATCTTGACAGGGAGGACGAAAAGCTTGCCGGAGACCTCGGCGTAACGAAATATCTGATCAAGCCTGTGGCGCCCGGCGACCTTTTGTCAACCGTGAAAGAGCTCCTCGCAGGAACGGGCGCGCCCGCGGCGCTCCCGAGCCGGCACACCTCCCTGGACGAACCCGTGGTCCTGAAGCTCTACAATGAACGTCTGGTTGCCAAACTGAAGCACCATGTGGTCGAGAAGGAAGACGCACGCCAATCGCTTGAACGCATCGTGGAAGGCATTGCCGACGGCGTGCTGGTGATCGACCGGCACTATAAGATCATTCAGGCGAACTCCGCGGCAGCTTCGACCCTGGGTTTTGATCGATCGGAGATGATCAACAGAACGTGCTATGAAATAACGCACAAACGCCAGACGCCCTGCGAAGGACCGAATATCGTCTGTCCCCATGCCTTGATCATCGGGCGCGGAGAAGAGGCGGTCAAGGTGCTTCATACCCATTATGACGCACGGGGCGATGAGCGGCATTTCGAGATCACGGCCTCGCCGATCAGGGACGACAAAGGCATTGTTTTTGCCATGGTCGAGACCTACCGGGACATCATGGAGAAACGCAGCGATGACGAACTGGTGAAACTGATAAAACGTCTGAATGAAGCACAGACGCATTTGAAGCACATGG
>Ga0315268_10008037_pt1 | contig 11047 bp, 12 predicted proteins | sample C1_top_MG_FD_204535 | JGI IMG/M metagenome (GOLD analysis project Ga0315268, IMG submission 204535) | Sediment microbial communities from Yellowstone Lake, YNP, Wyoming, USA - C1_top | ecosystem: Environmental > Aquatic > Freshwater > Lake > Sediment | place: USA: Wyoming | collected 2017-08-01 | reverse complement strand
CCGCAATCTTAGCAAGATGAACTGTAAAGAAACCTGTTCCACAACCAAAATCTACCACTGTATCTTTTGACCCAACATTGAGTTTAGAGATGATCTGCTCGGGAGGACTAAGGAACCTTCTGATTGGATTGTTGAGCATAAACCTTAGAAACTCTGGAAAACGTCTGTGCCCACCGCGTTGAATCGTCAATTCGACCACCAAGTTACAGTCTGCATGGATTCACTACATGCCCACGATTCAAATTGCATACCACATTGCACAGTGAATATTGAACCCATCTTTCAACAAATAGACGACGAGGCTAGTTGGACATCGGCATTAGTTCTAATCTAGACCGTGGTAGCGTGCTAAGTTGGAGACCATTCTTTGAACTTGAATCTGAATATGTCTTCTGGAAGTTCCCAATGTCGTTTGTAGAGTACTTTCTGATTTCGCCAAAGCGAACAATGGAGTATTAATTCAACATCGTATCCGCCTGAAGCTATGGGTGTAGGATGAATTCCTCCATCACTTTTTCCCAATGGAATGAACGTTTTTCCATCTTCTGTTACAGATAGAACCCTTACCCAGGCACAATGATTCGGTGGTATTCTAATATGGTCGGGAGCATCTGATGAGTCTTTCCACGATAGCCAACCTTTTTCGTCAACCTTACCTCTTCCGATAAGCCTCAACGATGCTTTCACTTCACTTGGCCACCAACCTAGAAACCAGTTGGTAGTATTCTTTATCTTGAGATTAAGGGTGCGGGATAGAACCCCTCCCCATAGCGGATACTGATGCACCTCTTCGGATTCGATCACTGCAAAGGAGGGAACCTTACTCAATCGCTGCATCAACCTAAGACTAAACGCGTAGCCTATAGACACAATTGGTATAGCGACTCCTAGGAAAAGTGAGAACTGCTCCCAGCTTTCCATGCAATCACGTCTGCGTGAGGAAAAAAGGCCCACTGCCATCGTTGGATCGTACTGAGGATAACGCCTTCATAGATCAAGATACAAATTGAGACTTGATGTCAATCGCTACTTAGGCGTGAACTTTCTACAGTAGTAAGTTTCTGAAACTTTCTGTTTGATAAGGGAGCAGTTTGGTGTACCTTTGCGAACTCTGAAATACGTACAATTCTTGCAGTTCTTCTCAACATCCATCCTCTAGCACCCGCCTCACCGTTGCATTAAGCCTTACTTTTTCTTCTTGGGCTTTCGAGTCATTTTGGGCTTACCCATCCAAACCCTCCTCAAACGTATGTATTAACATCCAAAACAATAAAACACTGTCGCCAAGCTCAACACTCATGCTATTCAGACCGTTACAGCGAAATGAAAATGAAATCTTGTAGATTGAAAGTGCTGGCTCATGAAGTTTAGGACGATCATTGAGCAAGATGAAGATGGAAACTACATTGTGCAGTGTCCATCCTTGCCTGAGTGTATTTCTGAAGGTAAGACTAGAGAAGAGGCTCTAGCCAGCATCAAAGATGCTATTCAAGGCTATCTGAAAAGCCTCAAGAAACATAACGAGCCGATTCCACCTTCAATAGAAGAAGAGACGGTTGAAGTAAGTGCCTAAACTACCAGTAGTCTCTGGTATGGATGTTGTTAAGGCCTTAGCAAAGATTGATACGAAATCGACCACCAGACTGGCAGCCACATGATTTTGCGACATAGAGAACCATCACATAGAAGACTCACTGTACCAAGACACAGTGAGCTAGCCAAGGGTACTCTGAGAGCCATAATCAGACAAGTGGGACTGACCGTAGAAGAATTCCTAAAGCTCGTCCAGCCTCAGAATCGATAAGAAAGGCAGCTTCAAGACGATACGAATTCTAAGATATGCAGTGGTAGCCCGGGGGTTACCGTTCCCAAGTTGTAATTTATACCAAACCCATTTTCTTACCTTGGCGAATCCCTGCGAGCCCACAGAATTATTTGAGCGGTCCCAATTTCTGCTATAGCTACGCAACTTGAAGCTTGCTTAGGATATGTCGGGCTCTGTCCAACTATCCGGGTGGAAAATGAAGACTGGCAACAAAGATTCTCAGTTTCGCCCGAGAAGGAAAGTCTGCTTACGTAATGAAATGATATGGGCGTTAGCCAGAAGCCTCTGCAGGAGAAATTGATCAGAGACTTTCAGCTTCACTGGGCTGACGTTTCTAGAGGGGAATCGGCCCGATTCTGTGGCCTGTATCTGTGGGTACGAGAAAGTCTTAAGTCTAGAGCTAACCACGGAAGGGTGATGAGATTCCAATGCCGTCAATCTGGCAGATAGATGTTTCAGGGCTGTCCTCCTACTTAGCAGACTTGATTCTCTTGTACGGTCCCCGTCTCGTCTTGGCCTTTGGTGTTATAGTGCTTGGATACATGATAGGCAGGGGGCTCGCTTGGACCGTACATGGTGCGGTACAGAGGGGGGGTTTTGGAGCGGTCTTCAAGAAGACCTCGATTGGCAGAGCAATATTGCTGTCAGGGTATACACCTGCCCAGTTTTTTGCTAGCTTAGCAAAATGGTCTGTATATCTGATAGCTGTCTATGAGGCTATTGAAGTCTTGGGGATACCAGCGTTACGAACCTTTCTGCGAGAGATCGTTCTTTATCTTCCATATTTTTTCTCGGGATTGCTCATACTGATTGTAGGTTTTATCTTCGCAGACTCAGTTGCCGACATCGTCAAGCAGGCTGGTGGCGGAAGCAAGGCAAACTACTACAATCCTTTTGGAGACGCTGTCCGAATCTTCCTCTATTTCGTAGTTCTTGTAATGGCTCTAGCACAGATGAAGATTGATGTCACAATACTCTATATATTCGCCCAAGCGTTTGCATGGTCAATTGCAATAGCGGTAGCCATAGCGTTAGGCTGGAATCTCAAAGATAGGATAGGTCCTTGGATCGAACAAATCCTGCCAAAAGCAAGTAGAGTAAGGAGAACGGAGAAGGAACAGCCAGATGCCTAGGAGGATAGCGATATCAGCACTATTCCTAGACTTTGACGGAACGATTAGCCCCATAGATGTTCCCAGGGAAAAGGCTCAACCGACACCCTTAGTTCAAGAAGCTTTGCGGACCATCGCTAGAGCCATACCCATTGCAGTAGTAACGACAAAGGACCTGCAATTCATTCAAAAGAGAATTCCATTCGCTTCAGCTTGGGCAGCCATAGGTGGCGCCGAAACAAAGATCGGAAGCAGAATAGTAACTCTGCCACAAGCAACTGGCGACTCTTCTTCGATTGAAGCTCTTCTGGAATGCATAGAACCTAAGACGAAACAGCTCAATAGAGGCGTTCACATCGAGAAGAAGGCCTTGTCTGATGGCAGGGTTGTCGCTTTCTGTGTTGACTGGAGAAGGGCTCGCGATTGGGAGACCGTTCGAAGACAGGTCGAGGCGCTTCTTGAAAAGTGCAAGAAAGAGAGTTACATGATTCTGAATTATGCTGGACGACCCTACCTTGATGTTTACCCAAGGAGTGTTGACAAGGGAAAGGCATTCCTAACGATAAAGACCGGGTTGAAGCTGAATGGGCCGATAATGTATCTGGGAGACTCAGAGCTTGATAATCCGGCCTTCAAGCTTGCTGAGATTTCGATAGGGGTCCTTCATTCGGAAACATATCCCAAACTGGACTGTGATTTCTTTGTTCGGTTCAGTTACGTAGGAGCTTTTCTCCAAGAGCTTTTGGACAATCGGCTCATTTTTGATCCAGACTCTGAATGGGTCATGCGGAGTGGGCTGGTAGCAGCTGGATGAATTCTCCGTGTTTAATCGACGGAGGGGTCGTGCATGAAGATCGGTGTGATCATGTATCAGACGAGTCAAAGCAAGGGACAAGAACTCGTCGCCCAGCGGATGACTAGAACATTCAGGAAGCGCGGTGTCGAAGCGTACCTAATTACAGGCCCCTACCATGACGGTAAGAGGATCGTTCCAAGCGATGTTCTTGAAAGATCTGTAGACGGATACATTAGGGATGAAAGAGATCCTAGAATTCCGATGCTGAGGGTCGATGGATACGTCAGCACCTGGCCACCGAGGAGGATAATGTTCCGCAATTTTGTTGACACCCTGCGAAACATCGTCAATGGATTCCGCATTGACGTATTGGTCGCTAATAGCACTTTGTGGAACGGACCTGAAGAAACGGCGAAGTTCATCATGTGGAAGAGAACCATGAGAGAGCTAGGACTCGATGAAGGACAGGTCGTATTTTGTCATATGCCGCATTATCAGCCTCCCGATCCCTATCATTATGAGGTCACTGAGAGATCGTTTCGCATGGCATGGAACAGGCTTGCGTATCCTCAAATCTTCAGAACAGCCAACCTGATTCTAGTCACCACGCCCCTCGAAGAGCGTTACATGGTCAAGATGGGCGCAAACGAGGATCAATGCTACCTATTCCCAGGTGGCCTCGACGAGGAACTCTACAAAGATTATGAAAAGGTTGAGTTCGAACAATTCATGCAAAAACATGCTGTCCCCGAAAATATGAAGATAATCTCCTACGTTGGGACAATCGAGGAAAGGAAAAATCCTCTTGCCGTCGTCAGGGTGGCCAGAGAATTGCATCATATGCATGATGTGCACTTTGTCATAGCGGGTCGCGGGTCAAATCAAGAGAGGCAAGTCAGAAATGAGGCGCGGGAGCTGAAGAATGTAAGCTACGTCGGTGAAATCTCCGATGAAGAGAAGGTACAACTAATCAAGGGCTCCTATCTCAACATTCTCATGAGCCGCATGGAAGCTCTCGGCTTAACTCAGATTGAGTTCATGTATGGTGGAGTGCCTGTAGTTACGTCCGCAGTTGGAGGACAAAGATGGCTGGTGAGGGACAAGGTGGATGGGATCCATGTAAATGGACCGGGCGATGTGGAGGGAGCTGCGAGAGCGATCAAGCAGATCGTTGAGAATCAATACATGAGGGACGATATGTCTCTGAATGCTCGGCGGAGGGCTCAAGAGTTCACGCTGGAAAGGCTGGCTCAAGGGCTTCAGCAGAAGCTCCAAGCAATCTTCTCAACATGAATCATACTACGTCCTTCGCGTAACAATATCTTGACATAACAATTCCTTTGTCTAATGGTCGTTCTGTAATAATTGTCTGATGATTTCCTGAAGATTGAGTTGAGGGACGGGCGAGTATTTGGAGTCGACTGTCAAAGATGTACTGCTCGATCTGGAGATCAAAACAAGTAAAGCTCCCAAAGGATTCCCTGTGGATCTTCTAGGGCGATGGATTTGCTTTCGAAGTCGCAACGATTAATATCGCTATGCTCTCGGTGCGCACACACACAACTACCTTGGACCAAACGGTAGATGTGTTCAGACTACGTTTGAAACAATCGCACTTTGGATTCTGAAATTTCTGTTACGCTTCGTTTTTTTCTTCTTTCTTTTTCTATTCGTATTGCTAGTCGAAGAGCCTCTACATGCCTTTCCTCGTCCATCACTATGTATTCAAGGATCTTCTTCATCGCAGCCTCTCTTGTCTCAAGTATTTTCAATTGGGAATATATGATAGTCGCATACTCCTCGCCAATCACCTTCTCGTAATCCATAAGCTTCTCCATAAGTTCCAACAATGGCAAACCCTTCTGAGACTTCCTTCTCAAAGATCGCGCAAACTCTATTGACTCTTTGAAAACTTTTCCCATCGTCTTGTTGCAATCGACCATTTTGGGTGGAAAAGTTTGACCATAGATCTTGGACATCTGCTCCAGAGCGCCTTTGTGTTTTTTGGTCTCTGCAAGGATATTGAAAAGCAAGAGTCGTACTCTGAGATCTTCAGTCTTTTCGATAACGGCTTTGTACAGCAGGCATGTTTCATACTCAATCAGGGCAAGGCATGGAAAGAACAAAGCCATTTCTCTCATACCATACTACTTCATACTAGATGTGTTCGAAACTTTGTTTCTTTCGATTCATAGCATTTTCTATCATCCATGCCGCACCATGCTATACACACAAAACTACCTAAACACCCAGTGCGATTTCGAGCGGCCGCACCAAAGTATATACACACACTTATCCGAAAGGCAAGTAAACATGGTAGGAGTGGAGGTGACAGATGTTTTGGAACTGACTGAAGAGCAGGCGAAACTTGTTCAACGCCACATTCCAGCTATTACCATGTTGATGGCTTACTATAGAAAGTTCGGTGAGCAAGCACTCAACGTAGCAAGAGAATGGGCCTTCAGATCCGGAAAAAGAAGGGGCGAAGACGCTAAACGAAGAATGAATCTCGTAGGGACAGACGCAAGAGCGATGGAAGCTCTGTTCAACTCCATCTTGCCAGAGCGATATGATGAGGAAACCATACGAAAGAAACTGACAAGAATATCCACTGAGAAGAACAGAACTATATCTGTCAGTGAAGGTTTCTGCCCTGTCATGGCAGCTGTGAAAATGCTCAATGCTCCTTGGAACATAGTATGCGAGAACTATTCGGTTCCGTTTCACCTTGGACTGGCGTCTGCCATAAATCCTAGAGTCAAAGGCGAACTGCCCAAAGCAAGGTGGAAGGGCGATGAATGCTGCCAGCACATAGCAGTCATTGAAGAATAGAACTCACAATATCGGACGATCGCTGATTCAAATTGACGCATCGTACAACGGCAGAATTCATTTTTGGATATGTCCCATGGGCATGACGTAGAGTGGAACGTACTCACTGGGGGCTGAGATCACTTCTCGTACATTATCGTCATGGAATGCTCCGATCGAGACTGTACCTAGGCCGAGCGACTCCGCTTGAAGATAGATGTTTTCTCCCACATGCCCTGCCTCCATCGCTACATATCTTTCTCTCCCTCTTTCTCCATATTTTGCTGTTGTCCGCTCGTAAATGGCTGTTATCACGAAATCCAAGGCTCCATTTTCTACCCATTCCTGCCCAAGCGAGGCATTGCACAACTGCTTTCGATAGTCCCCCTTCCTTACACGCTCCAATACATGTTCTCTGCATGAGTAATGGTAGACGCCAGCTTCTAGATCCGAGTTGCCCACGACCAGAAAGATCTCTAGAGGGTACAGTGCACCAGCTGAAGGAGCAGCTCTCAAACCAATCCTTGATTCAGTTATTCCCTGCGCTGCCCAGCAGAGCTGTGAAATATCGCCTAGGAGAACAGGTTCATTGGTGTACGATCTGCATGAGCGCCTGTTCTCTATCGCTTCCTCTATCGAGACTCGACCCCTTTTCCTAGGTTCTGATAGTTCGATAACTTCTCGTTCTGCTGTCAACTTTTCTTTTTCATGTCCTCCTAGACGATTCAACATCTCGAACGAGCCGACACCGACTGCCACCACGCTGACGCCGAACAATATCTTGAGGAGTTTCCTCCTCGACGTGCGAATAGACGTCGCGGATCCCTCACTAGACAAATGAACCAAGCTTCCTTAAGCAATTCTCCTGCTTACAAATAGTCTGTCTCCACCAAGTCCATTTCCATCGCTCCAGCATTTGAGCGATACTGATCTTTGCGTCACCGATTGGTCTTTTGACAATAACAACACTCAAGCTAAACAGCAGATGCCCGAGATCCCCAACAATTCGAATAGCCTCGGGGATACCATTTGGTAGCCCGGGGGAGATTCGAATTGGATCACTAACTGTGGGTGAATCAAAAACATTCACGATGCTGAAGCCTTCAAGTCAATCTACTGTTGTCAAGAATTTGAGAGCAAAATGAAGAGTGCGCACTCAGCCTTGGATTGGAGTGCCATACTGAAGACTTCTGATTCGATGCGTATGCGCTGTTCCAACCACTGCGCATGTTGTGGAAGGAACATGAAGTTTTAAGTTATGTAATGATATATCATAATATCACAGTTTGTGTGAGGTTGTGATATAAATGAGAATGACCACATTGCTGAGGAAGCTCCGATTGGAGAACAAGGAATTTGTTACATTCAGGGAGCTGGAAGCGTATTGTAAGTCGATGGGGCTGGACTATAAAACGGTTGTCAGATATTTCGCTGCGCGAGGATACATCATTAGAATCTTCAGAGGCGTATTCTACGTCAAGTCTGTGGAGGAGTTTGAGCTCGGAAGGAGCAAGTACAGCCATATGGAACTGGTGGCGAAGGGCTTGGAGCTGAAGAAGGTGAGAAACTGGTACTTTGGCCTGCATACCGCGCTCAAGCTGAACAACATGACGCATGAGCATTTTGCCATAGAGGATGTGGTCAACGACAAGATATTCAGGGCCAATCCCATTACGATAACGGGTTATAAGTTCAAGTTCGTCAAGCTGTCGTCCGCGCTACTAGGCTTCGGCGTGAAGAAGGAGAAAGGTATCAACTACTCTGATCCTGAGAAGACTATCCTTGACTTCATCTACATCTGGAGATACAATGGAGTGCCCGAAGAAAAGACAATCGCGGACATGGCAGAGTGGGCCAAGCATGCGTCGAAAGAGAAGCTGAGGAGCTACGCAACGAAATATCCCAAGACCGTGGCAGAGATTGCGGAGAGAGTGATTCGTTGAGGGCCGATTTCGTAAACGAGGTCGCCAGAATTCTCGACATCAAAAGGAAAGACTTGATCGAGAAAGACCTTATCTTGCATCAGATACTGACGGATCTTTCAAAAGACGAATTCTTCGCTCCTAACTTTCTCTTCAAGGGTGGAACATGCCTCATCAAGTCCTATTTCGGCTACCTGAGATTCTCAGAGGACATAGACTTCACGTGGAAAGATCAGAGCACATTCAAAGGGATGTCGCAGAAAAAAATCAGGGCTTACCTATCCGAAGTCATCGGCAAGGCAGGGAAATTGTTTGAACAGGTTGCCAAGAAGAGAGGGTTGGACTTCAAGACAGAGAAACGCAATCCTGACTACATGGAGTTTGGCGGCGGAAACAAGACATGTACCCTCAAGATTTGGTATCAGTCGGAAGTGTTGAACCGCCGCAGCTTTCTAAAAGTGCAGATCAACTTTGTCGAGAACATGTGCTTTCTTTCAAAGAAAGGGCAGCTCAGTGGATTGCTTACGGGCAGACACGAGGAGCTTGATGCACTCTTTCCCGAGTATTCAGAATACGCAGAGAAGATACCTTTTAGCATCTACGACATACGCGAGGTACTAAGCGAAAAGGTGAGAGCACTTCTAACGAGGGAAGGGACAAAGGCAAGGGATTTCGTTGATGTGTACTTCATTTGCAGACGTTTCGGCCTTAAGCCGGAAGATGTGGAGCAATGCATAGCCAAGAAGACGAATTTTGCTCTTAAGCTCTACGACAAGTACAGAAGCAACCTGAAGGAGAAAATTGTTCTCCTAGAATCGGGCAAGCTTTTCGAGTGGGGCGAGGAGAGAGGTTTGCTATTGTCAGATATTGGTGAAGCGGATTTCTATTCCTTTCTGAGAGAGTTCCAAGAGTTCCTTAAGAGAATCACCAAAGTGCTAAGTTAGTCGCAGAGTGGAGTTCAGTACTCATCATCCTTCGTGTACGGTCACAAATGGGTGAGACACCAGTTAGAGAGGGATGATAGCCCGGGGGAGATGCGAATTCGAGATTGATAGAATCTTACCTTCTCAACCTTGATGTGAAACTGTTAATCTAGACTCATAGTCAGGTGTATGCTTCAGTCCACCATTCTGGACTTACACTTCGGCAACGATAGACTGTTCGTTTGATACATACATCAGATCTTATGCAGATTCTATTCTCAACTATTGAACGAACAGATGTGACACCATGCAGACACAAGTTCACAACCTCTCTCCACAATCACCTGAAGATACGGAAGTGGTTAGATGGCATCTGAAAGTTACAGATCGGGTCATACTCCAGCTTGCAACTTCCGTCGTCCGAGGCGATCCAATAAAGAGTCTAGTGGACTTGATCACCAACTCCAACGACAGTTACAGAAGGATACGATCCTCTAACGAAGCATCATATGGAAGGATAATCGTAGCTCTAGATCTACGAAACAACAATATCACGGATTCTTGGATTCAGTGGCATCCGCTAAACTCATCGATTTGAGTGATAATCGGGTAACTAAGCTCCCTTATCTTACAACTTTTTTGAGGTCGATCTCGAGGATGTCTGTGGCTCCCTTCTTCTTGAGAAGAGGTATGAGCTGCACTATCTGGTCTTCCTTGGCCGCTACCTCGACAGCATATCCAGGCTCTTTATTGCCATGAAGGCGTGATATTGTGGGGCTCTTCATAGCGGGGAGAACTTTCATGATGTTGTTCAAGAGTTTCTCAGGCACATTCATTTTCAGTAGTTTGAGTCCTCGAGCGTCGATGGCACCTTGAATGAGTGAGGTTAGATCTTCGATCTTATCTTTTTTCCAAGAATCCTCTAGACTCTGTTTATTAGCGACGAGTACAGCTGTTGATGAGAATAGTGTGTAGACCATCTCCCAACCGTTTTGTCTGAGTGTGGCGCCTGTTTCTGAGTTATCAATAATCAGGTCAGCCACTTCAACGAAGGTTTCGGTGGCTCCGTATGAGCGTATGAATCTCCACGGCATGTTTCCCAAATTTTCTTGGCATAACTTTTTGGTGAGGTTCTCATACTCAGACGCGGCGATGACGCGTTTACGTCCGAGTTGTCTTAGCTTCTCAGCTAGGTCTTTGAACGTTTCTTTAGGGTCTTCAAGGTCCGGTCTTACGCCGTAGCGCTGTGGAATAGCTGCCACAACATCAACTTTACCAACTCCCAAGTCCAGTAGTTGAGCAACATCCGACTCTGGTTCCTTGATCCAATCTATACCCGTTATCCCCAGGTCGTACTTTCCTTCTTCAACTAGGGGACCGATGTTCTGCGCTCTATAAAGCCGCATCTCCAAGTCTGGGTCTCGAGATTTGACAACGTAGGATCTCTCGTCGGTAAGTTTTGGTCCGTAGCCCGCCTGCTCTAGGAGGGAGCATATAGAATTCCACAGGTGACCTTTCGGAAGAGCTGCTCTTAACACGACCAAATGTCATCAGCTCATTATTCTCTATGTCTACCTATATACTCGTGTATTGTCGACTAGTTTGTCTAATCGGTTCTTATCGGTGTTCCAACGTGGTAATATTTCCCTTCGGCGAGC
>Ga0315268_10008036_pt1 | contig 11048 bp, 10 predicted proteins | sample C1_top_MG_FD_204535 | JGI IMG/M metagenome (GOLD analysis project Ga0315268, IMG submission 204535) | Sediment microbial communities from Yellowstone Lake, YNP, Wyoming, USA - C1_top | ecosystem: Environmental > Aquatic > Freshwater > Lake > Sediment | place: USA: Wyoming | collected 2017-08-01 | reverse complement strand
GCCGGAGGAGCGGCCAGGGCCGCCTGGAGATCATAGCCCCGGCGCTCCCCGGTCCTTTCGAGGTCCCATGACATGACGAATCGGTCCGTGGGCACGTCCGGCCGGTTGAGGAGGCCGCCGTACTCGCCGTACGTGGCGACGCGGTACTCGAGGACGTCCATGCCGAAGTGATGGACGTTGCGGCGGGCGTTGACCCCGGTGAGCGGATCATAGGTGCAAATGATGGTCGAGACGCCCAGGAGGCCGAGGACCATCTCCCGCTGATAGTCCTTGAGGAGGATGCCGAGCCCGTAGCTCTGATAGGCCTTCCGGACGCCGGCATATTGGGCATAGAAGCGGAGATTTCCCGGATCGCGGAATCCGATCGCCTTGTCGCGGACGCCGACGAAGCCGTAGCAGAAGCCGACGAGATGCTGGCCGTCGACCTCGAAGCCCCCCCCGCCGGATTCGGCAAAGGCCCCGATGAAGAGGCTGCCGCCCTCGTGGAAGACATTCTCGCACATCATGTTCCGCGTGCTGGACATGTGGTCGTCTGGATAGCCCCAGATCTCCTCGCGCAGATCCTCGTACTTGCGGTAATCGGCGGATGCGTTGGAGGTTTCGACGCGCAAGAGGAAGCGCCTGTCCCGGACGGCCATCGTCTTTTCCAGAGGTCTCATGGCGCCCTTCCGGGTCATTTTAGCGGAAGGCACGGCCGCATTCAATGGCCGTTTTGACGGGCTTCCGGACATGCGCTACAATGGGGAGGATTTTCGACGCGCTCACGGAACCAAGAGAACCATGACGGAGACGAAGAAAAGCCTCAAGACCGCCTGCCTCATCAATCCCCGGGCGGCCAATTCCAAGTGGATGAGGCGGAAGTTCCTCCGCGCCTACCTCGAGAAGAAGCTGCCCGGCGACGTCTACGACGGCCTCGGCGACATGAAAACGACGGTGGAAAAGGCCGTCGTCGCTAGCCGCGACGCCGATGTCATCGTGGCCATGGGCGGGGACGGCACGATCGCCGACACGCTCCAGGGGATCTTTGACGCCGGCAAGCAGGGAGAGGTCCTGTTCGGCGTCATCCCCTTTGGCAGCGGCAATGCCTTCCGCAAGGCCTTCGACATCCCCAAGAACCCCCTGCGGGCGATCGACCGCCTGGCCGAAGGCGTCGCCCGGCCGATCGACCTCATGGACGTCGAAGGCCGCGTCGCCGCCTTTGCCAGCGTCGGGGCCACGGCCCGCGTGACCGGCGAGAAGCTTCGCGGCAAGGTCGGAGGGATCTGGGGCCACGTCCTGGCCGGACGACGCCTGTTCGATACGCCCATGGACAAAAAGACCATCGATCTTTTCGACGGCCGGGACAAGGCAGGTCCCTTCGAAAAGAAGACCGTCACCTCGAACTTCTTCGATTGCATCGTCGCCAAGACGAACTATTTCGGTTACAGCTGGAACATCGCCCCCGAGGCCGTCGTCGACGACGGCTACCTCGACGTCTCGCTCTTCGAGATGGGGCCGTTCAAGTACGCCCTGCTCTTCCCGCTCATCTACTTCGGCGTCTACCAGCGCCGGATGCGGCATTTCAAGGCCAGACGGGTCGTCATCAGCGGCCAAGCCCTGCCCATCCAATTCAATGGCGAGTTCCTCGGCGACAAGGAACGCATCGAGTTCCGGGTCTTGCCGGGGGCGATCCGGATGGTCACCCCTGCCACCCGGCGGGCCGTGAAGCACTTCCAGAAGCATTCCGCCTGAGGAGGCCTCTATGAAGAAAGCCCTCGTCGTTCTGCCCATTCTCGTCGCCACCCTGGCCGCCTGCTCGCCGCAGATCCACCTCGACCTGCTCGGCGAGGACAAGCTCCAGGAAGTCGTGCTCGTGCCGAGCCCCGCCCGGGAGAAGGTCCTGATGATCGACGTCGACGGCATGATCTCCTCGGCTCTCGAGACGGGGATCTTCTCCCGCGAGAAGAGCGTCGTCGCGCGCGTCTTCGAGCGCCTCGAGCGGGCCGCCGCCGATCCGTGGGTCAAGGCGGTCGTCCTCCGGCTCGATACGCCGGGCGGCGAGGTCACGGCGAGCGACATCGTCTACCACGAGATCCTCCGCTTCAAGGAGCGGACGGGCCTGCCCGTGGTCGGGCTGATGATGAGCGTCGCCGCCTCGGGCGGGTACTACATCGCTTCGGCCTGCGATTTCATCGTGGCCCACCCGTCCACCCTGACCGGCTCGATCGGCGTCATATCCGTTTTCCCCAGCGTCGAAGCGCTGATGTCCAAGGTCGGGGTCAAGGTCAACGTCATCAAGTCCGGCCCGGCCAAGGACTCGGGCTCGCCGTTCCGGGACATGACCGACGACGAGAAGAAGCTCTTCCAGGGGATCATCGACGAATACTACGAGGGGTTCCTCGCGGTCGTCGCCAAGGGCCGCAAGGGAAAGGTCCCGGCCGGGGAGCTCCGAACGATCGCCGACGGCCGCGTTTACACCGGCCCCCAGGCCTTGAAGCTCGGTCTCGTCGATGCCGTCGGGTACTTCGAAGACGCCTTCGCCAAGGCCCGGGACCTCGCTTCGCTCAAGGGCGCCCGCCTGGTGTCCTACACCTATTTTCCGAAGACAAAGACCAACGTTTACGCCGGCCGGCTCGGTGACCTCTCGCCCCTCGACATGAAAGTCATCGAATCGATGCTCGGGGCGCTGAAGACAGGCTTCTATTATCTCTGGCTGCCGCAGACCCCCTGACCGCCCGGCCTTCGGCTAGGGCCGGATGACGATCTCGAATTGCGGGGCCCTGAGGATATTGGCCTTGACCGTACAATGGTCGATGGCCTTGACCACGGCGAACTTGTATTTCTCGGGGAAATCGTTCGGCAGGACGACAGCGATCGTGACTTTGTCGATCAACTTGGAAACCTCGCCCTTCTCGGCGGTCATGGTCATGGCCAGGCCTCCGGTGGAAATCTTGCGCTCGCGGCAGAAGGCCAAGGCGTAGAATCCGGCGCAGGCGGCCAGGGAAACGAGAAAATAGTCGAAGGGGGCCGGCGCCGTTCCGTCGCCTCCGTCGCGGACAGGCTGGTCGGTCTTGACGGTGAAACCCTTGTATTCGACATCGATCTTGTAGTTGTCTCCAAAGACGACTTTCAGCTCTTTCGGGTTCATGTGAGCTCCTTTCTTGTTCGTGTCGGGCGCGGCTCGCGCTCGCGCCGGCCTTCCAGGGCCTTGCGGAACATGGCCAGGATGACGTCCCGGTCCTTGGCCGTCAGGGCCATGCGGAAGAAGATGTCCTGGACCTTATCGACGATGAAGGCCCGGTTGGTCTCGTGCATGAAGCCGAGGCTGTCGAGCATGTCGCGAAAGCGGCGGCCGGCCTCGGCCTGGGCGGCGTGATCGAGGGGCATGTCCCTGTGCAGGGTCGGAGGCGGCCCGCCGCGAAAGGCGATGGCGTGAAGGGTCAGCGTGACGGCGACTCCGAGGTTGTAGGAGGGCTGGCGCGACGCCTGGGGGATATGGAAGCGGACGTTGGCCCGGCCCAGCTCGTCCTGGGTCAGCCCTGTCCGCTCGTTGCCGAAGACGAGCCCGACCCGGGCCGAAGCCGGATATTCGCCGATGCGCCCGATCGCCGCCTCGAGCGGGACGAGCGGGAAATCGTGGCGGACACGGGCCGTCGACCCGAGGACGAGCTCGCAGTCGGCCACGGCTTTGCCGAGCGACGGGAAGAAGCGCGTCCCTTCGAGGATGGACTCGGCATGGACGGCCGTGCGCCAGGCCGGAGGCTCGAGCCTGTCGATCCCGACGATGCGCAGGTCGGTGAAGCCGGTGTTGGCCATGCCCCGCGCGGCCAAGCCGACATTCTCAGGACTGTCCGGCCGGACGAGGATGACGGCAAAGCGGGAATGTCCGGCCATGGGACCCGATTATAGCGCAGGACGCGGCTGCGTGAAAGCCCTGACTTGGTCTTTGACACCGGCCGGACGACCGTGCTATAAACCGGGCTAGCCCGGCCAGGAGGTCGGAAGATGCCCCAAAAGAGATCGACCGGAGGAAAGGCCGCGCCGCGAAAGCCTCGGCCGGGCCGCATGGGAACGAAGGACCTCGAGCGCCTCTTCGCCGAGCGCGGCTTCACCGATTTCCGCTGGATCAATCCCCGCGAGATCGTCGTCGCCGAGTGGGTCCGGATGAAATGCCTCTACGGCTGCTGGGAATATGGCAAGACCGCCGCTTGCCCGCCCAACGCCCCGCCGGTCGACGCATGCGCTCGTTTCTTCCGGGAGTACAAGCGGGCCGCCGTCTTCCATTTCGGCAAGAAGGTCGACCGGCCCGAGGACCGGCATGCCTGGGGTCGCAAGCTCAACCTGGAGCTCCTCAAGCTCGAAGCGGAGGTCTTCAAAAGCGGCTTCGTCAAGGCGTTCCTGCTCTTCTTCGACAGCTGCGGCATCTGTCTCGAATGCGCGTCCGCCAAGTCGGCGTGCAAAGAGCCCAAGCTGTCCCGGCCCACCCCGGATGCCCTGGCCGTCGACGTCTACACCACGGTCCGGAAGATCGGATATCCAATCGAGGTCTTGTCGGATTACGACCAAGAGATGAACCGCTACGCATTTTTGCTCATTGACTGACCGTCCGCGCCCTTCCGGGAAGGCCGCGCTGGCGACGGATCTCTTCGGCGAAGGAGCCCGATCATGTGGTGGGATGGCAAGATCCAAAGGACGTTCCGTTGCCGGCTGCCCCAGACGCCCGGCAGTTTGGGCCGGCTGCTCGCGGCGATCGGGGACCGGGGCGGCCTCATCGGCGAGATCCGGATCGTCCAGATGGGCGGTTCGGCCATGGACCGCGACATCACCGTCTACGCCGACGATCTCCCGCATCTCGACACACTGATCAAGGCCGTCGAAGCCACGCCCGGCGTGGCGCTGCTCGAAGTCCGTGACGAGGTCCTGGAGATGCACCAGGGGGGGAAGATCGCCATCCGCAGCCGCTACGACATCTCCTCGCTCAGCACGCTCCGCCTCGTCTACACCCCGGGGGTCGCCGAGGTCAGTCTGAAGATCAGGGACAACCCCGCTCTGGCCCGGCGCTATACCTCCATCCGCCACCTCGTCGCCATCGTCACGGACGGAACGGCCGTTCTCGGCCTCGGCGACATCGGCCCGCTGGCAGCCATGCCGGTCATGGAAGGCAAGGCCAGCCTGCTCGAGACCCTGACCGGCCTTTCGGGCATGCCCATCCTTCTCAACACCAAGGATCCCGACGAGATCGTCGAGACGGTCGTCCATATCGCGCCGACGTTCGCCGCCATCCAGCTCGAGGACATCTCGGCGCCCCGATGTTTCGCCATCGAGGAGCGCATCCAGGCCCGGCTCGATATCCCCGTCATGCACGACGACCAGCACGGCACGGCCTGCGTCGTCACGGCCGCCCTTCTCAACGCGGCCCGCGCAGTCGGCGTGGACCTGGCCCGCAGTTCCATCGGGGTTATCGGCCTCGGCGCGGCCGGGCTGGCCCTGGCCCGGATGTTGATGTTCCGCTTCCAGAACCCCGTACGGGGAGCCGACATCGTTCCCGATGCGCTCGATCGGCTGAAAAGCGCGGGCGGCATCCCGTCCGACCTCAAGCGAATCATGGCCGGCTGCGACGTTGTCATCGCCACGACCGGCGTCCCGGGGCTGATCAAGCCGGACATGGTCCGCAAGGGCCAGATCATCCTGGCACTGTCCAATCCCAATCCCGAGATCGAGCCGGAACAGGCCCTGGCTGCGGGCGCGGCCTTCGCCGCCGACGGGAAATCGGTCAACAACGTCCTTGGCTTCCCCGGGATCTTCCGCGGCGCCGTCGACGCGAACGTCCCGCGGATCACCCGGGAGATGCTCGTCGCCTCGGCCGAGGCCATCGCCGCTTTCGCCCGCCCGGGCGAGATCGTGCCCAACCCGCTCGACAAGGCCCTGCACAAGGCCGTCGCCCGGGCCGTCGCCCGGGTGGCCGTGGCGCAGGGCCTCAACCGGGACGACCTGACCGGGTATTTTGATTGACAACCGTCCCCGGCTCGGCTATATAAGAACCACACCGGACAGGGGAAAGACGGCCGTCGAAAAGGAGGGACGCTCATGATCACTGTCAAAGACATCCTCGACCAGAAGGGCCATGCGGCTTGGACCATCGGGCCCGACGCCAAGGTGTTCGAAGCCCTCGAGCTCATGGCAAAAAAGGGGCTCGGCGCCTTGATCGTCATCGATAAGGACGACATCGTCGGCATCATATCGGAGCGGGACTACGCCCGGAAGATCATCCTCATGGGCCGCCAATCCCAGGACACGCCGGTCAAGGACATCATGACCAAGGAGGTTTACGGCGTCCACCTCGAGACCACCGCGGAGGAGTGCATGGCCCTGATGACGGACAAGCACATCCGCCACCTGCCTGTCCGCAAGGACAGCAAGCTCGCCGGAGTCGTCTCCATCGGCGACATCGTCAAGGCCATCATCACCGAGCAGAAAGTCACGATCACGAACCTCGAGAACTACATCATGGGGAAATATCAATAGGGCCGTCGGGGCAGTAAAAGAACGGGGACATGTACCGGAGGTACGTGTCCCCTATCTCAGAATTCCATGAGGCGCATCTCGCGCAGGGCCAGGTAGGCCGCGCCCAGAACGCCCGCCGAATCGCCCAAGACCGCTTTCAGAATGGGGATCCTCCGTCCCGGCGTGCCGAAGAGCGCCTTGTCCATGATCGGCGGGACGTTGTCGTACCACAGCGGGATGTTCGAGACGCCGCCGCCGAGGACGATGGCTTCGAGGTCGAGCGCATTGACGCAGTTGGCAAAAAGCTCGCCCATGATCCGGCAGGATTCGTCGAAGACCCGGCGAGCCTGGGGATCCCCCGCCTCATAGCGCGCGAAGATCTTGTCCGGAGGAAGGATTTCTCCGGAGAGCTCGGCAAATCGGCGGCCGAGACTGGGCCCGGACAAGTAGGCCTCGCCACAGCCTCTCCGCCCGCATTCGCACAATCGTCCGTCGATAGCGATCGAGGTGTGTCCGATCTCACCGGCGTTCCCGTTCGGTCCGCGATAGAGCCTGTTGCCGAGGATGAGCCCCGAGCCCATGCCCGTGCCCAGGATGACGGCCATGACCGTCGAGAAGCGCCCGTGGCACTGGGCGAAGAACTCGGCCAGGGCCAGGCAGTTGGCGTCGTTCTCGACGACGAGCGGGACGGCGAGCTTCGACCGGAGCAGGCTGATCAATCCCGGCTTTTCGTAGAGCGGAGTGTGGGGAGCTCCGTACATGATGTCGTCGGCGGCGCTGTAGGTCCCGGGCGTGCCCATGCCGACGGCGTCATACCGGACGTCCCCGGCTGTTTCACCGATGAGCTCAACGATGTTCTCGACGACGCGCTCACGCCCCGACTCCGGCTCCGACGGCCGGCGCTTACGAGCCAGGATCGCCCGTGTCTCATCGACAAGGCAGGCTTCGACCTTGGTCCCGCCCAGGTCGATCCCGACCGCATATCGGCTCAACTCACGACCTTTAGGCCTATTCTACGCGAGCCCGAGCCGAGAGACAATCCTGCCGGCATCCCGACGGCCGCGGCCCCGCCGGTCCGTAGGACCGGCCTTTGAGTTCTCTTTTCCATCTGTTATAGTGGGGAACACCCATCGGGTCACCCGGAACATGAGGACGACGGAAGACAAGGTCAGCTTCGGCTACCGGACGGTCGGCGCCGAGGAGAAGAAGCGGCTCGTCCACGATCAGTTCACACCGATCGCCGGCACCTACGACCGGGCCGACGCCCTGCTCAGCCTGGGCCTCCACTTTCTCTGGAAACGGGCCACCATCCGGCGGCTCGGTCTCCGGCCGGGTCAAAGTGTCCTCGACGTCTGCGGCGGCACGGCCGACCTGGCCCTCAGGGCCGCGAAGCGCATCGGAAGGTCCGGCCGGGCGGTCGTCTACGACTTCAACCGGCCCATGATGGAGACCGGGCGGAGGAAGAGCGGGCGGGCGGAAGACGGGGGGATCATCGCCTTCGTGCAAGGCGACGCCGAATGCCTCTCGTTCCCCGACGACTCCTTCGACGCGGTCACGGTCGGTTTCGGCCTGCGCAATCTCGTCGACCCCGACCGGGGGGTCCGGGAGATCTTTCGGGTCCTCAAGCCGGGAGGCCGGCTCTCCGCACTCGAATTCTCACTGCCGAGGCGGCGGTGGCAGCGGTCCCTTTACGCTTTCTATTCCTTCCGGTTCATGCTCCCCGCCGCCCGCCTCATCACCGGGACGGACGGCCCGTTCCGCTACCTCGCCGAATCCATCCGGGTCTTCGACCCGCCCGGGGGCGTGGCCGCACGGCTCAATCTCGCCGGCTTCACCGACGTCGGCTTTAGCCCACGAACCCTCGGCATTGCCGTCATCTATTCCGGGCGCAAGCCCCAGGAGGCCGCTCATGCCGCGAATCGACGCTGAGGTCAGGGCCACAGCGGCCCAGTGCCGGCACTACGCTATGTGCAAGATCGACTACCTCGCGACCGGGATTTGCCCCTCGGGCCCGGAGAAGGGTTTCGTCACCTATTATCCTCAGGGCCGCATGGACCTCATCCGCGGCCTCGCCGAAGGACGGATCCCGGTCACGGAAGCGCTCGTCGAGGCGGCCGACACTTGCACGCTCTGCGGCGTTTGCGATTTCCAGTGCCACTTCGTGACAGGAATGCAGCCGACCGCGGTCATGCGGGCGCTCAAGCAGTACGTGGATGATTATCGTCGCGAAGAAGGCGAGGTTGTCAGGCCGGTCGAGGACGAGGCCCTGCGGAAGCTCCGCGGCATCGTCGGCAGGGACTGGGCGACCAATGATCCGGCCGTCCTCTGGACCTACGCCGACGACCCCTTCCCGCTCGCCGGTCCGCAGATGCCCCGCTATGTCGTCCTCCCCGGGTCCCGGGACGAGGTCGCGGCGGCCGTCCGCCTGGCCAATGGACTCGGACTGCCCTTCGCCATCCGCGGCAACGGCGGCAGCGTCTTCGGCTTCGTCTTCACGGACGGCATCGTCCTCGACATGGCCCGGATGCGCCGGATCGACTTCGATCTCGAGAACTGGTGCGCCGCGGTCGAACCGGGGGTGACCTCGTTCGAGCTCCAGCAAGAGGCCTTCCGGCGCGGCCTCCGCGTCAACGCCGCCGAGCCCGCCGCCACGGTCTGCGGGAATCTCGTCTGCACCGGCACGTTCTCGACCTGGTCGAACGTCTACGGCACGGCCGCCGACAACTTCGTCGACATGGAGTTCGTCGGCCGCGACGGCCGCATCTTCCGGCTCAACGACAAGCGGGGGCCGAACCATTTCGCCTTCGAGCGCCGCGTCGTACCGTCACCCGGCGTCTGCACCAAGGCCTTCGTCAAGCTCCATCCGATGACCGGCGACGAGGAGGGGCTTCTCGTGCCCTTCGAGGGCTTCGACGAGGCCGTCCGCTTCGCCCGGGAGCTCGGGCAGAGGCGGATCGGGCTGGCCCTGGCCGTCCTCGGGGCGCATTACCTCGCGACCTTTCTGACGCCCGACGAAGGACTGGCCGGCAAGGTCAAGACCGCGCTGCCGGAGGCTCTCGGGATCAACTACGTGGTTTTCACGATCGCCGACCGGTTCGGCCGGGAGGCCATCCGCCGGATGGCCCCGGCCGTCATCGATTCTTCGCTTCTGCGGGTCCTGATGCTCGGCCTGCCGAGGCTCGTCGAGCCACGCTGGCTCGACCTCGTCCGCGAATACGAGGGCCGGTCTCGTCCGTTCGAGCTCCTCTGCCGGCCCGGCATGCGGCCGGTCGTCGAGGCCGTCCTCCAGCCGTCGCCGGAGACGATCAGCGAGTCCGTCCCCGAAAGCCTCCGCCCGTTCTACCGTGAGCTCTATGCCCGGCCCGAGATGACGGACATGGTCTGGCTCAACATGCACCGGATCGTCAGCGCGCGCATGTCGCGGCGGAAGCACATGTTCGCCTTCCTGGTCTATGTCCCGCCGGACCGGCTCGAGGTCGTCCACGAGGTCATGGACGGCTTCGCCCGCGTGGCCGGGGCGCACGGCATCGATCATGATTTCGGCTTCCTGACCCCCATGGATCTCGGCAAGCGGGCCATCCTCGAGTACGATTATTATATCGACCATACCGATCCGGCCGAGCGGGAAAAGATCGCCGCCGCCATGCCCGAGCTCGACCCCTGGCTTGACGCTCTCGCCGCCCGGATCCCGGGCGTCCTGTCGCTGAAATACGTCTTTTCCCAGGGTTGCTCGCGGAAGGACAATTTCCTCTACCGGGTATGAGGGCGGGAGGGCGGATGTGAGGATCGAGACAGGCCCCCTCCGGGAAAAAAGGGCGGCGCGCTCGAGCCGGATCCTGCTCACGGGCGGAGCCGGGTTCCTCGGCAGCCACATCGCCGTGGCCCTCCTCCGGTCCGGCTTCACGGTCGTAGCCCTCGTCCGGCCGGGAAAACGCCTTTCCGCGGAGGAGAGAATAGCGCGCCTGATGGACTGGTTCGGCCTTGAGGAGGGATTCCGGCGGAACCTCAAGGTCGTCGCGGGGGACATCGGGGATCCGGCCTTGTCCGCCGGAGCGGACGGCCACTCGGGGGCGCTCGGCGGCATCGACGAGATCGTCCACTGCGCTTCGAACACGGCCTTCGCCGAACGCAAGCGGGCCGAGGTCGAAGCGGCCAACATCGACGGGCTCCGGAACGTCCTCGATCTCGCCGTCCGCAGCGGCTGCGGATTCTTCCATCACATCAGCACCGCCTACGTGGCGGGCCGGCGGACGGGACCCTGCGCGGAAGAATGGGTGGAAGAGGGCCCGTTCACGAACGTCTACGAGGAGACCAAGGCGCGCGGCGAGATCATGGCCCGGGATGTCTGCCGGCGCGAAGGCATCCGGCTCAACGTCTACCGGCCGACTATCGTGTACGGCGATTCCCGGACGGGCCGGACCCTGCGCTTCAACGCGCTTTACTTTCCCGTCAAGGCGGCCGTCTATCTCCGCGACATCTACCTCGCCGACATCCGCGAACGGGGAGGCCGGAGGGCCGCCGAGCTGGGCATCCGGCTCGCGGAAGGCGGCGCGCTCGTCATGCCC
>Ga0315268_10008035_pt1 | contig 11048 bp, 11 predicted proteins | sample C1_top_MG_FD_204535 | JGI IMG/M metagenome (GOLD analysis project Ga0315268, IMG submission 204535) | Sediment microbial communities from Yellowstone Lake, YNP, Wyoming, USA - C1_top | ecosystem: Environmental > Aquatic > Freshwater > Lake > Sediment | place: USA: Wyoming | collected 2017-08-01 | reverse complement strand
TGGACAATGTTCCCTCAGAATTTTTAAGGATTTAGCCCTTGGTTTAACAAGCATAAAATACCTCTTTCTAGACACAAGCCCTATCTAGGTAATGGAGAATCTGGAAGTGAGTTTTGACACTATAGAAAAGAAAGGCTTCAAAGAAGGATTCTGGAGCGACGAAGAAATAAAAGAAATTTTCCTCGATAAACAACGAAGGATCATTTGGAACAAAGATTACTGGCGAAACATTCTAGTGCCTCTCTTTAAGTTGAATCAGAATTCCGTAATCTTAGATGTTGGCTGCGGCTTGGGCTTCATAGGACAAAGCCTCGCCGAATTCGTTCCTGAAGGAAAAATAATAGGCGTCGACTTGGATACAAAGCTTGTCGAATTAGCCCAAAGAATTTCTGCGAAAACTGTGCCAAATCGTGATTTCAATTATCGCGTCGGCAGCGCGTATAAATTGCCCGTTGAAAGCAATTCGGCTGACCTTTCAATCTGTCAATGTATGCTGATGCATCTAGATGACCCCGCGAAAGCCATCGCCGAAATGCAACGGGTGACGAAGAAGGGTGGCAGAGTAGTCGCGATTGAACCAGATTATGCAAGTGTGTCTTATTTTGACACCGCGGTGCAAGAAATGAATTATTCCATAAATCAGCGCGCAGATTTTCTGCGATGGGAGATGATAAGAAAGCTTGGGAAAAAGAAATTGGGCAAAGGCGACGATGACATTGGCACTAAGCTTCCGTTTCTGTTTTACAAGGTTGGGTTGCGTTTGGTGGAGGTTCGCACTTTTGACCGTGTTTTCTGGCTTGTTCCGCCCTACAAACGCGAAGGAAACGACATTGAACTTGAACAGGTGCTCTTGTCCCCAGAGTTTTACATGGAAAAACTCGGCACACACGAGGAGTTTCTTACTAGTGGCGGAACCGAAGAGGAATTCAAGGAATACTTTGATTTATTGAGAAAAGAACACAAAGTGCGCCAGCGGCAGGTCAGAGAGAAGACATACGTGTCTTCAGTAACACAAGCCCTGATAATAGCCATAGGCGAAAAAGCCTAGCCAATTGTAGTTTCTGTTATTCGAGTTCTTGGGCTGGTTGCTGTTTTGCCTTTCCAAAGCCTTTGAATCTGAGTTTCATGGTTAAGATTTTCTCTGTGGCGAACAAACGCGCCGCGACGTACAACACCACGATCGTAAAGACACTCACATAAACTACGCCTAAGCCAGCGAGAAAATAATCGCCCGTTATCGACGCTTTCGCTGCCAGCATGAGATGCGTGTACGGAATCGCCAGCAAAACTATTCGTAGACCAAGTGGCAGGCTGTTTATGTCGCTGAACATCATGAAGAACATGGGCAGAATGAACAGAATGTACAGAAAGCCCACAAGCGACTGCGCGTCACGCATATCATCCGCAAAAGCAGAGATAACCACGGCTAGCAGTATCAGTGTCGAGATTATTCTTAGCGTTGTGGTCTCCCCTGCACCGTTGGGTCCAATTAAGCCGTAGACTTCGCCCTGTTTGACGGTAAAGCTTAGTTCGTCGAGTGCTTTTGTGGTTCCGAAGAGTTTTGTCAGGTTTCGACTTTGACTGCTTCGTTCATGATGGTTTCGCGTTCCTCTGCGGTTTGCGAAGCATAAATTGCCGATTTAAACTTTGTCTTCTAGTCGTATCTCGGTTATTTTTCGTTTTCGGACAGTTTGCGTGTTGTAATATTAAGCCTATGGAAGAATAGTTTAAACCACGCGTGAGGTGATGTGTATCTCTTGTTAGTGTGTTTGGAGAAGAAAAATGTTGAAAAAGGCAATTATTGCCGTTCGACTCATAAGGGAAGCGGCGGAGGTTTCTAACGAGAATTTAGCCGAAGAAATCATGCGTGAACTCTCCGAAGGATTGCCCAGAATTCCGTGGCAGGAAAAAGTCGTGCAAGTAGCCGTCGTTGACGATTAGAACCAGCCGTTTGTTTCTGGTGCTCTGTGTTTGGTGCGTTTGTTTAAGCCCGTCTTAGTTTTATTGTTCTTTTTGAGTTTTGTTGGCTTCTTGGACGTTATTTTGGGCGTGTAGTCTTGACAGTTGGCCGCGGTTTTCCAGTCTTTGCGCTTGGATAAATCATAACCGTATTTTATGCAGCGGTTCACTGAGCTGTCTTCCATGCTTATGGTGAGCATGTAGACACAGTCGTCACACCATTTCTCCGTTGTGCGACATGATTTGCAGAGTCCGACCTGTTTAGACTCGCCCAGCGCATACTCTATGAGCCCAATCGGCTTGCCGCACTTCACACAAGACGCCATTTTTCATTCTCACGTAGAGTATGATGAACGAGAGGGTTTTCAAAGTTATGAATCCAAAATCAATATGCTCAGAAGATGGTTCGCAAAATGATTGTTTTTTCGGTTTTTTTGGGGCGAATCGCTTCAGGCTTAACTCGAATTCGAATTTTGGATTCATAGTGCTTTTATGCTTTCGGCTTTATGGACAGAACGAGGGAAGTGAAAATTGAAAACAGAAAAGCATGATTCATTTAGAGCGCGTGACCGTTACGTGAAGTTTGTGGCGTTGGCTTTGATATTGGGGCTTTTGGGTGGGCTTCTGGGCGGAACTGTAGGCATCAGGATTCTGGTGCCGTCGGGTTCGGTTGGACCTAAAGGCGACAAGGGAGACACTGGCGATACTGGTCCGCAGGGTACGACTGGTGCGCAGGGTGTTCCTGGTGTGAATGGGACGGATTCAGTTATTCAGATGGTTCAACAAAGGAATGATTCGCAGATTGATACTACCACTTTCAATGCGACGCGTTGGTATAATCTCTCGATTGTTGACCCTTCGATGCGATTTATCATGACGGTTCAGCAGGGTTCGAGGATTTTCGTGCAATTCTCGGGTGTGCAGAGATTGTCGCCTCCCGCTTCGATTTGGGTCAGGATAGTTGTTGATAACGTGCTTAACAGCAGCAGGTACATTTGTTCAACAGGACCACCGGCAAGTGGTACTTACACGATTCCAGGGCATGTTGAATTTCTGGCAGCTTCGCTGAGTGCTGGACAGCACACTGTTGATGTGCAGTTTTACAAAGAAACCGGCAATCCCTTTATGTTTGACCGAACGCTCACCGTGATGGAACTCTCGGCATAGTGGAGAAATTTCGTTGGTGGGGCTGGCCGGATTTGAACCGGTGACCTTTACCCAAGAATGTGACTTTGCACATTCTCTACGGGTTTCTCTAGTGTGACCGCTCCAGAATTTCGTCATTCCGCCGTGGGCGGTCGGCAAACCCGTTGTTTGCTTATTTCTGGAGCCCGTCGTCATACCGGGCTAGACTACAGCCCCACCACGAGTTATGAAAACACACGATTTCCGAATATATACCTTGTTGCAGGCTAATCTATACGGTGCGCGCACACACAACAACAGACCAGACCATTCTATTAGGATCCAAATATGCACCGATGTTTTCTTGGAACACCCAACTGATAATTTTGTTGTTCGACGTCTAAGAAGTAAAACTTGGTTCTCTGTTTATATTTGCAGCGTATTTGGAGTCTAATAGAAAAAAGGGTTAGGGTTGTATGGTTAGTGTTGCGTTGTCTATCCACACCGCATTATACGCAAGATTTAACTTTCGAGAAAAGTTCTATTATAAATGGGGATTATGATTCGCACGCTCAGAAGAATCTTTTTGGCTATGGTCTTTGTTTTTCTGATCATGGGCGCGGCTAATGCTCATAGGTTTAGGACATTTGCTTCGAAGGTTTCTGTTCCTGTTTCACATGCTTCTGTTATCTATGTGCCGGGCAATTATTCGTCGATTCAGGCTGCGGTGAACAATGCTTCTAACGGTGACACCATTTACGTCGCTTCAGGTGTTTATTATGAGAATGTCGTAGTCGACAAGACTGTGAAAATCTTTGGAGAAAACAGCACCAACACGATAGTTAGAGGAGTGGCTGGGAATTTCACGCCCACGATTGACGTGAGGGCGAATTATGTGGAAATCAGCGGCATCACGGCGCGGAACGGGCTTTCGGGTATCTTCGTGAATCGTTCCGACTCCTGCTACATTCATGGGAATATTCTCACGGCGAATGCGTGGAATTGCGGAATCGGCTTGGAGCACTCGAACAATAACACCATCACGGACAACACGGCAGTTGACAACGGCGTTCCCGGAGATTTGGGAGGTGGTGGAGGTATCGGGCTATCCGCTTCCACCAACAACACAATCAGCAGAAACTTTATACGCAAAACTGTCATGGATGGCATAGTACTCTTAGGGTCTGGCCGCAACACTATCATCAACAACACAATCAACGAAACCTACGGTGGAATATTTCTTGCTTCTTCTTCTAATCAAAATCTCGTGAGGGGGAATATGGTGAAAAACAGCGGAAACGGGGTAGCTTCAGCTTATTCCTGGAATAACACGGTTGAGAACAATTGGATTGCCAACGTGGGTGTTGGAATCCCCGTAGGCTACTCTCACATGAACGTCATAAGAGGTAACACTGTAGTAAACGCCACTGTGGGGATTGACGTGAGTGACAACAGCCCTGGCAACTTGGTCGTGGGCAACACTGTTTCTAAAAGCACAGTGGGCATCAATATAATCGGCAGCAGCGGCAGCGTCTTTTACCACAACAGCTTCATAAACAACACAAACAATCACCCATACGACGCGCAGTATCCATCAATAAATTCTTGGAACAACAGCTTTGGTGAAGGTAACTACTGGAGCAACTACACAGGCACCGATGCTGACGGTGATGGCATCGGCGACACGCCCCATACGCTCTACCCAAACAACATAGACTATTACCCGTTAATGAAGCCCTACGTCCCTGGAGACTTTAACCACGACGGCATGGTGAACATGACCGACGCAGATATAGTTCAGGCAGCTTGGCTTGCTAGACAAGGCGAATTGCACTATAACCCTCACGCGGACTACAACATGGACGGCGTGATAAACATCAGAGACGTCACACCCATCGCACTCAACTGGCAAAAACACGTCTAACCACAGGTTCTCTGTTTATATTTGCAGCATATTTGGATCATATTTGGATCCTAATAGTATCATATAGTGAAGGGGGGTAGGGGGCGTTGCGCACAGATTCTCACACTGAAGCGAAAACCTTATCTTAGGCTCTAAAGCGTTTTTGTTGGGGTTGCCGGCCAGAGGACGCGGGAACCACCCGAACCCATTCCGAACTCGGAAGTTAAACCGCGCTCCGTTCATGGCGTTAGTGTGGTCTTCGGCCACGTGAAACCAAGAAAGCTGGCCGCCCCACTCTTAAGGCTTAAATGTGGAGGAGAAATACTCAACCTTTATAACCCTCCTTATATGCAAAATTCAAAAGAAGAGTGAAAAACTTAGTATGATACCCCAAGCAGCACAATTCGGCGGCGATCCGATCAGTTTAATCTTCCAAGTCGTATTCACACTGGTTTTTGTCGTGTTCATCTTCTATGGACAGAGAATACAAATGTACGTCATGCTCCGAGAAGTAGAAGCCAGCCTGCTACGCTTGAAATACATAAAGGACGAAGGACGAAAAACCGCCATAGAAACCATAAAAGAACTCGGCAAACCCGCCACAGACCCCACACAACGCGTTGATCAATTCCTAGATTACATAGCCATTCCGCCGGAAGCTATGGATCCCGCAGGTGTGGTGTGGAAACTCGAACACATACTAGACGTGCAAGACGCGCGCCTCAAAGACGAAGTAAAACTCATGGCACCACAAGCAACACAAGTACAAGTCAACAACCTCGAAACCAGCCTAGAAATCGCATCGGGACTGAACATCCTCTATAAAGTCATAAGACACTACTACCTGCTCGGCAAAAAAACATGGAGTCTATACGTAATCATGCAAATACAAATGATACTGCCACTCATCATGCGCGAAGCCGAAGCCTACGCCGCAGCACTAAAAGCTACAACTCTCGGCCAACCATGGGGCGACGGCGCGGGCCAACTCGTAGCGGCTAAACTCATATACGGACACGAGCAAAGAAAAATCGCAAAAGACTACCTCGTCTCAACCATACAAATCGAAGGAAGAACAGTACATGTGCTGAAAGGCGAAGGCCCAGGCGGCAGTGTCGGCAAACCAGGCGAGGCAATCCGACAAGTAATCGAAGAAAACAACGGAAAGATCGCCTCAATAATCATAATCGACGCCGCGCAGAAGCTTGAAGGCGAAAAACCAGGCGAAGTCGCAGAGGGCATAGGCGTAGCCATCGGCGGACCTGGAGTGGACCAGTTTAAAGTTGAAGAAGAACTGGTGAAATACAAGATTCCCGTTAACGCCGTTGTCATCAAAGAAGACGTGGGCGACGCAGTCTCACCCATGCGCAAAGAAGTGTTCGATGCCGTGGGTACAGCGATCGAAAGAGTAAAACGCGTAATTATGGAAAGGACAAAAGAAGGCGACACGGTGATTGTTGCTGGCATAGGCAACACTATAGGAATAGGTCAATAGGTGAAGACAATGGGCGAAGACTCGGAAAAAACAGAAACTCCAGGACCAGCGCAAAGGATTTCTTCTTACTTCTTCCTGATTATCTTCATCACGTTGATTCTTTCGCTTGTTGCGTTATATTTTGCTTACAACAGTTTCGTCACCGAAAATAACGCTCCCTTAGCTGCTGTCTTTCTTGTTATAGGCTTTGTTGGAGTTTCCTTTTCCACTTACATGCTGCTTCAAACCAGACGTCGCGTGATGCAGCTGTCGCTTGAGATTCCTCCGGTTCTGACCACCATAACATGTCAAAAGTGTGACTACAAGAGCCAACGAGAATTCGAGCGTGGTGACTTCATCTTCAAAGATGCCGGTCCATGCCCAAAATGCAACAACAAGCTGCTTGTCTCGGCGATTTATCGTGAAGTGAAGGAAAAGCCCAAGAAAGAAATCTTCTAGGTTATCACTTCGCAGCCGTTTGTGGTAATGAGCAGTGTATGTTCTGCTTGGGTGACTGGCTTTCCGCTGACTTCGACGAAAATTGGATATTCTGTCAGGCAGTGCGAAGCTCGTATTTCCTTGAAGGCTTCTCTGTACTTGTTTCTTAGAGGACTCTGTAATAGCCAGCGTTCCGCGAAGGGAAGCGTATGAAAATTGTTCTCCATATACTGCAAGAGTTGTTTGGCCGCGGTTGTCCGCATGGATTTGTGCTTCTTCAGTCTGAATATGGTTATTTCCTTTCCATTTCCAACTTTGCCCGCTGCCTCTTTGAGTGTCACGAAGGGTTCAATCGCGTACACTTCGCCTTCATGCAGTCTTGTTGTTGACAGGTGAAAAACGTTTGGCAAAGACCTTCCAGCATGAATCAGGTAACGACCAACCTGATGGCCAGTGAGGTTTGAGACTGGCTTAAAACCGTGCGACTCGATAGTTTTCTGAATTGCAGTTCCGAGCTTCGATGTGAATATCCCAGGACGAAGCGTTTCGACAGCTGTTTTTAGAGCGTCTTCCGCCGCCGCAACCATCGCCTCATACTCGCGGTTGAAGCAGACAGTAACGGCGGTGTCAGCCACATAGCCGTCCACGTGTGTACCCACATCCACTTTGACGATGGAGCCTTTTGGAACACGTTTTTCATCGTCCGGTGGAGAAGTGTAATGGGCGGCGATTTCGTTTATCGAAACGTTGCATGGAAAGGCTGGTTTGGCGCCGAGTTTGCGAATCATGGTTTCGGTTTTTTCGCAGACTTCCAGTATGGGCATGTCTTCCTTAACGGTTTTTTTCATCGTTTCGCGGACTTCTGCTGCGATTTTTCCTGCTCGTCGAAGCTTTTCAAGTTCTTCTTTTGAAAATGCCATCTGTGTTGCACGTAGTGTTCTTTTAGGCGAGTGCTGGTTAAAAAGATTTTAGCGCATAATCTATCTGTGGCTTTTTTTGGATGGGAGTCTGGGCGTTACGACTTCACTGCTAACTGTTGTGAAGCTGTCGCCGCCTAAGTGAAAGACGAGTTTAGCCTTTTCCAAATCATATTTGCTCTCGAATACGTTTTCGTCTGCGTACGCAGTTTGGATTTCGCCGATGAATAAGGTGTGGTCGCCTGCGGGGATTTGTTTGTAGAGTTTGCATTCCAGATGTGCTATGCATTCTTTTATGATGGGCGCCTCGACTGTTTTGGCTGGCATGGGTGTGAGTTTTGTTTCTTTGAATTTATCAAATTCCTTTCCACTTCTTCTTCCGCAGAAGAGCGTTTGTTTAACGATTTTCATCGTTGGAATGTTGATGACGAATTCTTTGGTTTTCTTGATTATCTTGTATGAGTAGCGATTGGGCGATACGCTGACGACCAGCAGGGTGGGTCAGCAGAAACTGGCATTGTCCATGCAAGTGTTATGATGTTTGCTTTTCCATCTGCGTCTGCACAGGTAAGCATGACTGTGAGTTTAGGGTGCAGCAAGCGTTGCACTCTTGAGGCTGACTGGTTTTTTGGTTTTCTTTTCTGGCATTCTTGCCTATCGCCTAGCTTTTTAGAAAATATTTCTGTAGGTTTGCTTTGGCTTTTTCTCGCTGTTTCTGATGTTCTTTCAGAAACTTGTTTACTCTTTCGGTCAGTACTGCTTTGCAGTCGCCGCAAATCACCGCGCCCGTTCTGCATTCTCTGTCCAACTGCGCGATTTTTTTGTCGTCCTCTTCGAACAGGTAAAGAAAATACTGAAACACCGAACAGATGTAGGGGTCGCCGCCCGTTTTTCTCTGTTCCTTAACAGTCGGCTTTCCGCCCGTAAAGGCGTTCCACACCTTTCTCTTAACATCTTCGGCCGTATCGGTTGTGAATATAGCGGTTTCAGGCTCCGAAGCAGACATTTTCCCGCCCTTACCTAAGCCAGGCACGAATCGGCAATGAATCTGCGCGGGTTTGTGGTAGCCCAGCTTCTGCGCCACGTCTCTTGTGATGCGCCAGTAGGGGTCTTGGTCGATGGCTGCTGGAATCAAGACTGGCACGTTCTCGCCAGTGAGTTTTGCATGTATAAAACACGGAACAGCTTGAACGGCTGGCCAGAAAATCCATCCGAGATTGGTGCTGTCTTGAAACCCGAAGACGGCTCTGGCTGTTGAGTATGTGACGCGTTTTGCTACCTTCAAGGCGATGTCGTATTGTAATGCGATGTCTTTGACGTCGAAGATTATCTTCGTGTTTTCAGGCTTGAAGCCTAAGGCTATAAGGTCTAAGGCGTTGTCGTATGCCCACCTGGTGGTTTCTTCCAATTCCATAGAATCTTCTATGACGAATTTTTCGTCGTCAGTCATCTGAAAATAAAGCGGCACCTTAAACTTATTCTGCAGGTACTTGGTGAAAATCCACGGCACCAAATGTCCGATGTGCACTGGACCGGATGGGCCTCTGCCCGTGTAGAGCACGAATTTTTGTCCCTTCTCGAACCTGTCCAGTATTAAGTCAAAGTCTCGGTGAGAGAAGAACAGTTTTCGCCTCAGTTGCGGGTTTAAGGGTTCGCCGAGGTCTTTTTTCACTCTCTTCATTAGCTCGTCTGTCAACGGTTGGGTGCCGAATTCTCGGATGAGCTTCTCATAATCAATCTTGCCCCGTACTTCCCAAGGCGTGACAATCATTTCCTCTTCGTTATCCATGTGCTTCACTGTCTTCATTTTTGAATCAGTTAGATTATGCAAAAATGTATTAAACTTTGTGAATTAGCGAAGGAATAAAGCATAAATAAGATGTTGCATTGGTTTTATTGCGGTGCAAGTGATGTCCCGCCAATTTCCATAATAGCGCTTAGATTCTCTGCATTAATCATCAGCGGGAGACATCAAAACGGGTTAATTCTCCTGAAGGATTTTTATTCTAAACCCGCTAAACTATTCAAAACATTAAACCGAGAGGAAACCAGTTGACCACGCTCAGAGAAAACGAACAAAAAACACTCCTAGCCTTACAGAAATTGAGCGGAAACGCCACAACACAACAAGTAATCCAACAAAGCGGCTTAGCAGACGCGGCTGTAATGCGTGCAGCAATGACGCTTAGCGAAAAAAAACTCATCCAAGCCATCGAAAAACCACAGACCATCATAACCCTCAACAAAGAAGGAAAACTCCACGCCGAAAAGGGACTTCCAGAAAGACGCCTGATAAACGCTCTGATGAAACTGGGTGAGAAAGCCCCGCTGCAAGCGGTCATCCAAAAAGCCGAATTAGGACAAGCCTTCGTACCCATAGCCTTAGGCTGGCTGCACAAGAAAAACTGGGCAACCATAACAGGCAAAGAAAAACTTCTAATCCTAAAAGAAAAACCCGTAGAAGGAGCTGATGAACAGCTTCTGCGGCTTCTGAATGAAAAGAGAGAAACAATTCTTGAAATCCTAGACAAACCACTACAAGAAGCCGCTGACATGCTGAAAAGGCGAAAGTTAATCGAGATTAACGAAAAAATCACTCGAGAACTAGCCCTAACCGATGCTGGCTGGAAACAAGTCAAGAAAGGCATAAAACTCATCGAAGAAGTCAGCCAACTCACGCCCGAACTCATCATAACAAAAAAATGGAAAACCGTCAAACTCAGAAAATTCGACGTCACCGCGCCTGGTCCACCCGTTTATGCGGGCAAAATTCACCCCTTGAGAGAAATCATTCAGCGGGCTAGAGAGATTTTTCTTGAAATGGGTTTCACCGAAATCCGCGGACCACTCGTGGAAACTGCGTTCTGGAACTTCGACGCCCTGTTCCAGCCACAAGACCATCCTGCGAGAGAGATGATGGATACTTTCTATCTTTCACACCCGCAGAAGGGTGGACTACCAGCGAGGAGTATTGTTGAGAAGGTGGCGAAAACGCACAAAGATGGCTGGACAACTGGCTCGAAGGGTTGGGGCTACAAATGGAGTCCAGACGAAGCTAAAAGACTCGTTCTGCGGACGCACACCACTTCGGAAACCATTCAATATCTTTCTAGTCACAAGAAGCCGCCTGTCAAAGTTTTCTCAGTTGACAGGGTTTACCGCAACGAACGCGTGGACTATAAGCATCTGGCCGAGTTTCACCAGAATGAGGGCATAGTCATGGCGAAAGGCG
>Ga0315268_10008034_pt1 | contig 11048 bp, 8 predicted proteins | sample C1_top_MG_FD_204535 | JGI IMG/M metagenome (GOLD analysis project Ga0315268, IMG submission 204535) | Sediment microbial communities from Yellowstone Lake, YNP, Wyoming, USA - C1_top | ecosystem: Environmental > Aquatic > Freshwater > Lake > Sediment | place: USA: Wyoming | collected 2017-08-01 | reverse complement strand
TCTGATAGAATATGTAATAATACATCAGAGCACCTATGCTAAAAGCGATCGCCCCCAACACAAAACCCGCCCAATGATATCCTGCCAGCAACAGTACGCCTAAGGTTCGAAAATAGGATGAATCAGGAGATCCAGCTTTTACATATTCCTGGCTTAATGCCAATAGTAATAGCAGGCCGATCACACCGACAATATAAAATACTCCCTCAATAAGCCTGAAACCGACAGACCCCAGAGCCAGACCTTCATTATATCGCTTCAATAATGGATACAGCGAGATTGCGATACTGGCAGATGCTGCTGCAGCGACAAATGCAAGAAGCGCGCCTACCAATACATGGTTTCCATTCACAGAAAGCTTAGTGAGATAATCAGGAGCATCAAGAATAGATCCTGTAAAACCAGTACCCACTAGGCTTGCAACAGTTGCAATTATAAATAATGCGCCTGCAGTTCTTGCAATCTTTCTGTTTGAATTCGTTTTTTCTTCCTCCTCTGGAGCAGGTGTACATTATGTCCCCGGTAGAAGCGGATATAGGTCTTGTCACGGGTCAATCGTTCCTGCAGAAGGGTGAGTCGCTCCGAAAGATCAGGGGCAGAATCAGCTTTCGTCGTCGGTACACTTAGTGCGGGCAATCAAATTTGAACCGGTAGTTCTGATTCAATGTCTACACATTAGTGTGTAGATGGTGCGGCCGCCGGGATTTGGACCCGGGTTAGAGGCTTGGGGGGCTTGCGTCGAGATCTTCAGCTCGTCTCCGTCTTAGACCAGGTTGCCCACCGTCTCGTGGCGGTTCTGGACCACGGCTTAGTGGAGGCGCTGGTCCTCACGCACCCTTGATCCGGCCCCTGGCCGCATCCAACAACTACCAAGATCAATCATAAAACAATGTGGGCACATGACCCGTCTCTGTTAACTTAGGGCGGATCTTTCGGTCCTCGAATAATTTGGCTGAGCTGAAGAATCGGTGACCGGTCCAGCGCGTGTCGACGCTTGAAGAGGTTGAAGCTGAGCATGTAGTAGCTGAGCCAGCCCTCCACATGCTCAAAGCGACAATGCGTCCTACGACATGGAAAGTAGTCGTCGAACCCTTCCGTCCGATCCTTCACATACTGGACGAAACGCTCCATCAGGTTGCCCCTCACCGTGTCGTAGACGTGATGCTCCAAACCCAGTGAGCGGCATGGAGCAGGATACCAGTCCGCGCCATCTGTGTAGACTGGACGGCGACCGTAACGGTCGATCAGGCTTTGAAGGAACAGCTCAGCCGTCAAGATGTTACGTGTCCGCGAGAGATGGAAGCCAAGAAAGAACCTTCCATACGGCTCGAACGCGAGCCACAACCAAGCCTCCTGGCTTCCGACCTTGATCCACGTCTCATCCACCAGAAAGCATCGAACACGCCCAACAGTGAAGAGCTTGTTGAGGCAGGTGAAGCGTTGAACCCAGTTCCAGACCGAGACGTGGCTCCGCGGACAGATATCCCCCAAACAGGCCGAGACAGCCCGTAGGCTCAGACCTTGAAAATACATATAGACGGCGTAGAGCATCACAACGCGAGGAGTCCTCTCACGTTCCATTATTAGGCTAACCAAGCCTGCTCATAATGAATGTGAGAGAACTCCTCCTTAACTTAACAGAGCCCATGACCCAGCTGCACGGATTGGAAATGTGAACGCCAAAAACGTTTTCTTCTGTAGGCAGCATCGCGTGGATCATGAATCTATCAAGTTGGTGCACAGTTGACGAGGCGCTATCCGTCGCGTACGTCAATGAGGAGTGGCGCCAGTACAGCGGCTTCAGCTACAGCGAGTCCTTCATGAAATCCGTGTCCGAGAAACGGATAGATCACGCCAAGGATTTCCTATCGAAGTTCAAAGAACCAAAACGGCTGTATCTGGGCAAGGTCGCCGACGTGGCGGATGCGTCGAAGACACCTCTGAAGCTCGAGCTCTATAGGAAGCGTGAGGAGGAAGTCATCTCCAAATCCTATGAGGTAAACGGCGGACCGGTCACATGGAACAGCTGGAGGCAGTTCAATGCTCAAGCGAAGTCATCGGCGGACCGGAAGGCCGTCTTCGACGAGTTTGTCAGCAAAGTGGACCTGATCACACCCACGATCAGAGCGATGTTTGAGAAGTCGTCAGGGGTTGAACGTGAGTACGGAACGTCACCGTTAGAACTGTACCTGCAACTTGAAGGCCTAGAGCTTCATCAGCTCAAGGATCTTGTGAGGAGACTGGGCGAGGCCGCCAAGAAACCATTCATAGAACGGCTCGAACACTTCTCTCAAGAACTGAACGGGAGACCAGCCGAATACTACGACGATCTCTACTATTTCCGCGGAAAGGTCTTTGCACGTCTCGACTCCGCGTTCAAGAGCTACAGTCCCGTCACGGAACCGGAGCGAGTCCTCGCCAAGCTTGGCTTCCCAGTCAAGAAGCTTCAGACTGATGCGGAGGAACGGCCAGGAAAGCACACTTCTCCGATATGTTTCGGGGTTCAAATCCCGAATGACGTGCGATTGCTCGTGCGTCCAGTAAGCCCGTTCACAGACATGGAGAGCTCATTCCACGAGCATGGACACGGCATGCATTTCATTTCGATCCACGAGGATGCCCCATACTGGGACAAGTACACAATCTCGAACGGTATCGCCGAGATTTTCTCGACTCTTCTTGAGCGGCTCATGAGGAAGAGCACTTTCCTGACCAAACAGTTCAAGATCAGCAAAGAAATCACTGAAGACGCGTTGGAGCGCACGAGATTCATGGAACTGTACTTCCTCACCTTCTACGCGGCAAACTCGCTCATGAAGATCGAATTCTGGGAAGAGAACCTGTCGATGGAGCAGGCGAACGAACGCTATCAACGGTACACAGAGGAGTTCATGGGCATGCGTCTGCCAGGCAAGTACTGGCAGCTACACCACATTATGCCAGACTTCGACCTCTACTCCCCAAGTTACATGGTTGCGGCAGTTCGTGCGGCCGAGCTTGATCGGAAACTTGAGAATCTCTTCGGAGCGAATTGGTGGACCGACAAGCGCGCAGGCAACTACATACGCTCGGTCGCAAGCGACGGAGCAAGCATCAACCTGTCACGTTTCTCGAAACTCGACACTAGACCATACTTGAGGCCCCTGCTGTGAAAGCCTCCAGCCTCCGTACATGAACCAAGACGAACTACCGCATGTCACGTCCAGCTACGGTGTTCGCGGTCAGCCTGCCCCCCTAGCGGGGGTATCCCGCTCTGGCAGCTTCGGCCCCAGCACAGCCGACTAGTCCAGCCCAATCTACGCTTCTAGGAAGTCCTCTGCCTTGTGAGGCTCAGGAGGCAGGCCCTTCCTCTTTCTGATGTCTGCGATCACTTGGTTGATCATTGAACCCGGCACTGGTGCCCAGTGAGAGAATTCGAGACCCCAGAAGGCTCTTCCAGCTGTCGCGCCACGCATGACTTCTGACAAGTCAAAGGTCTCCGATGTGGGAAGTTCACCGACAACGTAGACGAGGTACCCTTTCTGGTCCACAGAAAGGACCTTTCCACGCTTCTGAGAGATGACGCTTGTAGCGGCTCCCAGCAGGTCCGGTGGTGCCTTTACCGTGATCTTCTGGACAGGTTCAAGCAGGGTTGGGTTTGCTGACATGAAGCATGCGAAGATGGCTCTTTGTGTCATAGGCATGATTTGTGCTGGTCCGCGATGGACTGGGTCTTCGTGGACTGAGATATCGGTTACCTTGACTTTGATCCCTCGTACGCTCTCATACGCGAGCGGTCCCTCCCTGAGGGCTTGGCGGTAACCATGGAGAATGTGGTCCTTGATCTCCTGAAGATACTGTGCTCCCTTTGTGACCTCGACCAGCATGTTTCCCGAGTCCTCAACGGCCCACACGCCGCGTGCCTCTTCGGGTGGCCACCCCTTCTCCCGAAGCACCTTTGCCATAGCGTGTTTGTCCATGTACTCGCCGATCTCACCTTTCTTTATCATGTCGATTGTTTCTTCGGGTAGTGCTTCGACTTGGATGTAGATCTTGTTGTGCCTGTTCGGTGATCTGCCCTCTAATGGGCCTGCCGAGCCGCGCACGGTCTCTCGGTAGATCACAATCGGATTCGACGTGACAATCTCGAGTCCTGTTTTCGTTATCAGCGTGTTTGCGATCTCTAGGTGAAGTGTGCCCATGCCGGAGATTAGATACTCTCCCGTCTCCTCATTGATCTTGGTAACGAGATTCGGATCTTCAATAGACAGTCTTCTCAATGTGTCAATCAGTCGTGGTAGGTCTCGACTATATTTTGGCTCGACAGCCATTGTGACGACCGGTTCAGTGACATACTTGACCGCCTCGAATGGTACAGCATCCTTCTGCTGTGAAAGCGTCTCTCCCGCTCTAGCCGCGTCGAGTCCCAGAAGAGCCGGTATGTTGCCCGCGGTGATCGTGCCAACGATCTCTCTGTACGGTCCCATGAATATGCAGACCTGCTGGATCCTCTGATCCACTCGGGCGCCGACAAGGTGAATTGGCGTCCCTTCCTTGAGCGTGCCCGAAAACAGACGCCCTACCGCGACAACCCCAGCCTGTGGGTCAACCACAATATTCGTGACTGCCAAGACTGCAGGGCCTTTGTCATCGCAGTTCATCATCGCCTTGCCGATCTCGCTGTTCAGATCGCCTTTCCAGACCTTCGGGATTCGATACTGCTGTGCGACATGAGGCGGAGGCATTGCCTCAACAGCCATGTTCAGTATGGCTTCATGCAGTGGGGCCCTTTCACGTAGCTGGTCAACCTTCTCGTTCAGGTAAGCGTCTACAACATCTGAGAACTTGATGCCCTTGTTCTGTGCGACTTCTGCATTGAATCCCCATCGATCCTTCGCGGAACCCATGGCGACGGTGTTACCCGCAAAGCTCACCGACCACTTCTCACGATATTCAGGCTCGGCATACAGATTTATGAGTCGATTGAACTCAGCAATGATGCGTGTGATTCTCTCCTGGATCTGTTCGGGAGAGAGTCGAAGTTCTTTGATCAATCGATCGATCTTGTTGATGTAGAGAACTGGTCGAACCCTATCTTCAAGTGCTTGCCTAGTGACCGTTTCGGTCTGGACCATGATCTCTTCGACTGAGTCGACAACCACGACGGCGCCATCAATGGCGCGGATGGACCGAGTTACCCTGCCCGAGAAATCCACGTGCCCCGGAGTGTCGATGAGGTTGATGACGTAGGCGGTTCCCTCGTGCTCGTGCAGCAAGCTAACGTTGGCCGCTTTGATCGTCATCTGACGTTTCTGCTCCTCCTCCATGTAGTCCAGTGCTAGAGCCGTCCCGGCGACGGAGGGAGACAAGAGACCAGCGGCTGCTAGAAGCGAGTCGCTCATAGTGGTCTTGCCGTGGTCGACGTGCGCGATGATCCCAATATATCCCGGGCGAGGCTAATGCCTACGCCTTTCGGATCTGGTCCTTGTTCTCGATGATCTTCATGATCTCGGTTGTCGTTTTGTAACGGGGCATCTCATTCTCCTATCTTCACTTTGAAAGTGGGCTGCACAACCTTCAGATGCCTTTTATACTTTTCCAGCTTCGAATCAGCGCAAAGAACTCAGATAGCGCACAGCTCGCGAATCTGTAGATAGAGGTCTCAAAATGACCGGGTGGGCAATCTGGCTTACTGGTATGCCGGGCAGCGGCAAGTCCACGCTCGCTCGCTTTGTGGCACGAAAGCTTCTCCGTCGCCACATTCGCGCTCAGGTACTTTCAGTCGAGATGGTGAGAAAAGTCCTCACTGTTCGCCCGAAGTACACTGAGGAGGAAAGACGCGTCGTCTACGGAGCATTGGTCTTCGTTGCCGAGATACTCACCCAAAACGGCACGAACGTCATCATCGACGCCACTGCGAACAGACGAAGGTATCGCAAGGCGGCTAGGCGAAGCATCCCGCGCTTTGCCGAAATCTACCTCAAGTGTCCGCTTGAAGTCTGCATGCAGCGAGAGAGACGCCGGAAGAGAAGGTTCGGGGCGCCATCGCGGATCTACTCGAAAGCTAAGACAGGTGCCAGCAAAACCGTCCCGGGAGTGGGGGTTCCATATGAGCGGCCGTTCTCCCCAGAACTCACTGTGGACACATATCAGCTCAAACCCCGTGAGTCGGCCGACCAAATAGCAAAGCTTGTCTTGACCAGATTTTGTCGCGGCCGACAAGTGAGAATCACAAAACGCTAGTGTTTTGTGCGAAGCGATACCTTAGGTGAACTGGAAGCGTACGGAATGGCAGACCTGAGACTCGGTGCGCTAAGAGACTACTTGAGCTCGCTAGAGAAACGGGATGTAGAGATTGTACGTGTCGGAGGCCTTCGGAAGCCGAAGAAGTCTAGGCTTGTCGGGAAACTGAAGGGCTTTGGATACGGAACACCCTATCTCATTGAGTACAAGGTTGGCTCAAAGACAAAGAGCGGCGTCCTGGAAACCATGCGACCAGGAGGCTTCGGCCACGACTTCCCATGGGACAGGGCACAGTCGCTCCTATTCGCTCACTGCACTTACAATCAACTGCCAAGACATGTTCGATCGATTGATGTCGGCGTATTCACGAAGAAGAAAGAACTGAAATCAGTGGGCGACTTCTCCGAGTTCTTCATTCTAACTGAGAAGGTCATTGGTCAGGGATACTACAAAGATCTTGAAAGAATCAGAGACTCTAGGGTCGTGACTGAAATAGACCTGAGAAGATGTGCCGCTCTCTCAGACTATATTGCTCGGGTTCACAAGGTCAAGAAGAAAGCCCCCGAGCTGTACGTGCGAGCGGTACGAGATCTAGTTGGCCACGGAGAGTGCATCATGGGCCTAATCGACAGCTATCCGAAAGAGGCAGATTTCTTGGAGAAAGACGAGCTTAAGGAGATCGAGAAGAAATGCATCGAGTGGCGGTGGAAACTCAAGAACAAGTCCCGCTCCCTGTGCAGAGTCCACGGTGATTTTCATCCTTTTAACGTCATGTTCCGAAAGGGAACAGATTTCACCGCTCTGGATCGGAGCCGAGGAGAGTGGGGCGAAGCGGCCGACGATGTCGCTTCAATGTCTATCAACTACCTGTTGTTCTCCATCCAAGCGCACGGGAAGCTCGCCAGCCCCTTCGATCAACTCTACGAACTGTTCATGAGAACCTACTTGGAGAGGACGGGAGACGAGGAATTGCTTGAAGTGATTCAGCCCTTCTATGTTTGGAGGTGCTTGGTGGTGGCAAGCCCGCTCTGGTATCCTAACTTAGGAAGCGACAACAGGAGGAGATTCTTCAATTTCATACGCGCCATCCTCGACACTGACAGGTTCGATGTGAGATCTGTGAACAGTTACCTAGGATATGCCTGAACCTGTCCAGTCTCACGCGGACGGCTAGACAAGCTTCTGAAGCGCTCGGGAGTCCTTGAGTTGGGCTGCAATCTTCGACCCATCATTGTGCGAAGGGAGATCAGGCTTAAGGAATTACGAGGAAGAGTGTTGTCTGTCGATGCGAACAATATGCTCTACCAGTTCCTGTCCCTGATCAGGACACCAGACGGGGTTTCGCTCAAGGATCCGCAAGGCCGAACAACCTCACACCTAGCAGGATTGCTCTTCCGATCAACAAGGCTGATGCTTGACCACGATCTGAAGTTCGTGTTCGTCTTTGACGGTCAGCCTCACCCGTTGAAGGCAAGAGTGCTTGCTGAAAGAAGAGCGGCCCGCGAGAAGGCAAGGGCGGAATGGAGCGATGCTCTTCGAAGGCATGATTTCCAAACCGCTTGGTCGAAGGCGGTGATGATGAGCAAGCTCGATCAGCCGATGATAGAGGACGCAAAACGTTTGCTATCGCTCATTGGTGTGCCCTATGTGCAGGCACCCAGCGAGGGTGAAGCTCAGGCGGCACACATGGCTTCACGCGGAGATGTATGGGCGGCCAGCAGCCGAGACTACGACTCGATTCTCTTCGGCAGTCCCCGCGTCGCCAGATACCTCACAATCTCTGGCCGCGAGTTCTTACCGAGCAAAGGGATCTCCCGTCCACTGAAACCCGAGCTAATAGAGCTCTCAAACTTCCTTAATCATCACGGAATCACGCGCGAGCAGCTCGTGGACTTGGCGATACTGATTGGAACAGACTTCAACCAAGGCGTCAAAGGAATAGGCCCAAAGACCGCGCTCAAGCTAATCAAGCGTCACGGTTCACTTGAGGCCCTCCCGGACGATCTGAAAGAGAAACTCCCTCATGGCTTGGAGACTCTACGGAGCATATTCCTACGACCGGAGGTCACATCAGAGTATTCAACGTCGCAAGGATCTGTGGATGAGGAGGGATTGCTGAGGTTCCTGTGTGACGAAAGAGGGTTCGCGCAGGAGCGAGTCAAGGTTGCACTCGAGCGTTTGCGACGAATATCTAAAGGCACTTCGGAATCTGACCTCGGACAATGGATGAGATGACGGGTAGAACCGTGCGGATGTCGATGAGATAGATGGTGTCTTCAACTTCTTTTCGGGGTTTCGCAGAACTCTGTGAGAGGCTAGAAACAACCAGAAGTCGGAATGAGAAGGTACAACAGGTCTCGAGCTTCATGTCTGCCATTCTGCCGACAGAGGTTCCGGTCGCGGTTCGCTTCCTTACCGGTCGTGTCTTCGGTGACCAAGAGACAAAGAAGCTGGGCGTGGGCGGTGCGACTCTTTGGAGACTTGCCAAAGCAGATAGTTTGCAGGTCTCCCTGCTCGCAAGTGAGATGGGACCCGGCCTACTCGATGTGGGCAAATCCTTCGAGTCACTTGCGTCTTTAAGCGGTACAGACCGCCAGCAACGGGCGGAGAATATCCTGCAGGCGCTCTTCTCCAGATTCGGCGAACTTGAGAGGAAATATGCGTTTCGCCTGCTCTCGGGTGAGATGGAGATCGGCGCGGTAGATGGCGTCCTCCTCGCTGCGATCGCCGCTGCCTCTGGCCTCAGCTTGAGCAAGGTCCGACGAGCATACATGATCATGGGTGACATTGGGCAAGTCGCGACACTGGCCCTCACGAACCCAAGCGCAGTAGATGCTGCGAAGATTATCGTATTCAATCCTGTTAGACCCATGCTCGCAGAGATGGGAACCAGCATCCGAGAAATCCTTGAATCTCAAAAGCACGGAACCGCATTCGAATACAAGTATGATGGCGCCCGCATACAGATCCACAAAAAGGGCGAGAAGGTACGCATCTACAGCAGAAGACTCACCGACGTCACGGCGAGTATCCCAGAGATCGCGACAATCGCTAGGGATCGCGTGAAAAGCAAACAAGCTCTACTTGAGGGTGAGGTGATTGCCGTTGATGACAAAGGGAAACCCCTACCATTCCAGGATCTCATGCGCCGATTCCGGCGAGTCCATGATATTGCTGGGGCAACCGCCAAGATCCCGTTACAGCTGCATCTCTTTGACATCCTGGTACTCAACGATGAAGAACTAGTGGACAAGACCTACGAGGAAAGACGGCAGATCTTGGAGCAGGAGGTTCCTCAGGACCTGCTCGCGCCTCGCGTGGTCTCCAGAGATGAAGATGAGGTTCAACGTCTCTTCGACAAGGCGCTTGCCGAAGGACACGAGGGTCTGATGGCCAAGGCTCTGGACAGCAAGTACGAAGTTGGGAAGAGGGGCAAGAAATGGTTCAAACTGAAACGGGCGGAAACACTTGACTTAGCGATCGTCGCCGCCGAGTGGGGATACGGGCGCAGGACAGGTTGGTTATCCAACTATCACTTGGCAGTTCGCGACGAGAAGACGGGGGAGTTTCTAGTAGTGGGAAAGACCTTCAAAGGGCTGACCGACGAAGAGTTCGTGGAGATGACCAGGAGACTTCAAGAGCTGAAGTTATCTGAAACGGAATCCACAGTCACAGTGAAGCCCCAAGTAGTTGTGGCAGTTGCGTATGATGAGATCCAGAAGAGCCCCCGCTACAAGTCAGGCTTTGCGTTGAGATTCGCGAGAATAACGAGAATCAGAGAGGACAAGGGCGCGGATGAGGTAGACTCTTTGCAGAGGCTAGGCGAACTATATGATCAGCAATTTGCCAGAAAAGGTATGCTTGATTGACCAGAACTCAGGGAAGGACAACGTCATCTAGTGCGTCCTAGATCGATTAAGGGGATTCAAGCAGCCATGAGACGACATGCCGGTGGGAGTGCATGAAGTTCTGCGAAAAGTGCGGATCATATATGCTCAAAGCGCCTGGCGGATTCTCATGCCCGAAGTGTGGGAACAAGGCTCATGATCATGCGATTCAAGTGCGACGTATTGAGCACGGCGATTCTTCTTCAGTCGCGATAGTGGACAAGCGAGAGGATGAGCACGTGACGGTTCCTGAAACATGCCCCAAGTGCAGGAATCCCGAAGCTTTTCGCAGTGTCTTTGCCGTCGCGGGAGAACATGCGGGAATCAGGCAAGAAAGATCAGTAGAGCGCCTGAAATGCACGAGATGCCAGTACTCTTGGAGCAGAACGTGAACTCGATTTGCGAGGGCTCTCTATGAGGGCATTTGAGATCGGCAAGCGCTGAGTGAATACTGTAGGCGTCCGTGTTGCGAGCTTGTGTATTGTTCAGCGGGGGAAAGGATAGCACATTCGCGCTGTGGTGTGCTATTCACCAAGGGTACGATGTCGCGTGCCTTCTGACGATCTTCCCGCAACGTAGCGATTCATGGATGTTCCACTACCCAGACATCGAGTGGACTCGCCTTCAGGCTGAGGCTGTTGGGATCCCGCACGTGACCGCGAACGCCTCTGGAGTGAAAGAGGAGGAGCTCGGGGCAATGAAGGAAGCATTGCTCGGGCTCAAGCGTACGCATGGAATCGACTGTATTGTGAGTGGTGCAATTGCGAGCGAGTATCAGCGGTGGCGGATCGAGATGATCTGCCACGAGCTTGAGCTCCGGTCGGTTGCGCCGCTGTGGTGGAAAGATCCAGGGCGCCTGCTCACAGAACAAGTCCAGATGGGATTCGAGTTCATCTTTACAGCATGCATGGCAATGGGCTTCAGCTCAGACTGGCTAGG
>Ga0315268_10008033_pt1 | contig 11049 bp, 6 predicted proteins | sample C1_top_MG_FD_204535 | JGI IMG/M metagenome (GOLD analysis project Ga0315268, IMG submission 204535) | Sediment microbial communities from Yellowstone Lake, YNP, Wyoming, USA - C1_top | ecosystem: Environmental > Aquatic > Freshwater > Lake > Sediment | place: USA: Wyoming | collected 2017-08-01 | reverse complement strand
ATAGTTGCCACGACTGTTGTTCCAAACGTCGTTACAGTGTAGGATGGGCAATGAGGGACCGGGTACCGTGCAATCAATCCCGTACCATCTGCTGGCAGTTATAACGTTGTTTTCCACAATTGGCGAGGCAGAATCCAGCGAGAGCCCCTCATTGTTTGCGACGATCGTGTTGTTTCTAATCGTAGGAGATGAAAAACTAACGTACACGCCATGATTCGTTCCGTTTACGATTAAGTTCTCGTAAATCGTGGCTTGGGACGAGGCCAGACAATCAATGCCACTGGAACCTTCCCTCATGATGTTTCTCCTCACAACCGGGGAGCTGCCTTGACAGAGGACGGCAGGCGCATCGTCGTTGTGGAAGAACTCGTTGTCTTCGATGAGAGCCCGAGAAGTCAAGCAGTAAACTCCGCACCCGGGGATTTCACCGTACTCGACCCAAACGCCCCTGTTATAGCTTATGGTGTTGCGGGAAACGTACAGAACCGAAGCTGCATCAGCAGCGATGCCGCCTCCAATATTGTTGGTGATTATGTTGTCGACGATCTCAACATCTGAAGACTCACAGAAGACTCCACCCCCGACATTATCGGGCCAGTAGGGACTTGAAACTTCGCCCTCAGTTATGGTGAGTCCTCGTATTACTCCTTTGGTAGGAATACTGATACAGTGAACAGTTCTTCGAAGGGGCGCGCCGTGAATAAAGGTCGCTGCGGCGCCAAGCTCGCCGATGAGGGCGATATTCTTTGCGGAAATGGTCAATGGCTCATAGTAGTGGCCAGGCCCGACGAGGACACTGTCGCCTGCGCCCGCAGAGTCAATGCAGGCCTGAATTGTGGTGCAATCCCCAGTACCGTCCTGTCTCACATGCCAGGTGTGAGCTTGAGAGCCGGCGGGCAGGATCACTAACAGAAAAGATACCACAATCAGCGCTATCAATTTCACGGTGGGCCTCCGCGAGCATGATTTGCCGCAGGTTGGCAAGGATGGAGTAAAAACGCCCTGTGAACTCAGGAGCAATACGAATCCACCAGGCTCACACCCTGCCCAGTCAACACTTCCAAGATACATCAGCTGAGGTCAAAAGTCAAGTTCAAATGAAGAGGTCGCGAGCGGATAAGGGAGGACATTTTTGACTGCGCTGTGTGGCTGAGTAGGTTTGCATTCCCAATCCAATAGGCGCCACAACCCTGATTCGTCGTCGCAATTGGTACGCAGCAGTTTTCCCGGAAGGCTCGCTGGCGAAGTTGAGCCCACCTTCGCATAATGAAGAGGATTGTATCCGGAGTGCTCAAAAGAGGAAGATGGCAGCGGTTTGAAGACAGATCTACCTGAGCATTTCGGATACAATCAGTTGAACGAAGCCGTTTCGCTTTCGTCCATGGGGATTTTATTGGGGTCAAGGAGTGCGGAGAGGCTTTGGAGATGGGAATCGGCTGGAGGTAAGTCGGAGGAAGAAGCTTAAGTGTAGTGATTTGTGAGGGTGTTGCGGGTGGACTGGAATCCCGGTGAGAGGCGCAGAAGGAAGACAGATATAGTGTGGTCCCGGAGCAGCGCGCAGTGTGTTGCTGGATCTGGAGGCTACTGGCTTCACCGACTCGAGCATCGCTTCACCCTATGACGTATTGAACCTTAAGGGGTCGAACCCGGCGAGGCCGAGCGGGTCGAGGGTTTCGATGAGGATCAGTCGTCCCTGCTTACACGCGGCGCAGACGTCGGGATGAGGTTCCTTGAAAGACCAGCAGATTTGTGTGTAGGGTCTCGGAGGTCAAGGGCATGCTTGCCGGCATTCTCGGCAGTGAGCTTTTTTGCGAGTCCGAGTTTCTTCTTTCGTCTGCGATTCGCCAGGAAGCCGTAGTGAGGCGCGCTTTCTTCTTCAGCTCACCCTGCGTGAGGTTCTCGCCAACGATCCAGTGATTCTGCCTGCGTGCCGTTTAGAGTGAATGCCGCAGCCCTAGGAGCGCGGCGGAACTGACACCCCGCCTCGAATTCTCATCTCTGTGAGCCTATTGCTTAACTATAAGACAATATGCGTCTAATTATTCGACACTTTTCCTCTCCTGCAGAAATCCAGGCTATCCTCTAACTCATTACGTCTCTTCCAATTAAATCTTCACGCCGAATCTGGCAAGGAACTTGCCTTTATAGATGATCTAGGAGGTGAGTTCGCATGGTAAAACACATTTCTCCGCCGAACGAACGCCTGAAAGAGGCAGCCAAGAAACGAGTGTTGATTGTTGAAGATGAGACAATCATGCGCGAGTCACTCAGGGATTGGCTGAGAGACGGCGGCTACGACGTTGAGACTGCTTCCGAAGGAGAAGAAGCGCTCAAGACAATTGCCGAGCAGGACATCGGAATTGCCATCCTCGATCTCAGATTGCCGGGAAAAGACGGAATCGCTGTCTTGCGCGAGGCAAGGTTGCGGAAGCCAACTCTGAGAGGAATTATTATTACTGCATACCCCTCGATACAGACAGCAGTCGAGGCAGGAAAAGAAGGGGCAATCGATTATCTCCAGAAGCCTGTCGACCTCGAGCAGATTGAAAAGCTGATCAGGGAGACCCTTGCGCCGCCGGTGACCGAAGCACCTGGAGCGCCCGCAGAAGAGGCAAGGAAAGCAGCGGAACAGGAAGCTGCTAAAGCCCCGGAGGCAGTCCCAATTTCTCCCGAGGACATTCCTGTTCACCTAAGGCAGGGCAAAGCCCACTTCCTGGCCGCCCAGTACGCCGACGCCCTCAAAGAGCTCGAAGCCGTTCTCGCCGTTTCGCCTTCAAGCATTGAAACCAGAGTCTGGGTCCGCAAGACAAGAGAAGCTCTCGCCAAGCCCGCAGGCGAACTCTCCGAAGAAGCAAAGCTCAAGTATTGCGTGTGGATGAGTCTCGGAATGGTTTCTTATCGAATTTGCACCAACGACTACAACTGCATGAAGTGCGAGTTCGACCAGGAAATTCAGGAGAAGGTTGCAAGCGGTTCGACGCCCGAGCTTGAACAGGCCCTGGCAAAGCTCAAGGAGCTGCCGGGAATCGAGAGGCTCTGCCGCTATGCAATCAAGGGCGACGTTTCCCATCGCCTGTGCTCGCGTTTGTTCCAGTGCCTGACCTGTGAGTTCGGACAGATGATGGAGGACGCGCTCCAGCAGGAGCTCGCTCAGAGGGTCGTGGAGCTTGCAGCGCGACAGGAAGCTCTCAAGACCAAGGAGCAGAGCTGGTGGTGGAATTACTGGCAAGCTGAACCGGAAACCGCCGGGGCCAGATCACATTCCACGAATTGATAAAGAAGCGGCGGTCTCGCCGGCAGGACGTTTTCCCAAATGTAACGTTCTCTGAAATGGGGGGAGCAGACAAATGCGACAGGAAGTGGCCGCATCAGCAGTGGACAACATCCTGAGCACGTATCAAGGTGACAAGTCCGCGCTAATTCAGATTCTTCTCGAGGTCCAGCGGCAGAATCGCTGGCTTCCCAAAGAGACGTTGAGGAAGATAAGCGACTCTCTGGGCGTTCCGTTGACTCAGATATATCACGTCTCGACGTTCTATAAGGCGTTTAGCCTCTTGCCAAAAGGCCGGCATTCGGTGTGCGTGTGCATGGGAACGGCATGTCAGGTGCGCGGCGCGCCGAGGCTCCTGGACAAGACAATTGAGGCGCTCGGCGTGAAGCCGGGTCGTACCTCTCCAGACTTGCGCTTCAGCCTGGACACAGTCAACTGTCTCGGTTGTTGCGCTCTCGGTCCGGTTATAACTCTCGACGGAGAGTACCACAGTAACCCCTCGAAGAAAAAGATCGAGGACCTCGCGGCAGAATGCAAGTAACCCGCGACGCTCGCTCGGGCGCGCCTCGCCTGCAAACGAAATGAAAGGGTTGTGCCATGCCGACACTGAAAACACCTCAAGATCTTGAGCGACTAAGGAAGGATCTCTCGGCCGCCAGAGATCCAAAGAAACCTTGCGTGACCGTCTGTTCGGGGACGGGATGCCACGCCTACGGCTGCGACAAGATCTCGGAAGCATTCCAGGCGGAAATCAAGAAACAAGGACTTGAGAAGAAAGTGGACATACGCCGCACCGGATGCCACGGATTCTGTGAGCGAGGCACTCTGGTCGTGGTTTTCCCCGACGAGGTCTGTTACCTGAGAGTGAAGCCGGAAGACGTGCCTGAGATCGTTTCCACCACGCTCAAGCAAAACAAGCTGGTCGAACGGCTTCTCTATTCCGACGGCGACGGAAAGAAGATCACTCACGAGGGAGAGATTCCCTTCTACAAGCACCAGAACCGGATCGTGTTCGGGAGCAACAGACTCCTCGACCCAAAGAAGATTGATGAGTACATTGCGCTCGGCGGCTACAGTGCCCTTGCCAAGGCTCTGTCCGGAATGACTCCCAAGCAGGTCCTGGATGAAGTCAAGAAGGCGAACCTGAGAGGAAGAGGCGGCGGCGGCTTCCCCGCGGGCATCAAATGGGAAGTGACAAGAAACGCGCCGGGAGACGTGAAGTACGTCATCGTCAATGCTGATGAAGGCGACCCGGGCGCTTACATGGACAGGAGTCTCTTGGAAGGTAATCCCCACAGTGTTCTCGAAGGCTTGATCATCGGCGCTTATGCAATAGGGGCACAGCAGGGCTACGTGTATGTGCGACAGGAATACCCACTGGCTGTCGAGAACCTTTCGGTCGCTCTAAAACAGGCACGAGAAAACGGGCTTCTCGGCAAAAACATACTCGGCTCAGGTTTTGACTTTGACGTGAAGGTCCACCGCGGCGCGGGTGCATTTGTTTCCGGCGAGGAAACTGCTCTCATGACTGCCCTCGAGGGAAGAGTAGGAGAATCCAGGCCGAAGTACGTTTACCCGGCTATTAAAGGTCTCTATGGCAAGCCGACCAACATCAACAACGTCGAAACGTGGGCGACAGTTCCCCTCATTATCAACAAGGGCGCCGACTGGTTCACGGGCATTGGAACACAGGGAAGCAAAGGGACCAAGATCTTTTCTCTCGTTGGCAAGGTCAACAACACCGGCCTGGTTGAAGTGCCGATGGGAATGACCTTGAGAGAGGTTGTCTTCGACATCGGCGGCGGAATTCCGAACGGAAAGAAGTTCAAGGGAGTTCAGACAGGAGGTCCTTCCGGCGGCGTTCTCCCGGACAAGCTCCTCGACCTCAAGGTCGACTTTGACGAGCTCACCAAGGCCGGTTCGATGATGGGGTCAGGCGGAATGATCGTGATGGATGAGGAGAACTGCATGGTGGACATCGCCAGATACTTCCTCCACTTCCTCGCAGAGGAATCCTGCGGCAAGTGCGTGCCATGCCGCGAAGGCATCTATCAGATGCTCAAGATCGTTGACAGAATCTGCGCGGGCGATGGAAGAGACGGAGACAGCGACCTTCTTCAGGAAATCGCGGAGGTAGTGCGTGACGCCTCCCTGTGCGCGCTCGGCGGAACTGCCCCGAATCCCGTGCTCAGCACCATTAGGTATTTTAAGGACGAGTACGACGCCCACATCTGGCAGAAAGAATGTCCGGCAGGCGTGTGCAAGTCTTTGATCCAATATTTCATCGTTCCGGAGAAATGCAAGGCGTGTCTGATTTGTCTGAGGAACTGCCCCGCGGAAGCAATCACCGGGGCCAAGAATCAGGTGCACGTCATCAATCAGGAAAAATGCACAAAGTGCGGAGTCTGCCTCGAGGTGTGCCCGACCAAGTTCGATGCGGTGACGAAACTTTCCGGCAGGAAGATTCACACACAGGCAGTGACTGCCTGAGAGTCAGGAGAAGACGATGAGCGAAGTGACACTGACGATCAACAATGAAGAGGTCAAGGCCAAACAGGGAATGACCATCCTCGAAGCGGCTCAAACCGTCGGGATTGAGATTCCAACGCTTTGTCACCACGAGAAGCTTGTTCCTTACGGAGCATGCCGAGTGTGCCTGGTGGAGCTCACCAACGGCAAGAAGTCCCGCCTCGTGACTTCGTGCGCCTATCCTGTCGAGGAAGGACTAACGGTCATGACGGAATCTGCGCCTGTCGTGAAAGCGAGAAGAATGATTCTGGAGTTAATGTGGGCGCGCTCACCCGGAGTCGAGCCGATACGCAGACTCGGGACGAAATACGGCATTTCCGGAGTGCAGGCAATAAGAGAGTACGGAATCACTCCGCCACAACCAAAGTTTGAAATCGAACCGACCTACTGTGTACTTTGTGGAATGTGCGTACGATACTGCGAGGAAGTGAAAAGGAAAAACGCCATCGGATTCATCGGCCGCGGGACCGAAAGAGAAGTAGTCTTTTTCCCGGAAATAGCCCGCAAAGAATGCCCGGGTTGCGAGGAATGTTTCAAGCTTTGTCCGACCGGCGCTCTCCCATCACACTACGCGCTGACTGAGGCGCGAGCTGCAACAGAGTGAGCGCAAGCTTCGAGGCCTGCTCTTAGGGATGGGGGCAGGCCTCATTAACCCTCTGCAATATTTGCACACAAAATCTGTATAAGTTTTATACAATCGCCCGCCCAAGCCGCGAATAGACTACCTTTTTGATTCTCTATTATCTTTGTTGACAAGATTAAGCGCCCTATGGTAGAGTGTATAGGTTTTGACTACAGGTTACAGTTTTTTGCTGTAGTGACCGGATCTCTGTAAGTTCAAGGCATAATAGCTCTTTTGAGCTTTGAGTGAAGCCGTTCTCAGCCAAAGGAGGACCACAGTGGCTGAAAAGACCATGCCAGCCCGCACTCTGGCAAGACTCAGCGAAAGATTTCTGCAGGATGTTTATTCGATTCCTGATGGAGAAAAAATCAAACTCTGTCTTCAATGCGGCACCTGCAGCGCTTCCTGCCCGACCAGCTACGCGATGGACTACACGCCCCGAGAAATAATCGCTGCTTTCCGGGCCGGCATGCTGGACAGGGTCTTGAGAAGCAACACGGTCTGGATGTGTGCCTCCTGCTATTCATGCACGGTGAGATGCCCTGCCGGCATAAAACTCACTGACATCATGTATGAATTGAAGAGACTCGGCATCGATTACGGACTCTATGCAAAAGGTGCGAAGGCGCCGGTACTTTCGAGAGAGTTCGTGAAGATCGTGGACAAGAACGGGAAGAACGATGAGCTCTCGCTTCTCGGTAGGTTCTACATGAAGACCAATCCGCTGGGGCTCGTGAGCATGGCCCCGCTCGGCTTTAAGCTCTTCACCAGGGGAAGACTTCCGCTTCGCGCAAGCAAGGTCAAGGCGCACGATGACATTGCAAAGATAATGAAGCGGTTGGAGAAGAAGGAGGAAGTCTGATGGAGTACACGTACTATCCTGGCTGCTCTTTGGAAGTATCTGGCAAGGCGTACGATGTCTCCGCACGCAATGTTGCCAAAGCTCTTGACACGAATCTGATCGAGCTCGAGGATTGGAACTGCTGCGGCGCCACGAATTACATGTCTGTGAGGGAGCTTCGCTCCTTCGCCATCTCTGCCCGCAATCTTGCGCTGGCCGAGAAACACAAGAGAGACCTCGTCACCTCCTGCAGCGCCTGCTTCACGACCCTCAGCAAGACTCACAAGTACATGGAAGCTAACCCCAAGCTCAGAGACGAGATCAACGATGCCCTCTCTGCCGCGAATCTCAAGTACGACTGCAGCATAAAGGTGAGACATCTTCTGGACGTGCTCGTGAACGACATAGGCATCGAGAAGATCGCGAGCAAAGCAAAGGTGAGCCTCAAGGGAATGAAGGTTGTCCCCTACTACGGATGCCAGCTCACCCGGCCTTACGGGACGTTCGACGATCCTGAATCCCCCACGTCAATGGACAGGCTCTTCGCAGCGCTCGGCGCCAGCATCGTGGATTATCCCCTCAAGACGAAGTGCTGCGGAGGAATGTTGATGACGACTGCCGACGGCGTGGCGCTGAAGCTGGTGCGCAATCTTCTTGAAATAGCTTCAAAGTCCGGAGCGAGCTGCATCATTACACCCTGCCCGCTCTGTCATTTCAATCTCGACGCATACCAAGACAAAGTGAATCGAAAGTTCGGAACTAATTTCGCCGTTCCTATTCTTTACTTCACGCAGCTTGTAGGAGTTGCACTAGGTCTGTCCGGCAAGGAGATACTTCTGGGTAAGGAGATCGTCTCCGCGAGCGGCTTGCTCTCTTCCTACGTTGGAGGCTCAAGATGATAGAAAGAGCGAAATCCGGCCCTGATTCCTCTAAAGAGGAAATGAACCCAAGACTGCGCACAGGCCCTGAGCCGGGCACCAACGGTGGAGAACGAATTGGAGTCTACGTCTGCCGGTGTGGAACAAACATCGCGCATACTGTTGATGTGGAAGAGCTCGTGAAGTACGCGGCGACCCTTCCGAATGTCATCGTCGCCAGAGAAAACAAATACATGTGCTCGGATCCCGGCCAGGATTTGATCAAGAAGGACATCCGGGAGCTTGAGCTTACTAGAATCGTCGTGTCGTCGTGCTCGCCGCTCATGCACGAGCTGACGTTCAGGGTTGCATGCTCTGACGCGGGGCTCAATCAATTTCTTTTCCAGATGGCGAACATACGAGAGCAGTGCTCGTGGGTAACTGAAGACAAGGCGAGAGCCACTGAAAAGGCCAAGAAGCTCGTGCGGGCTGCAGTGAATCGGGTGCTTCACCACAAGCCACTGGAGGTGAAGGAAGTTTCCGTGCAGCCCGCCGTAATGGTTATCGGCGCAGGCATTGCAGGCATAGAAGCGGCTCTGCAAGTGGCAAACGCCGGGAAAAAAGTCTATCTCGTTGAGAAAGAACCCTCGATCGGCGGCCACATGGCCCAGTTCGACAAAACCTTCCCCACACTTGATTGCGCCGCCTGCATCCTCACGCCGAAGATGGCGCAAGCCGGGGCACACCCGAACATAGAGCTTTTGAGCTACAGCGAAGTGGATTCGCTGTCGGGTTTCGTCGGCAACTTCAAAGTGAAAGTGAGGAGGAAACCGAGATACGTCGACATCTCGAAGTGCAATGCCTGCGCCGAGTGTGTGAATGTCTGCCCGGTAGAAGTGCCCGCAGAGTTCGATGCGGGACTTGTGATGAGAAAGGCTATTTATAGGCCCTTCCCGCAAGCAGTCCCCAACTCGTTCGTGATTGACAAGAAGGGCACCTCTCCCTGTGCCGCGACGTGTCCGGCCGGCGTCCAGGCCCACGGTTACGTTGCGCTGATTGCACAGGGCAAGTTCGACGAAGCGCTCGAAGTCTTGAGAAGGACCATGCCGTTTGCTGGGGTCTGCGGAAGGGTTTGCACCCATCCGTGCGAGGGCGAATGCGAGCGCGGAAAGCTCGACCAGCCCATTGCTATTCGAATGCTGAAACGCTTCATGGCCGACTACGAGACCAGGAAGGGGAGACAGAAAGCAACTCCGGCAGAAAGAACGAGAAAAGAGAGAATCGCCGTTGTCGGTTCCGGGCCCTCAGGCATAGCCTGCGCTTACGACCTCGTGAAGCTCGGCTACCCGGTGACGGTTTTTGAGGCAGAGAACAAAGCCGGCGGACTCCTGCGCTGGGGAATTCCGGACTTCCGTCTGCCCAAAGACGTGCTTGATAGCGAAATCGAGCACGTTCGCGAGCTCGGCGTGGACATCAAGCTCAACTCGCCGGTTAAGAACCTGAAGGAGCTCTTCGACAAGGGTTACGAGACCATTTACCTCGCAACAGGCGCTCCCATCAGCCAGAAGATGGGGATTCCCGGTGAGGACGTCCCGGGCGTCATTCACGGCCTCAATTTCCTCCACGACGTGAACGCCGGGAAGAAAGTAAACATCGGCAACAAGGTCGCCATTGTGGGAGGCGGGAACGCGGCAGTCGATGCTGCGAGGGTCTCGCTGAGGTTGGGCGCAAAGGAAGTTACGGTCATTTATCGCCGGTCAAGGGCCGAGATGCCCGCTCTTGCAAGCGAAGTTAATGAGATGGAGGAGGAAGGGGTCAAGATTCACTTCCTCGCTGCCCCAGTCAAGGCGATGGCAAAAGACGGCAAACTTTCGGCGATCGAGTGCATCAGAATGGAGCTCGGAGAGCCCGACGCCAGTGGCCGCAGGCGGCCTGTACCGGTCAAGGGCTCGGAGTTCACGGTCGATATCGACAATCTCATCATCGCAATAGGCCAACTGGTCGACAAAGAGGCGACGCCGAAGGAGCTCGAGTTTACACGCTGGGGAACTGTCGTCGTTGATTCGACCACGATGGAGACGAACATCGAAGGGGTGTTCGCCGGTGGTGACCTGGTTTCCGGTCCGGCGGACGTTATTGGCGCTATTGCTGCCGGCAAGGAAGCAGCCGTCTCTATCGACAGATACATGAGAGAGGTGGACCTGAAAGAGGGACGGCCGAGACCCAGGAAGAAAGTCACGGACGTTTCCAAGTCCGGTGTTGAAAGAAAAGCCCGTGCAGTTCCCAGTGCACTTGACCTTTCAAAGAGAAAATCATTCTCGGAAGTCGAGCTCACTCTTGACGAAAAGACTGCCATGGAAGAGGCGGCGCGCTGCCTCGACTGCGCGGCGTGTTGCGAGTGCCTCCAGTGCGTCAAGGCTTGCGAGCAGCAGGCCATCAACCACGACATGAAAGAGGAAATCGCCGAGCTCGACGTCGGAGCCATCATAGTTGCGACCGGCTACGATCTCTTCGATGCTTCAAAGAGCTATCAGTACGGTTACGGCAGGTATGACAACATATTCAGTGGCATCGAATTCGAACGTCTCTGCCACGCGAGCGGTCCGACAGGCGGCGAGATAGTCATGAAGGACGGAAAGAAACCCGAGTCCGTTGCAATCCTTCACTGCATCGGAAGCCGCGACAAAAACAACAACGAATGGTGCTCGCGCGTATGCTGCATGTACGCAATGAAGTTCGCGCATCTGGTGCGCGAAAAGACCGGTGCAAAGGTCTACGAGCTCTACATCGACATCCGGGCGTTCGGCAAGGGATACGAGGAATTCTATAACCGCGTTCTCGGCGAAGACGTCGTCTTCATGCGCGGGAAGGGAGCGGAAATAACCAAGGTGGCCGAGACTCCGGAGGAGGAAGGAAAACTCGTAGTCTG
>Ga0315268_10008032_pt1 | contig 11051 bp, 3 predicted proteins | sample C1_top_MG_FD_204535 | JGI IMG/M metagenome (GOLD analysis project Ga0315268, IMG submission 204535) | Sediment microbial communities from Yellowstone Lake, YNP, Wyoming, USA - C1_top | ecosystem: Environmental > Aquatic > Freshwater > Lake > Sediment | place: USA: Wyoming | collected 2017-08-01 | reverse complement strand
GCCTTGGGGCAAGGTCACGATGACTTCGCTGGATTCCTGGCCGAACGCTACCCCCTTGAAATGCTCCCCCAGGGCCAGGAGAGCCCAGCCGGTGTCGCTGGTGGAGGTCCAGAGACCGTCCTTGCCCAAACCGCCCAGGAGCTTTTGGGCCGCCTTCCCGGTGGCAGGATCATCGGGCATGATGCTCTGAGTGGCCAACAACTCCAAGGCCGGGCCCCGATAGCGGGCGTCGAATTCCTCCCATGAATAGGCGTAAGTTTCTTCCGGCGCCGCCAGGAGGGTTTTCAATGCAGTTTTCAGTTCATTGGGCGACTGGAACCCGCCATCCTTGGCCGCTAACAGCATGAGGAGCCTGCTCTCCCGGGTCATTTTGGTCTCATCCTGTTTGGCCCGCCAATAGCCGTCCCGGTCCAAGGTTTTGTTCATGGCCAGGAGATAACAGGCAAAGGCCTTTTGAGCCGGAGACATCTCGCGATGTAGAAGTTTGCTACTCAGTGCTTTGAGGCTCTTGCTGAGGCCCTCTTCCCAGACCGCGAGCCCTTGCTTTTTGGCCGCGCTCAGGGCCGCGACGGCGTAAATGGTCCCCCAGGGGTGGGCATAGCGGTTCCCCGGCCAGTAAACAAATTCCCCCTCCGAAGTTTGCATAGTGAAGAGGCGGTCGAGGCCCACTTGGATGAACCGGTGCACCTCCCCGATCTCCACGCCGCTGATGTGCCCGTCCTGGATGAGCCCCCAAAGGGCCGCCAGGCCCAAGATACCCGAGCTGGTCTGCTCCACACAGCCGTACGGATAGTGGAGCAGGTAGCGGATGGGTCGGGTAAATCGGGCAAAGGGCGACCCGGACAGGGTAAGGATGGCCTGGACTTCCTCCAGGTTCACCTGGTCAGCCCCGGCCCCTTCCAGGTAAGCAGGCAGGGGCAACTTCACCAGGCCGGACCCGCTAAACGAACCGAACACCGAGGTAGTGTCCCGCACCAGACCTGAATTGATCTTGAGGGTCAGCTCCACTTCGTCCTGCTTCCCCTGAAATTCCCCCGCGAAGCTGACTTTGACCGGGCCCGAGGCCTTGGCGGTGCCGGAGACGTACAGCTTGGCGCTCCCTTTGGGCTCAAGCTGGGCTTGGTCCACCGCCGACAGCGTCAGACCCCCTTGGGCCGTAGTGGTGAAATGCATCTTTCCCTGGGCCTGTCTGGTATTAAACGCAGCCACCTGAAAGCGGAAGCTGTCCCCCCGGATGAAGTAATTGGGCAGGCCGGGCTCCAGGTAAAAGTCCTTGGCCGCGATCAATTGGCGTTCGGCATTGGCGAAGCGGCTACCACGGTCCGCGACCACGGCATAAACCCGGTAGCTGCCGATATTGTCCGGCAGCTTGAAGCTGACCTGCGCCTTCCCTTGGGCGTCGGTGCGCACCGCGGGGTTAAAATAGGCCACCGCTTGGAAGCGTTTGCGGAGCTTGGACAGCATCTCTCCGGACATACCGCCGCCGCCGGTGAGGGGCTCTATCCGTGAAGGATAGAAGGGGGTCTGGTGTATAAGCGCGGGGCGCAACTCGCCGGTGAATACTCTTAAAGGGAGATCGAATCGGGTCAGCCGCTCCAGGGTGGGGGTTTTGAAGCCGGTAAGGGCCAGGACCGATTCGTCCACCACCGCGACGGCCATTTCGGCTTCTACGCCCTTGCCCCTGGGGTCCGTTACCGTAAGGTTCAAGGCCATACCGGTCCCCGGCTCGGCCTTCAATTCCGGTGCCTCCGGGCTGATCTTCACTTCCAGGCCCTCCGGTTCTTTATGCACCGCCAGGTTGACCATACCCCAGACAAAACCAGGGGCCTCGGTATCATAGCGGCCGGTATGGACCGGGAAGTCCCCCCGTGGACTTAAACCCAACACGGACACATAGACATTGGGCGCATAGTCACTTTTTATAGGTAAGGACAGAGTCTTGGACCCCTGACCCGCCTGGACCACCTGATGGTTGAGGACCCCATCCCGCTCCACGGTTACCAGGTACCAGGAGACCGGGCTCCTGGGACTCAGGGTGATCTTGGCGGTGTCGCCGGGCTTGTAGGCGGGCCGATCGGCCCACAGTCCCAGCGGCTCCCAGGGCCGGTCCCGTTTCTCCTCCGACCGGTACGGCCAGGCCACCCTATAGGGGGAGGAGGACATGAAAGTGCGGCCCTGGTCGTCGGTAAAGGTGAACGCCAGGATGTAGCGGCCACCCTCGCCGCAGTCGAACCGGAAAGCCGTTTCCCCTCGCTTGAGCGGCAACTCGGTAGCCAGAGCCTTTCTCCAGATGATCGCGTCGTCCCAGAATAAGTCCCCCTGGTCATTGCGCTTGGCCACGTAGGTCCAGCTTCTTTGGAGGACTTCCACTTTGAGCTTGCCCTGCCCCACCTTTCCGCCCTGCCGGTTCACCACCACGAGTTTCAGGTCCTGGGGCTCTCCCAACTGAACCTTTTCCGGGTGATGGCTGATTCCCACCAGAAAATCGGGCTCCACCTGGAACTGTTTGGTGCTGGTGGCGGCTCGGCCGTCAAAGTCCACCACCGTGGCCGACACTAACAGACCTTGGCGGCCGGAGACGAGATTCTTGTCCAGGGGAAATTCCACCACGGTCTTGCCTTTTTCGTCCAATATGGCCTGGCCGCTTTCGATGAGATCTCCCTGCTCCTTGCCGTCGCAGCCAAAGGTGTAGCCATCGTAACCCGGAACCTTATAATCGGTCCGGGACTGGTAGATCTTCCAGCGGACCTGGCCGTGCTTCACGGCCCCCCCCACATAATAGCCGCCGTTGATGGCAAGCTTGACAAATTCTGCCTGACGCTCCTGGTTGACGTAGCGTCGGTCGGTCCGCTCGACCCGCTCAAAGACGATTTCCGTAAAATGACGGGGCGCTTTAAATTCCTGCACCTGGAAGGTGATGGAGGTATCCTCGGCTTTAGGTTTGGCCTCCCTCCTGCCATCGTCGTCGTATTCCGGCTCTTCTTCATCTTCTTTCGACGCCTCGGCGACAGCCGCGGTCTCGGGGCCGAATCGCATCTTAAGAGTATAGGCCCCCACGGCCCAATGGGGCTCAGTGGCCATCTCGCCCGAAGCGGTGCCGAATTCCGAGAGCTTTTCTTCAGACTGGAAAACCTGTTCTCCTTTGGAATTGGTGACCGTAAAAGTGCACGGGATTCCCTGGGGTGATCCTATGGCGCCCTTCCGGTATTCGCGTACCGTGCCCTTGAAAAAAACCTTCTCCCCCGGACGGTAGACCCCCCTCTCGGTGAACACCTGGCCTTTGAGATTCCGGGGGGTTTCAGGACCACTAACCTGGCGGATATCTTTGGGTTTGATGTTGCCCTCAGACTGCACTTCGATAAAGGAGACATCTTCGTCGGTCCCGGCCATGAGGAAGGTGATATCCCTCAGGTCCACCCGGCGCTTCAACTGCTTGAAGGCGCCCAGCTGCTTGAGAGAAAGGCCGTCCCTTTCCTGGAGGCTGGCGAGCAGGACCCCGTCCTGGTCTGTAACCCCCAAGAGAAAAACCTCTGATTGCCGGGTAAAGGCCAGCACCTGAACCCCGCTTGCGGGGGCGCCGGTTTTGAGAGAATTCACCCAAAGGAGCAACTGCTGTTGACTGAGCTTGTAGGTCAGACCAAGGTCGGTGAGCCGAAAAAGCCTGGGTTCGGTGGTTGCCGGGCTTCCCGGGCGATTGTCTTTGACCCGGATCAGCTCCAGAGCGCCCTTTTCCTTGTGACGGCGAAAGCTCAACGGTAAGGACACCGCCTTGAGTTGGTTTTTCTCTCCTCCCGCAGGGAAAAGCTGATTTTCCTGGAAAGGCTGCCCCGCAAAAGGACTGTAGGCGCGATTTCCCTTGATAAACGGCTCAAGTTCAGTTATGGCGGTTTTGAGCTGTTCCTGGGTCTGTCCCAGGTCCTGCTTGTCCTTTTCCGCGGCCAGGGCCTGGGGCAATAGCACCGGCGGCACTTGTAAGCTCTCCAGAAACACTTCCCGGACATTGACGGTCCGGATATGAAGGAGTTGGCGGCTGTCCCGTTCGATGACCCGCTTGTTCTCCACGAACTCCACCCGCACCAGCCGGTCAGGCATGGTGAATTTCGTGACCGTGGGGATATAGGTCTTGCCCTTGAACGCCAAACTTTCCGGCAGATTGACATAGTGTGGAGAGCCGTACCGGAAGGCGCCCCTGAGGGTGAGAACGCCCTCGGGGCTCATGGTGGAATTGTCCCAATCCAGTTTGATCTGGGGAAGGAAACGCAGATTTCCCCGCAGGATCTCCATAGGCACCGGAATGCTGAAAACGATCTTAACCGCTTCCTGTTCGGGGTCGGGGAGGATTTCCTGAATGGTGAAATGCTCCTTGGGATTATAGACGGAAGTGGCGTCCTTCTCAGGCCGGGTTTTGCCGGCTCCGGAGGCGGTTAACCCTGTCAAGCTTAAGAGCAAGCCTACCAGCGCCACTCCCAGGATAAGCCGGAGGGTGATTCTCAGATATGACTTCATACCCCGGAGCCTTGGCCAGATCTCCCAGTTCGGTGCCATGTCGAAGCCCCCTAGGCAAATTTTGCCTTATGCTACCAAGAAAAATATGCTGGACGTGGGAAAATTAGGAAAGCATTCATTCATCCGGGATTGCGCCGCAGTTTTGTTCAATGCGTTTAAAAAAATTCGAACACTTCCACTTCTGGGTTCCAGCCTGAAAAGGTTTTGTTGCAGCCAAATGGTCTCGTGGGTAGCATGATAGCACAAGTTTCCATGAAAAATTAATTCTAGTATTTTTGAACATCCCTGATTCGGAAATTTTTTAAGTGGAGCCTCGAGTCGTGAACTCCAGGCCGCACCGCCCTGTAATAATGAGCCAGGGGAAGGGCCGGGGGCGCCTGCCCATATCAAGAGCAAATTAACTTTCTGTCTGTCGCATCTTGAGTGAGAATGACCTTCAGAGATAACTACTTACTTGCCAAAACCTTCCCTTATCCCCCAGGCGGCCAAAACTGCAGATATGGGAAAGGCTGTTTTTAGATTGGGGCTTAATTCAGGGATTCGATGAGTCCAAGATCAGGAAACCCCCGATTGTGAGCTTAAATTGGAGAGGTATCATTTTCTAAAAAAGCACAGGGGGGAGAAATGCGTTTTTTCGTGATTGTTGGGTCGATCTACATGGTCTTTTTTTCTCTTCCACATATTTTAAGGGCGGCCTCATAATCCTCCATGTGTCCCTCCGGGTGGAAACTGCCCCCAAGATTTCATTATCCTGGGGGCAAACTTTTTATAGAAACTTGACTTCAATAAGTCATTGACTTGAGGGGAGTTTCTAACACAGATCGATATTTGAAGTATACATATGGGCCGGATATGGGAAGTTTTTGACTCCCTGATAAGTCCAGAATCATAGCAGCTATCCACAGTTCTGGTAAACTACCGGCTCTGGCCAGAGCCATTTTCGTCTGGCGCCGGATCCCGATAATCTGCTCCGGCAAATAACGCTTCCTGCCCATCTTCCTCACTGCTCAAGCATAACTTGGATCAGTTTTTAGAGGGCAGGTCAGCGGCGCTCTCTGCTTTTTGTCCAAAGATCCAACCGGTGGCAAAAGTCAAAAAGGTGCCCATCAACAAAAGCCAGGTCCATCCCAGGGGGAGTATGTTTTTCTCGGAAAGAATCAACAGCCCCAGCATGCCAAGGGCGGCAAGAGCCATGGCCACGACATTGACTTTATTGCAGCGCCTTTGGGTCAAGAGACCCAGGAGAAAAACCCCCAGTAAAGAGCCGTAAGTGACCCCGCCGATTTTAAAGGCGAGCCAGAGGAATTTGTCAAAATGGCTGAAAAGGTAGGCGATGAACGCCAGGATAATGCCGAAAAGAACCACACAGACTCTGGAAATTAACAGGTAGTGGCCTTCGGTTCCCGCCTTAAAAATTGCCGGACGATAGATGTCCGTGACAAAGGAAGAAGTCAGGGAACCTAAAGGCGAGTCAATGCTCGCCATGATAATGGCTGCGAGCATCAGCCCCCGCACTAACGGGGGCATGGTCTGTTCGATGAAATGTGGGAAAATTTTGTCCAATTCTGCCGGCAGCGGCATCCCGGGATGCTGAAAATAGAAGGCATAAAGGCAAGCGCCGATGGATAGAAAGATGAACATCACCAGAAAACTGCCGATGGGGGTCAGCAGCATGGTTTTTTGGCTGTCTTTTCTCGTTTCCACGGCGAGCAGTCTCTGCATGATTTCCTGATCAGTCCCAAAGGCCGCCATAGAGCCAAAAAAACCGTTCAAAGTCGCCAGCACCAAAAGATTGGGGTCCGTGAGCAGGCTCTTCAGGAAGGCCGCCAGTCCGGATTCCGACAGAGCCGGTCCCCAGTTGAAGATTTTCAGTTTGCCCGCGCCGCCGGCAATCGCGACTACGGCCGCGGCGCCGCCGTCGATGCGGGTGAGCAGGAAACCGATGGCCACCGCTCCCGCAATGGTGAAGGTCAGGGTTTGCACCACATTGGTCCAAACCACCGCCTTGATGCCGCCCCAGGCAATATAAATAATGCAAATGACCGAAAACAGCAGGATAGTCGGAATGATGGGCCAGCCGATCAAGACGCTCACCGCCAAACAAGCCACCATCAGCCGGACGCCGGAAGCCAACAGGCGGGTGATGAAAAACAGGATGGAGCCGGCGATTTGGGTTTCAGGTCCGAACCGATATTTTAAAAATTCATAGATGGAGGTGCAATTATATTGGTAAAAAGCCGGGATAAACAGAAAGGCGATGACGACTCGCGCCAGAAAAGAGCCGATAAAAAACTGGGCATATTCCCAGTTTTCCATATAGGCGATGGCGGGCACCGAGATCAGGGTTACGGCGCTGATTTCCGTGGCCACAAATGAGAGACAAGCCGCCCACCAGGGGATTTTTCTCCCCCCCAGGAAAAAGTCATCCGTGGATTTTTCTTCTCTGCCAGAGTAAAGGCCGACAACCATCAAAAGCGCGAGAAGCGCTAAAACAACCGTGTAATCCTGCCAGGTCAGATTGCTGCCGCTGGAAAAAAAGTCTGGGATTTCCATAAGGAACCAAACTATCGTATCAATAAATGATTTGCATGGTTAAAATGGGCTCGTCATGAAATTAGCAGAACTTGTGGGAGAACGGCTGGTCATCGGCATCCCCGGAACCAGGATCACCCCGGAGATTGTTGGCCATTTTCAGGAGCTGCAGGCGGGCGGGCTGATTCTCTACCGCATCAATTTTGACTCTCCGCCTCAGATTAAACAACTGATTGCCGATCTGGAAGGGGCCCTGGGCCGAAAACTGCTGGTGGCGGCAGACCATGAAGGCGGGCGGGTCATCATGTTCCGGGAGGGTATCACCGTTTTCCCGGATAATCTGGCCGTCGGGACGGCCGGCAATATCGACTATGCCAGGAAGCAGGGTGAGATCGAAGCCAAAGAGCTGAGAAGGCTGGGGCTGGATGTGAATCTGGCCCCGGTGCTGGATGTTTTGACCGAGACTTACAGCCCCAATATCGGCATCCGGTCTTACGGCCAAGATTGGCGCTTGGTGGCGCAGTTGGGCGCGGCGCGGATTGCCGCCATGCAAAAGCACGGGCTTTCCGCCTGCGCCAAGCATTTTCCTGGCAAGGGTCATGCACCCGTAGATGCCCATCTGGGTCTGCCGGTCATCGGCTCCACCTGGCAAGAGATGGAAGCAGTGCATCTTAAGCCTTTTGTGAAAGCGATCCAAACCGGGGTTGATCTGGTGATGTCTTCGCATCCCCACTATCCCCAACTTGACCCAGGTCCCAAAAGGATCGCCACCTTTTCCAGAAGGATTATTTACGATTACCTCCGCCAAGAGCTTAACTTCGATGGCGTCATTGCCAGCGACGATCTGGAAATGGGCGCTATTGCCGCACTCTGCCCCATCGGCGAAGCGGGGATTTTGGCGGCCGCGGCGGGACATGATCTGCTGCTGGTGTGTCACGACTTCAAGGCCCAGAAGGAGGTTTACTATAACCTGCTGGAGGCCTACAGACGCAAGCAACTTCCCTTGAAAGAACTGGAGGAGAGCGCCGAGCGGATCAAGAGATTGAAATTAAAGAGAGAAAAAAGATTTGCGGGGGAAGAACCCGGCGCCGACCCGGCAGGCGCCAGCCTGGCGGCCAGAATCTGCCGGGAATCCGTCCAGGTGCTCCAGGATGAGAGAAAGCTGATGCCGCTCAAGAGCGGGGGAAGAAGAATGGGCGTTATCTTTCCGCAATTTTCCCGGCTCGATGCCAAGATCATGATCGAAAAGGAAGTTTTGGATGAACCGGAGTTCGTCCGGCAGGAGTTTCAGAAATTCGGTCTTAATCCCGCGGTCCAAATTGTCTCCATCGAGCCGGCGGTGGAGGAAATTCAGCAGGCGGTGAACCTTGCCAAAGACTCGGACCTGACCATCCTCTTTTGCTTTGACGCCCATCTCTATCCCTCCAATAAAAAACTGCTGGATGCCATCCAGGATGCCGCCAAAGAGCTGGTGGTTGACCTGTTGCGCGACCCTTATGACGCGAACTATATCAAGGAAGGGGTGGCCTGTTTGACCGATTTCGGCTGGCGCGCCTGCCAGATTAAGGCTGCCATTGAAAAAATCTGCTCTGCTCCCGCTTCCTTGAGGGGAGAGGAAGGAATGAGTTCAGCCCAGAGACCCCGCGGTGGGCGATGGCAGGAATAGCCGATCATCTGGTCAAATCGAACTCTTCTTAAAAAATCCGGACACTTGACGATATGACCTCTTTATCGCCATAAATAATTCAATTCCAGCTAGATTTTCCTTAAGCAGAATTCGCTCTTCCATTATACTCATCCCAACAAATCCGAAGAATTCCCGCTGCCGGAAAGACCCCCCATGGGTGAACCGGAAACCGCATCATTCTGGGAGCAGACCAAAGGCCTGCCCTGGCCTTTCTGGGTTGCCAACATCATGGAGACCATCGAACGCCTCGCTTATTACGGCGTGCGGGTGGTCATCCCCATCTATATTGCCCAGGCCGACGAGATCGGCGGACTCCACTTCAGCCAGGGCGATAAAGGCTTCATCTTCCTGTGGTGGGCCCTGGTGCAGTCGATCCTGCCGGTGTTCTCGGGCGGCTTCGCCGACCGCTACGGGTACAAGAGGCAGATTGTGGTGGCCATCCTGTTAAAAGGGCTGGGTTACCTCATGATGGCCACCCAGCGGGAGTTTTGGCCGTTTTTCGCCGGCTGCCTGCTGTTGGCCGCGGGAACCGCGGTCTTCAAGCCGCCCATTCAGGGAACCTTTGTCAAAACCTTGACTCACAAGACCTCCGGGGTAGGCTGGGGCTTCTTCTACATGGTTATCAACATCGGCGCCTTCCTGGGCCCGCCGCTGGCGCATTTTCTGTACGGCTACTCCTGGCCTACGGTTTTCTATGGCTGTGCCCTCCTGGTCAATCTGAACCTGTTGTGGCTTTTCTCCTACCGGGAAGTTAATCCTGGGACCGATGGATCAACCGGGGTCTGGCAGGTGGTGGTGGTCACGGCCCGGGAACTCCTCAACCCCCGGCTCCTGGTTTTTATTCTCATTATTTCGGTTTTTTGGGCGGTGCTGGAGCAGCTCTGGGACACCCTGCCCAATTTTATCGTGGACTGGGTGGACAGTTATTCCCTGGCCCGACACCTGCCGGAGTTCATGCTCTCCCGGAATCTCTCCAGGGGCCCCCAGATCGCCCAGGAGTGGGTGATCAATCTCAACCCTTTGCTGATCATTCTTACCGTTGCCCCGCTATCCTGGTATGCCAACCGGGTGATGCGTCGGCTCACTTCCATCTTTTTCGGCTTTATCCTTGTCAGCCTGGGTACTTATGTGGTGGGCTCGAGCATCTCCATTTTCACCTGCCTGGCCGGCATCACCTGCTTCACTTTCGGGGAGATGCTGTGTTCCCCCAAGATGAGGGAATACCTGGCCGTAATTGCCCCTCCGGATAAAAAAGCTCTGTACATGGGCTACGCCAGTATCCCCTATGCCTTCGGCTGGGGCTACGGGTCTTTCCTGGCAGGACAGATTTACGGACGCACCGGAGAAAAGGCCGGTTTGGCCCGGCGCTACATGTCCGAAGTGCTGAAGGTACATGAACTACCGGACCGTTCCCAAGCCTTCGCCAGGTTGACGGAAATCTTGGGGCAAACTCCTGCCCAGGTGACACAGCTTTTGTGGGATAAGTATGATCCCGGTTGGGTCTGGACGACCTTTGCGATCACCGGCATTATAGCCACCATTGCCATGTATGCCTTCATCCATATGGCCAGGCGGTGGAAGGATGTAAATGCCTGACCGGGCGGGCGACTGGATATACGATCCTGATAACTCTTCCCGGAGCGATTTTGTGGTTAACCATACCCCGATTTGCTTAATTAACTGAATATAAGGTGGGAGCCTTTACTGCTTTAAGCTTGGAGAGCCCCCGACCGCGCCACATATTTCATTGAAGGAGTAATTCGTGACATACCCTGGTTTTCGATTGGCCATCCGGAGATTTGCGCCCCTGCTGGCGACCACCTTCGCCTTGGCACTCGCCCTGATAGGCTGTACTAACGACAGGCCAGGCGAAGTGGAGGCGGGTCAATCCGCGCCACACGACCCCGCCCCTTGGGCCTCGGCAAGCCCGGCGACCCCGAACACCCCCGCTACCCCGGCAACTCCGCCGACTGCAACCCCGCCGTCGGCCGCCGCAATTCCGACTCCTGCCGCAGCCGACCCCAACGCAACTGGCACCGCCGTTGAGACCGCCACGGCAGCGCCTGGCATGGCAGATGCGCCGGCCCCAGAAACCAAGGCTCGCAAGGTTAAGTACTTGGCCGGCGAGGACCCTGAGTATGCGAAGCGTTGCGGCTGGCCGCTGAAATTGCCGCCGGTGCTCCCGGGATCGATCTTGCCTCAGAGGCGAATTGTCGCTTATTACGGCAACCCGCTTTCCAAGCGGATGGGTGCACTCGGCGAATACCAGAAAGACGAGATGTTGCGGCGGCTGCAAAGGGAAGCAGCCAGATGGGAGAAAGCGGAT
>Ga0315268_10008030_pt1 | contig 11056 bp, 12 predicted proteins | sample C1_top_MG_FD_204535 | JGI IMG/M metagenome (GOLD analysis project Ga0315268, IMG submission 204535) | Sediment microbial communities from Yellowstone Lake, YNP, Wyoming, USA - C1_top | ecosystem: Environmental > Aquatic > Freshwater > Lake > Sediment | place: USA: Wyoming | collected 2017-08-01 | reverse complement strand
GACGGCGTATTCGCGTCGCTGGACTGCCTCGGTGGACAGGTTGGCGTAGCATCGAGCGACGTGATCGTGCATCGCGTGAGCTTGAGCCATTGCCAGGGATCTTTCGAGGTTTTCCCGGCCGGCCGGCTCTCCGTTCTGCAGTTCCACAGTGCCGATATTGGTCAAGGCGTGAATCAATACCTCGACGGCGTTGATCTTTTCTGCCAGCGCAAGCGCCTTTTCTCCCCACCGTTTCGCCGGATCGGATTCTCCTGCAAGCATGAATAGCTGAGATCGGTTGCTGTAGGCCAAAGCCAGTTCGAGGCCGGGGAGTGGTTCGAGGAGGTCGATGGCTTGCTCGGCGTAATCTTCTGCCTCGCGCTTGTTGCCCCGAAACCAATACAGGCGTGAGAGCCAGCGCAGCCCATCTCCCACGCGGTCAGGGTGGTCGCTCTGGCGCCAGATGGCGATTGCCTTTTGTCGAGCCTGGATGGCCGGGTCGATCTTGCCGGTTAGGTAACACTCAAAGGAAAGGCCATCCAATAGAGCAGCATGTTCTTCTGGCTGAAGCAGGTGAGCATAATCCAACGCGGATTGATAGTACCGGGCAGCTTCTCGATGCGCTCCGTGCTGGCTAGCTTGCTGAGCGGCAAGAGGAGCATATTCCAGAACCACCGGGCCGTTGGCGGCGCCCAGGGAATGATGAACAAACAGAGCCAGTGGACGATCGGCCGGACCGCGATCGAGCATCGCTCGGAGAACTTTATCGTGCAACGCCCTGGCATGGCTGTGGGTGAGAGATTCTTCGATGGCCAGGCGCGCCAATTCATGGCGAAAGACAAGCGCATTGCCGGATAGGATCAGGATTCCGCGCTCGACGCAGGCGTCGATCGAGGATGATTCCGGGTGGAGAATGTTTTCCACCAGCTCCAGTTCGACTGTGCTCGGGATAATGGAAACCAATTCAAGAACGGCTCGAGCTGAGGGCGAGAGACGTGCTACCCGCGTCAGAATCGCATCACGAACCGTCGCCGGGACACGCTCATCTTCATTCTTGAGCACTTCGGTGACAAAAAACGGATTGCCTTTGGTCGTGGCATAAACGCCGGCTGCCGACCGGCGAGCCTCGCGGACCAACGCCTCGACAGCGGCCTCGGATAACGGAGCCAGTGACAGGCGCCTGGTTTCACCAGGAGGCAGGTCGCCCAGAACGGACCGCAGGGGATGTTCATGATCTACCTCATCGTCTCGATACGTCAGGATGAGTAGCGCGTGTGCCTGTTGAATCCGCCGGCCCAGAAACTTGAGCAGGTCGAGGGTGGCTTCATCGGCCCAGTGGACGTCCTCAAAAACGACAATTGAAGGGGAAGAGGGGTCTTGAAGTGTCTCGAGTAGAGCCGACGAAATGGCTAGCCAGTTGGCGCCGGAATTCAACATGCCGGCCAGGTCAGACAACGATCGCAGCGCAATATCATACAAAGGCCCTAGGGGTCGCGGTGTAAATAATGGGTCACATGCTCCCCAAAATACCCTATACTTGTGCCGGTGTTTCTCCAAGAAGCTCGACACCAGCGACGTTTTCCCGATCCCGGCTTCGCCGCTGACCAGCACGATGCGCCCGTTCCCGTGGCGTACCTCGTCTAAAGCATCGTTTAGGGATATTAGCTGGGATTCACGCTCCAGTAGTTCCATAGTCCCCAGTGTACCTCAAATCATGAGTAGTGCCAGTAGCCTGCTGGCCCAGCAGCGTCGTTTTGCCAAGGCCGGGCGGCGCCGAGACCAGGATCAGGCGGCGGCTGGGCCGCAAGCCGTCATCGAGCTGTGACAGCAGCCGAGATCGCGACACGCGCTCGGGCCGGGGTGTGGAGATGAACAACTTGATGACGAGAAGCGACACGCGCGGATCGGGAGACATAGTGGATGCATTCGCGCTGTGTGATTTCATCAGAATATCGATCCAGCAGTACCGTTACCCGGCCGATTATACCTCACCGTCCGGCACAGATTGACGCGGCACGAGCGGATTGCTGTGCGTCAAGCTGCATTCCTAGGTGTCCCCAGAAGACAAACACTGCGCCTCCCGAAAAGGAGGCGCAGTGCATTTCTCCTGGCATTAGCATCCATTGTATTCTGCAATGTCCCGCGGCCGAGGTCCACGCGTGGCTATAGATGTTCAGAAAAGCGGTCGGGGATGGTAGCAACGGCTTCTGCCGTTTCCGCTCTCAATGACGACTAAAGCCGTCACTACGATCCTGAAACATTATCTGAACATCTATAGCAGCCTATTCCCCCTTGAGCATCATCCATAGTCCATCTCATGAATAGCAGATTTGACGATCATGAAATATATATTGCAAATAATTGAAATATATGTTACAATCCATCTCTGGAGGTGCCCTATGAACTGGCTCGTCTTCACCTATTCGCTTCCGACTCAGTCACGCTCCAGCCCGCGTGTCGCGGTCTGGCGACGCCTGCGCCGGCTGGGCGCATTCACTGTGGCTGGCGGCGCGCAGGTGCTCCCCGACCGGGAGGAATGCCTGGAAGCTTTCCAGTGGCTGGCCCAGGAGATTCGCAAGGCAAAGGGTGAGGCTCAGGTGATGCGTGTCGAGCGGTTCGAAGGGCTGACCGACCAGCAACTGGCCGACCTCTTTTGTGCGGCACGCACCGAAGACTATCGCGAGATTGGCGCGCAGGCGGCCAGGTTCGAAGAGACCCTCAAGAAAGCCAAGTCAAAGGACACCTCTCAGGCACGAAACGAGTTGGCCAAGCTGCGCCGTCAGTATGCCGACGTCGCCCGTGTGGACTATTTCGAGTGCTCGGAAGGCCGACGAGTCGCGTCACGCCTGTCTGCCATCGAGCAACTCTTGTCTCCCCCGATTGCCAAGGCCAATGATATGCCTTCAGCAACCATCGAGGACTATCGAGACAAGCGGTGGGTCACTCGACCACGCCCTTATGTGGACCGGCTGGCCTGCGCCTGGCTGATCCGTCGGTTCATCAATCCCCAAGCCGTCATTCGATATTCGGAGCGGACCGAGCCGGAGGAGATCGCTTTCGACATGGAGCAAGGGCAATTCGGGCATCAGGGGAATTTATGCACCTTCGAGACCATACGGCTGGCGTTCGGGTTCGACGATCCGGCCTTGCGTGCGATTGCCGAGATCGTCCACGAGATTGACTTGCAGGATGAACGCTACACACGTCCCGAAACGGTCGGGGTGGATGCTGTGCTGGAAGGCTGGTGGAAGGCAGGCCGGCCGGATGTCGAACTGGAAGAACGCGGGATCACGCTGTTTGACGCCCTATACAGCAAGCTGACACCCAGCCCCCGACGGTCGTCTCGTAAGTCGAAAGCGATTTGACGTGACACACTCTCTGAGAGTTACGGCCAATGCGCGTTGGCCGTTGTCAATCCAATTCGTGTTTTGCAGAAAGGAGTCTGATCATGAAGTGGCTTACCCGTTCACACGTTCACGTTGACCGCGTGGCATGTCCCTGGCTCATCACGCGCTTTGTAGACAATGAAGCCGAGTTTCTGTTCGTCCCCAAGAGTCAGGTGGGCAAGGTCGTGGCCGAGACCGGCGCGATCCCGTTCGATACGCCGGGCGTCGAGCTGGGGCACAAGGATGGGCGCTGCTCGTTCGAGTCCATCATTGCCAAGTACGAACTGCAAGACCCCGCGCTGCTGCGAATGGCCAAGGTCATTCACGCAGCGGATGTCGTAGCCGACATTGACACCGATCCCATCGCGCGCGGATTCGAGGCGATCGCCGTCGGCTACAGCCTGCGCTATCCCGAGGACGAAGAGAACCTGGCGCATCAATTCGAAGTGTACGACGCACTGTATGCCTGGTGCCGCTTGCAAGTGGCGAAGGGGCAATGACGCTCGCTGGTCACATGGAGCGCGGTCACCTGCAACCGATGACCGCGCTCTCGCTCAACCCCGCGCAAGTGATGCTGGCAACCCTGGCGCTGCTGCTTGTGATGACGGACTGTGCTCCCGCCTTGATGGACAAGCCGATCCCTTGCGAGGTAATTGGCGCATTGACAGTATCCTTTATCAATGAGGAGAAAGACAATGGCACTGAAGCACTTGGGGTATATTGAGCTTCCGGCGAATGTCAAGCCGGGAGGGTTTGACCATGCGGCGATTCATCGCGCCAGCGCGCGCTTGTACGTGGCGCACACGATCAACGATGCGCTGGATGTGATTGATTGCGCCAACGACTGCTATCTACATTCGATCCTGAATCTGACCGGTGTGGCTGGCGCGCTCGTATCTGACGAGCGCAATCTCGTTTTTACCTCGAATCGCGGCGAGAACACGGTAGGCATCTTTTCACCCGACGACGAAGCCGGTCTCGTCCGGGTCGGCGTCGGCGTGCGTCCGAACGGGCTGTCGTATGATCCATCGCGCAATCTTTTGCTCGCCGCAAACGTCGGCGATCCGGCGATTCCAGGATCGTTCACCGTTTCGATTGTGGACGTTGAGCGACGTATGATGATCGCCAGTGTGCCCGTGCCGGGACGCACGCGGTGGACGATCTTTGATTCACAGTCGAATGCCTTTTACGTGAACATCATGGGGCCGGCACAGATGGTGGTCATTGATGCAGACCGGCCCGTGCAGGTCGCGCGCATTTTTGGCGTGCCCGTCGCCGGCCCGCATGGCCTCGATCTCGACTTGGAGCGGCGGCGCTTGTTCTGTGCGTGCGACGACAAAAAGCTGGTCGCGCTGGATGTGGGCACGGGCCGCGCGCTGGATGAACAGGACATCAGCGGCGTGCCGGATGTGATTTTCCTCAACGTGGCACTCGAGCATCTGTACGTCGCCGTCGGCGATCCGGGGGTGATTGACGTATTCGACACCCAAACGATACGACGGATCGAAACTGTGGCGACCGAAAAAGGCGCGCACACCATCGCCTTCGACGCGGCGCGGAACAAAGTGTATGCCTTTTTGCCGCAGACGCATCGCGCATCAGTATATGTGGATGAGGGATAGAGCTTGAGCCAAGGAGAGGAGACAAAGATGAGCAACCAACATCTGAACCCGCTAAACCGGAGGCCGTGTACTGAACATGTCTATCAACCTGTTGAATTTGCGTCATTTTACGTCTGGCAGTCGTCGCCTATTCAGCGCGCGCATCGCACAACAACCCATATTGACCGGAGTAGGGTCCCATGACACTTGCCTCTGAACTCTCATTCGTGCGTTTCTTGACGACGGATGGTCGCCTGCTTTTCGCCACGCGCCTGGTGCGGCTGTTCGCGTATGGCTTCTTGTCCGTCGTGCTAGCGCTGTACCTGGCGCAAGTCGGCCTGACTACGACGCAGATCGGCCTGCTATTCACATTCACGCTGATTGGCGACGCGGGCATCTCGCTATGGATCACCACCTCGGCAGATCGCATTGGGCGGAAACGTATGCTGCTGTTGGGCGCGGGACTGATGCTGCTGGCGGGCATCGTGTTTGCGCTCAGCGGCAACCTCGTGCTGCTGATCCTGGCTGCCATCATCGGCGTGCTCAGCCCCAGCGGCAACGAGATCGGCCCATTTCTGTCCATTGAGCAGGCGGCGCTCTCGCAGATTGTGCCGGACGATCAGCGCACACGCACATTTGCCTGGTACAACCTCGTCGGCTCGTTCGCCACCGCGACGGGTGCCCTGGTCGGCGGCTCGCTGGCGCAAGGATTGCAGGCCGCCGGCAGCACGCCGCTGGAAAGCTATCGCGCCATCGTGATCGGCTACGCCCTGTTCGGCGTGGCGCTCGCAGCGCTGTTCAGCCGGCTCTCACCCGCCATCGAGGCCGCCAGCGCAATACGGACTGCGTCGCGCACCCTCGGCCTGCACCGCTCGCGCAACATCGTCCTCAAGTTGAGCGCGTTGTTTGCGATGGATGCATTTGCGGGAGGCTTTGTCGTGCAGAGCCTGGTTGCCTACTGGTTTCACGTTCGCTTTGGCGTCGAACCGGCCGTGCTGGGTGGTATCTTTTTCGGCGCGAACATTTTCGCGGGCGTCTCGGCGCTCCTGGCGGCGCGCGTGGCCGCGCGCATCGGTCTCATCAACACGATGGTGGTCACCCACATCCCCAGCAACATCCTGTTGATGCTCGTGCCGCTGATGCCGAATCTGCCGCTGGCGATTGCCATGCTGCTCCTGCGCTTCAGCATCTCGCAGATGGACGTGCCCACACGCCAATCGTATACGATGGCGGTTGTGGAGCCCGACGAGCGTTCAGCTGCTTCGGGCGTGACGACGATTGCCCGCTCCGTTGGCGCGGCGCTTTCGCCTTCGATTGCGGGCGCACTGCTCGGCGCTTCGCTCATCAGCGTGCCGTTCTTTATCTCAGGTGGCTTGAAGATCATTTACGATCTGGCGATCTTGTTCAGCTTTCGCGCGATCAAGCCGCTGGAAGAAAAGTCGGCGCTCGAGGCACGGCGTAGCGCCTGAACGACTCATCGGCCTGAGGCACACTGAGGTGAATCGCAATGGCACGAGGATGAGTGAGGCCAGCGTCAGACGCGCGGCGGCAATCACGAGCGAGGGCGCTTCGCGCTGAGTGCAGCGAATAAAGATCGAAGCGGACGAGACCGCCGCGAAGCCGGTGATGATGCCGACGAGGGGCGAGTAACGTACGTCATAAGGCCAGTGCTCGCTCTTCATCATGCTTACGCCGCCGCTCGATGCCGCGCCCGATCCAGATACTCACTTCATAGAGCACGACCAGCGGCCCCATCACAGACAGCGGAGCGACGATGGGGTCAGACACAGGCGTGATGATTTCCGCAAAGACAAACAGGGCAAAGTAGGCAATCTTTCGTTGTTTGCGCAGCAGGTCCACCGAAACGATGCGCAAGCGGAGCAGAATGATCAGGAGGATGGGCAACTGGAAAGCGATCCCGCACGCCAACAAGAAAAAGACGACAAATGAGATATAGTCGTCGGCGGATGGAAGATAGGTCACTTCCCTGGGAAAGAACTGGACGAGGACGCGGACCATCCCCCACAGCAAATAGTAGCCGAACACGGCGCCCATCAAGAACAGGACCAGTGCTCCCCACAGCATGGGGAAAATCGCCTTTTGCTCGTGGTCGGTCAGGCCAGGGGCAACGAACTTGTAAATCTCATAGGCCCAAATGGGAAAGGCGATGACAATTCCCAGGTAGAGCGCCACGCGCCACTTGATCAAAAAGCCATCCATGATGCTGAAGGCATTGAGCCTCATCTCGCCCGCCGGCAACAGCAGGATCTTGAGGATGGCATCCGAAAGGAAAAATGCGATGGCTGTCACTACCAGGATCGCCAGCGCGGAAATGATGATGCGCTGGCGCAATTCCTCCAGGTGGTTAATCAGGCTCATCGTCTTTTCTTCGGCCATAGCATACCCGATTATTCAAGGCGTGCAAAGCGTAGCGCGGATGCCCGGCTACCACACGGCGATGCCAAAACTCCACCGTCGGGGATCAGGCAGGGAGTTGCGCGCCGCACTTGTTACAGAACTTGCTGCCGGCAGGATTGGGCGCGCCGCACTGCGTGCAATAATTGCCGCCCGTTTGCGGTTGGACCGGCGCGAGCGGCGCCGCCGACGTGGGTTCAACGGGCTTGATGACTTCTTCGCGGAAGCCTTCCGTCATTTCCTTCGTTCCTTTGCGGAACTCGTTGAGCGCCTTGCCCAATCCGCGTCCGATTTCTGGTAGACGCTGAGGGCCAAAGATAATCAGGGCCACGACGACAACGACGATGATGTGCCACGGTTGTATAAACCCCATCTGACACTCCTTCTAGAACCGCTCCCAAAACGAGCATTTGGCTTCACGTCTCTGGTAACATGTAAAACCAAAGCGGATGCAGCCTACGACCTGTGTAGGATCCGCAGCTTGCGCTTCGAGATGCGTTCATGTTTTCGGCGTCTCTCCAATGGTCGACCTCGGTCAGTCTTTGATGAAGGAGACTGTCGACGATTTCGGTGTGGGGATGAAGCGCTCTCAGGGCAGTGGATGCCAGATCAACGACAGGGCTAAGGCAATTGCGGCCAGCAGTGCGCCGATGGCGGCAAACGCGACGCTGATTTCCTGGACTTGATGCCTAGTAATTAAGTATGTGGGCAGGTTTCGGAATACATTCTGCAGCTCGTCTGCGCTCGTAGCCGAATAATAGGCTCCACCGGTCATAGCCGCAACTTGCTTTAGCGTCGCTTCATCGATCCCCGTGCGGAACCCACCCCCAAACCCCCGGCCTCCCCCAAACGGCTGGCCGCCGCCCCCAAACGGGCCGCTGCCTCGGGACTGCTGACCGCCGAACGGGACTGACCCGTTCGCCGTCCCGTATCCGATCGTGTAAACTCGGACGCCCCGGTCAGTGGCTTGCTGAGCGGCATCTAAAGGCAAGGGCCCAGTATTACTTACCCCATCGGTAAGTAAGACAATGATGTCCGGCGCATAAGCTCCATGTGGCACAGGCGTGGGCTCTGCTCCGGATGACGTGTCGGTTACACTCGGCGCAACATTCTTATCCACTTCGGCAATCGCATCCAGCGCTTTAAGAATGCCGCTGCCAATCGCCGTCCTGCGCCCTACGGTCAGACTCTCGATCGCGGCTTGCAGCGCTTCCTGATCGGTCGTGGGCGGCTGGATCAATTCCGCGATATTAGCGAACGCGACGATGCCGATCTGTGTATGGGACTTTTGGCGTTGAATGAACGATAGCGCGGCCGCCTCGGCAGCCCCTAAGCGGCTGGGCTGAATATCGGTCGAGCGCATACTCCCCGAGGCGTCGATGACGAGAATAATGGTGGTTTGGTCTGTGGGCACACTCACGATGGCCACCGGACGTCCTAATGTGATCACCAAGCTGGTCAGTGCAAGCAGGAATAGGGCAAACGGGAAATGGCGCCGCAAACGTGACTGGTGAGGAAGCACCTCGCGTACCAAAGACAGGCTGGAGTAGCGCACCGCAAAACGCCGTCGCCGTCGCAGCACCCAGATATACGCCGCGATCAGCAGAGGAATTAATCCCAGCAAGACAAGGAACCCCGGCCAAAGCAAATCCATCTACCACCTCTCATCCACCCTTACAATTTCCCAATAAGATCACGGTAAGCGGCTGAACCATAGAAGCGAAAACACACCGCCGATCAGCAAGGCGAGGATGCTGGCACCCGCAAAAATAGAAGTGACTTCTGTCTTTTCCGGTTTAATCACCAACTGCGGGTTGAGATTGTCGTAAATCTTGCGCAGGTCTTGAGCGTTCTCGGCGTTGTAATAGGTGCCATCGGTAAGTTGTGCGATTTGTTGCAGCATTGCCTCGTCGAGCTGTGTGTGAACCACAAAGCCGTTGACGTGCAGAGTTGTCCCTGCCGCGCTGCCGATGCCGACGGTATAGATGCGCACGCCGCGGTCTGCAGCGGTTTGCGCTGCGGCGAGCGGATCCGGGGACTCATTGTTCTCGCCGTCAGTGAGCAAGACAATGACAGCAGATGTGTACGTCCCTTTCGGCACGGGCGTCGGCGTAGGTGTGGGCGTCGGGGTAAGGTTGCTGTAAAGGTGCGGGGCCTGCCCGGCGCCCACGGCGATCGCGTTGAGCGAAGCGAGAACGCCGTTCGCGAGCGAAGTGCCGCGTTGAGGCGTCAGGCGGTTGATCGCGGCGAGGATGGCATCCTTGTCGTTCGTCGGCACCTGCACCGTAAAACCGCTATCGCTGAAAGCGACGACGCCGATCTGCACGCTGAGCGGCTGGCGCTGTACAAAGTCCCGTGCCGCTGTCTTTGCCGCTTCCATTCGGGTTGGCTTCAAATCGTCGGCCGCCATGCTGCCTGAATCGTCAAACGCAAGGATAACTGTACCTTCTTGCTTTGGCAGGCTGACGACCGTTTGTGGGCGCGCCAGTGCGACCATCAGGATTGTGAAGCCGGTCAGAAAAAGCGCCGGAGGAATATGGCGCTGCATGCCGGGCCCACGCCCCATTGCTCCTTGCACGAATCCAAGACGACTGTAACGCGCGGCAAGCCGCTGTCGCCGCCGCTGCAACATAATGTACAGCACGATGGATAGCGGAACCAACACCAGTAGCACAAGCATCGCGGGCCAGATGAATGTCATAAGTAAATCCATCACTTGCGCCGTTGCTGCCGCAACGCTGCAAAACGCACGATAGCGCGGACCAGATCTTCTTCAGTCGAGAGCGACAACGCATCGACCCCGGCGTGTTTAAATGCCGCGTTCAATGTCGCTTCACGCCGCTGGGCTGCTTTCGCAAATTCGGCGCGGAATTTTTTATCGTGCGTGTCCACATACAACTGCTCGCCTGTCTCTGCATCTTCCATGATAATCGGACCGATGTCCGGCAGCTCCACTTCGCGCGGGTCCCACATGCGTACGGCGAGGACTTCATGCCGTTGGTTGAGCAAGTTCAACGGCCGCTCCCACCCTGGCGCGCTGATGAAATCGGACACGATGAACACCAGTGAGCGCTTTTTGATGGTGTACAGCCCACCTTCGAGCAGCGGCGTCAAGTTCGTGAACGGGGCGCGGGGCAAACGCGGCTGCTTGAGCAGATCATTGACGAGGCGCAACACCTGCATCCGCCCGCCCCGCGCGGGAATCGTCCGCTCGATGCGGCTGCCGTAAAACATCGCGCCGACGCGATTTCCGTGACGCGTCAACAGCCGCGCCAGCGTGGTGACGAAATCAATCAGCACCGTCCGCTTCAGACTCTGCGAAGTTCCAAAGTCCACCGACGGGCTGAGGTCGAGCAGAAACCACGCCGTGATTTCGCGATCTTCGACATATTGCCTGACGTACGGCGTGTTCATCCGGGCGGTGACGTTCCAATCAATGTAGCGAATATCATCTTCGGGTTGATATTCGCGCAGATCGGCAAAATCCACCCCGTAACCGTAAAAGAGGCTGCGATAGTCGCCTTGCAGCAGCCCATCCAGCCGGCGGACGACTTGCCAGTCGAGGCGTTGTAGGATGCGCTCAGGCGTTGACGCGGAGGTTGGTGTGCTCATGTAAAGGCACCACTGGAATCGGAATGCGGTCGAGAATCTTTTTCAACAGGTCGTCGCCGGTCA
>Ga0315268_10008029_pt1 | contig 11056 bp, 8 predicted proteins | sample C1_top_MG_FD_204535 | JGI IMG/M metagenome (GOLD analysis project Ga0315268, IMG submission 204535) | Sediment microbial communities from Yellowstone Lake, YNP, Wyoming, USA - C1_top | ecosystem: Environmental > Aquatic > Freshwater > Lake > Sediment | place: USA: Wyoming | collected 2017-08-01 | reverse complement strand
CAGGTTCAAGCCTCTGGAGATCGGCGGTCGCCTCTTACTGCGGCGTGGTGAGGTCGAAAGCTACCGGCCCGAGCGTCCGGGCCGGCCTCCAAATGAGCGAAAAAACAGAAACCGTTAAGAGGCTAATCGAGAGTCTCTCTCCTTCGGGGTTGCAGAGTCTTGGAGGGTACTTCCGCTCTAAAATCCCCAAACACCCGTTGGAAGACAAGTGGCGGATCAGTTACGACTTGATTCTGGATGCGATCAATCGGGCGCAGGACATCACTCAACGGGGAGTCCGAGGCGTAATTGCTGAAGCGGTATTTGAAGCAAGTGTGCTGCCCCACATCAAAGGTTGGGGGCCCGTCTCGATTGTCGGTGACCTGCCGTACGACTTCAAGATTCAGCGAGAATCTGATAGACGGGAAGTGACGATTCAGGTGAAGTTGCAGCGAACCGAAAACAGCGTACCCCTAACGCGGAAGAGCTTCGGCCCGGACACGTTCATCGTTGAGGTACAGAAGACACGGTCGGGCACAAAGAAACGAAAAAAGAACGGCCTCTCTCCGGACACTGCTCCGGCTGCGCCGGAGAAAACCCGCCCGTATCAGTTCGGGGATTTCGACATCATCGCAGTAAATATGCAGCCTTCGTCGAAGGACTGGACGCGCTTCATGTACACAGTCGCCTCATGGCTTATCCCGAGAGCAGGGGATAAAAGGCTGATCGAGATTATGCAGCCCGTCAGTCGCCTTCCTTCTGACGTCTGGACCGATAATGTCGAAGAGTGCATTAAGTGGTTTCTCTCTGGTGCGAAAAAGGTCGTTTTCGATATGAAGGCTGCGAGGAAGAGAAAGTTGGAGGAACGCGCAGCGAAGCAGGCACAGCGCCGAAGGAAGAAGAAATCGCTGCCCGAGTGATGCCAAGGAAAAAGGCCTCTCGTCCGATTCAGGATCAAGCGGCGAGAAGCCTTTCTTCCGCGCGGTAAACTTGTGTGAGTTTCCAGTTTCTGGTTTCTAGTTTCCAGTTGGCACCGGCTCGGCACCGGAAACTGGAAACCAGAAACCAGAAACTGCTTTCAAGCCGTCAGGCGGCCCGGTTTATCCGCCTGGGGCATGACCACGCTGCGCCGGCGGGCCCGCTCTTCCCCGCGGGCGCGCAGCGTGCGCAGCAGGAAAATCAGGACCACGATGCCGAGCACGGCGGCCGGTTCCGGGGTGGCCGCGGCCCAAAAGGCGGCCCGCCAGGCGTGCGCGTAGGCCGCTCCATCCAGCGCCCCCAGCGTGGCATTAACCGCCTCCTGCCGCGGCATCTCCGACCCCTGCCAGCCGGCGCGCGCCGGCATGAACTTGGCGGTGGAATCCTGCTGCGGTTCGGCGATCAGCTTGCGGATATCGGGCCGGATGGGCGTGGCGTGCGCGTCAACTGCCGCCAGAAAAAGGAAGAGTCCGCAGCTCAGAGCCAGCGTGGTGGCGATCCGTTTTAGCAGCCGTTTCCCGGTCACAACAAGCTTGGATGCCCTCTTCGCAGAGTCAGTTTCCATTTTGTTTCCGCCGCTGGCGCCGGCGCGCGGGCAACCTTTTCGGTCGATGGTCGATGGTCGATGGTCGATGGCAGCAGGAGCTAATCGCTTCTCGGTTGTCGCTCGCCGATGGCCAGCGATGCCGGCGCCTTTGCGCCTAAAGTGTTACCCAAGCCTGAATGGCGCCTGAGTCCTCGGCGGCCATCGGCCATCGACCATCGGCCATCGACTTGTAGTGCCCAAGCCTGAATGGCGCCTGAGTCCTGGGCGGCCATCGGCCATCGACCAACGGCCATCGACTTGTAGTACCCAAGCCTGAATGGCGCCTGAGTCCTCGGCGACCATCGACCATCGACCATCGGCCATCGACTTGTAGTACCCAAGCCTGAATGGCGCCTGAGTCCCCGGCGGCCATCGACCATCGACCACCGGCCATCGACTTGTAGTACCATTCCCGCATCTCCGTGAAAGCGAGCCTGGCTTGATCGAACTGGCGCCTTCGATACTTTCGGCTGATTTTGCCTGCTTGGGCGAACAGGTGCAGGCGGCGGCCGCGGGCGGCGCGACGCTGCTGCACGTGGACGTGATGGACGGCCACTTTGTGCCCAACATCACGATCGGGCCGCCGGTGGTGGCGTCGCTGCGCAAAGTCACCGAACTGCCGCTGGACGTCCACCTGATGATCGAAGACGCGGACCAGTACATTCCCGCCTTCGCCGACGCCGGCGCGGACTGGATTTCGGTGCATCAGGAAGCCTGCGTCCACCTGCACCGCACCCTGGAGCTGATTCACAGCCGCGGCTGCCGTGCCGGGGTGGCGCTGAACCCGGCGACTCCGGTCGAGACCCTCGGCGAAGCGCTCGAGCTCGTGGATTTCGTGCTGGTCATGTCGGTGAATCCGGGTTTTGGGGGGCAGAAGTTCATTCCCGGATCGGCGCACAAGATCGCCCGGCTGGCGGCGCTGCGGGCGGAGCGCAACCTGGGATATCGCATCGAAGTGGACGGCGGAATCGCCCTGGACACGGTGGCCACGGTGGTCCGCGCCGGGGCCGAATTGCTGGTGGCCGGCAACGCGGTGTTCGGCTCGGGTGATCCCGAGAGCAACGCCCAGAAGCTACTCAAGGCTGCGTTGGACGCCACTTTGTTGAAGGTATAGAAAACCCACATCTGCCAAGAGCGGGCAGAACACCCCCACCCTAGCCAAAACCGGGCTAGGGTGGGGCACCCGGGCAGGCGCGAGTTCCTGTACACTATAGGGCAGTGCACCGCGCCTTCCCATTGTTCCTGAGGTAGGTAATGTTTCGACGGTTTGCTGTTTTTATTGTCCTGGCGCTGCTGGTGATCGGCCTGGCGGGCTGTCACAACAAGCGGGTCACCAATCCCCTGGCCAACGTCGGCTCCAAACAGCCGGACAAGGTGCTGTTCGACCGCGCCATCGACCAGATGAAGCACAACCACTTCGATCAGGCCCGTCTTATCCTGCAGACCTTGATCAATACCTATCCGGACTCGGAGTACCTGGCGCGCGCCAAGCTGGCGGTGGGCGATTCCTGGTACGCCGAGGGCGGCTCGGCGGCGCTGGCCCAGGCGGAGAACGAGTACAAGGACTTCATCACCTTCTTCCCCAACATGCCGGAAGCCGCCGAAGCGCAGTTGAAGGTGGCCAACATTCATTACCGGCAGATGGAGAAGCCCGACCGCGACTTCACGCACGCGGTGCGCGCCGAGGAGGAGTACCGGCAGCTCATCCTGCAGTTCCCTGACAGCAAGCTGGTCCCGCAAGCCAAGGAGCGGCTGCTCGAGGTGCAGGAAGTGCTGGCCGAGCGCGAGTTTCGCATCGGGCGGTTCTACTACCTGCGCGAATCCTGGCCGGCCGGCATCGCCCGGCTGGAGTCGCTGGTGGACACCTATCCCCTGTACAGCGGCGCCGATGAAGCCCTCTATCTTCTGGGCAGCGCCTACGAGCGGGAAGCCGACCAGATACGCGCCACCAAGATGAACGAGGTCGCCAAAGGCTCGCTGATAAGAACTTTCGAGGACCAGGCGGCGGCCGCATATGCGCGCATCATTTCCCGATATCCGGTCATGCAGCGCGCCGAAGAAGCCAGGAAGCGCCTGGAAGCGCTGCACCGGCCGGTTCCCACGCCGACTGCGGAAGCTATCGCGCAGAACAAGGCCGAGGAAGCCAGCCGCGGGGAGTTGGGGCACTTCAGCAAGTTCATGATGAACCTGCACCGGCGTCCGGACACCTCGATGGCCGCCAAGGTGGGCGAGCCCAGCTTGGTCGATCCCAAGCAGACCGGCGCGCCCGAGGTGGTCAGGGACAACGCCACTGCCTTGGCAACCGCGGCCGCGGCGGCCTTTGGCGGCGGCGAGAGCAAGGTGACCGTCGAAACCGTGGGCAAGGGTGCGCCTCCGCCCAACCAGCCCATCCCGCGCAGCGACACGGCCGCGGCGCCCTCGCCCGACAAGGCGCAGCCGGAGAAGGACGCCGGCATCCCGGAACTGCAGCCCATCACACCCGGTAATCAGGTGAGCGCCACCCCGGTAGCGCCCGCGCCCGCGCCGCAGCAGGTGAACGAAGCGCAAGGTGCGCAGCCGGCGCCCGGCGCCAACACGGCCGCCGCCGCCGGCCCCGACGCCAAGGCCGACAGCGCCAGTGCCGCCGATTCCAAGGACGCCAAAGATTCGTCCTCCAGCAAGCACAAGAAGAAGAAGGGACTGAAGAAGCTGGTCCCCTTCTAGCCTCCAGGCTTTGGCAGGCCGCTGAAAAACTCGATTGCGCAGCCGCGGTGCGCGGAGGAACGTGGCGAACGTTTTTGATTTTCTCCTTTTCACATTTGCGTCAGTCCCCAACCGGGTTTTCTGCATCCAAAAAAAAGCTATTGGCGAAAGCTGCTGCTGGCGTGCACAAGCTCTCCGATGGGCTGGGCCATGGGATTACCGAAGGCGAAAATCCTCGTAGTCGATGACGAGAAAAACGTTCTCCTGACGGTCGCCGCCATTCTCCAGCAAGAAGGCTATGACGTGGACGCCGCCGCCGACGGGGCCGCCGCGCTGCAGGCGATCCGGGCCGGGCACTACGACCTGGTGCTCACCGATCTGAAGATGCCCGGCGCAGACGGCCTGGCGGTGCTGGAGGAAGTGCGCAACACTTCCCCCGCCACCGTCACCGTGATGATGACCGGCTACGGCTCGGTGCATACCGCCCTGGAAGCGGTGCAGCGCGGGGCCTACGAGTATCTGCTGAAGCCGGCCGAGGTCACGGACCTGAAGGCTGCCGTCGCCCGTTCGCTGGAGCGCAAGCGGTTTTCAGAAATTGACACCCTCTACCGGATCAGCCGCGCCGTTACCACTTCGCTGCAGCCTGAGGCCATCAGCGCCGAGGTGACCGGCGCGGTGCACCAGGTGTTGTCCATTGCCAACGCCTCTCTGGTGAGCTTTGCCGTCCTGGGTCCCGAAGCTGACGACCCGCTCCGCCGGCTCCTGCGCCACCCTGCCGTGCTTTCGCGGCTCGAACGCGGCGAAATTCTGACCGCGCAGGAGGCGATGCCCGCCTTGGAAGAATGGGCTGCGGGGAACGGCGTGCGCTCCTACGCCTTCGTGCCCGGGGTCGCCAACCAGCGGCTGATCTGCATTCTCTGCGCCCATAACGGCGCCGAGGCCTACGAATTCCATGCCTCGTCGCAACGCTTCCTGCGCGCGCTGGCCGGGCAAAGCGCGCTCGCGCTGTCGAATGCGGCCATGTTCGCCGAGCTGCAGAAGAACAACCAGCAACTGGCGTCCGCTAACGCCAAGCTGCGCGAACTCGACAAGCTGAAGTCACAGTTCCTGAGCGTGGCCACGCACGAGCTGCGCACGCCCCTCAGCATCATCCTGGGCTACAACTCCATGCTGGCCGAAACCCTGGAGGACCGCCTTTCCGAAGAGGAGAAGGAGACCCTGCGCGAGTCGGTGGCGGCCTGCAAGCGGCTGATCCGGCTGGTCAACTCCATGCTCGACATCACCCAGATCGAGTCCGGCAAGATGCGCATGAACTTCGGCAGCTACGACCTGCGGCGGGTGGTCAGCGGCGTAGCCTCGCTGTTCCACCAGGAGGCTCGCGCCCGCGGCGTCCGCCTGGGCGTGGAGCTGCCGGCGCGCCTGCCGCCCCTGACCATGGACGCCGAACGCATCGAGCAGGTGCTGGTCAACCTGGTCGGCAACGCCATCAAATTCACCCCCGCCGGCGGCGCCGTCACCGTGACCGTCCGCCCCAGGCCGGAGACTGATGCCGTGAAAGTGGCGGTGCGCGATACCGGTATTGGCATTGCCCCCCAGGACCGGGAAAAGATCTTCGACGAGTTCGCCCAGGTGCGCCGCCAGGCCGCCAACCGGCAACGCGAAGGTTCGGGCCTGGGCCTGGCCATTGCCAAGCGCATCGTCGAGGCCCACCGGGGTACCTTGCAAGTCACCAGCGCCCCCGGTCAAGGGAGCACATTTTTTTTCATCATGCCCGTGGATGCGCGGGGGCTCGGAAATGTCAGCAGTGCAGTTTCCGCCTAAAATTTGCTATCTGCATACCAACTTTAGGAATGGGAGTACAATGGTAAGCGTGATCGGGCCCGCCCGCGCGGCATCCCGGTGGAAGACCTGGGTTGCCAGGTGCCACTTCCGGGTCGGGTACGTCCCCGCTGAAGTGGCTGATTCGTCAGTTGTTTACGGCAGGGGAAACATTAACTCGTCAATTAGCTTGTGGGTGTCAGCCGTCTGGACACAGTGGGCGCGCGCGTTCCATGCGTGACCCGTTTTGGTACCACACTTGCCACTCACAATTCTGGGGCGCCGGAGGCAGGGATGTTGGGGCAGAAAACCAGGGTGTTGATCGTAGATGATGACGCCGCCATGGCGCGCTATCTGAGCACCTACCTGGCACGTCACAATTTCGACGTCAACACCGTGGGCAGCGGAGAGGAAGCCATCCGCATGTTCCGGGTCTACGACCCGGGACTGGTGCTGCTGGATGTGGCCATGAACGGCATGAGCGGCATTGATACTCTGGAGCGAATCAAGCAGATCAAGCCCGACGTTGGGGTCATCATGTTGTCGGCGCAAAGCAACCCGGAGATCATCTTCCGCGCCTCCAAGCTGGGCGCCGACGATTACATCAGCAAACCCTTCGAGCCCAAGGATCTGGAAAACCGCATCGCCAAGGTGCTGGACAAGCAGCGGCTGGTCACCGAAGTCACCCAGTTGCGCGACCAGGTGCGCCGCAACAGCGACTTCACCGGGTTGTTCGGCACCAGCCCCAAGATGGAAGAAGTGAAGATGACCATCGAGCAGGTGGCCGATACCACAGCCACCGTGCTCGTTCGCGGCGAAAGCGGCACCGGCAAGGAAGTTGTCGCGCGCATGATTTACAGCCAGTCGGGCCGCCACGACAAACCCTTCGTCAAGGTCAACTGCGCCGCTATCCCCCACGAATTGCTGGAGAGCGAGTTATTTGGCTACGAGCCGGGCGCTTTCACCGGCGCCAACCGGCAGAAGCTCGGCAAGTTCGACCAGGCCAACTACGGCACCATTTTCCTGGACGAAATCAGCGAGATGCACCCCGCGCTGCAGGCCAAGCTGCTGCACGTGTTGCAGGACGGCGAATTCGCCCGCTTGGGCGGCAAACGCGATATCGCCGTGGACGTGCGGGTGATGGCCGCCACCAACAAGCCGCTGGAGCGCGCCGTCGAGGAAGGCCTGTTCCGCGAGGACCTGTTCTACCGCCTGAACGTGGTCACCATACACATCCCGCCCCTGCGCGAGCGCCGCGAGGAGATCCCTATCTTCCTGGAGTTCTTCCTGCGCAAGTACAGCGAGTTTTACGGCAAGCAGCACGCGCCCTTCAGCGATTACGCGATCAGCCGCATGATGGAATATAGCTGGCCGGGGAATATCCGCGAGCTAGAGAACCTGGTCAAGCGCTACGTGATCGTCGGCAACGAGCCGCAGATCATCCGCGAGCTGTCCACCCACAAGCCGATCATCACCTCCATAGGTTCGGCCAACAGCCCCATCTGGGGAATCAAGCAGAGCGGCGCCGCCACCGCTCCGCCGCCCGCCCCGCCGCCGGCCTCCGGCGCTCCTGCGGCCGGCAACGGCAACGGCAACCATACCGACATGGAGATGCCCTCGTTGCTGGAAATCGGCCGGCGTGCCGCCATGCAGGCCGAGCGCGAGGCCATCGAGCGCGTGCTGGCACAAACCCGCTGGAACCGCCGCCAGGCGGCCAAGATTCTGAAGATCAGTTACAAGGCCCTGCTCAATAAGCTGAAGGCTATGGAAGAGCATAATCAGATCCAAAGTAAGCAGCGAAGTGCTTAGGGTTGGTATCTGAATTCCGATCGAAAATACACTTTGCTTCCGGTTCCTCCCCGCCGCCTGTGCAAAACTTACCGGAACGTGCCATAAGTACCAGTCGGCCAACAGCTTGTGTTCTGGCGCAAATTGGCTTCTGGGAACCCTCTTTTTGGCCGCGGGAGTGCTACTTAGCTTGTCAACAAAAGAGGCCGTAACAACATGACTTCAACCCTCTTCTTTTTTTGTCGACTTGTCCAATCTCATCGTTCCGCTGGACGGAACGGCACCTTGCATCGCCTTCCCTGAACTTTCCCTCCCTTGCCTCTTTATAGCGGCCCCGAAAAGGGCCGCTTTTTAGTTTGCGCTGAGGCTGCCCAGCGGAACGCTCCGCGCTGCGTTCACCGAAGTGCCTGCCTGCGGGCTGGGCTCGCCAGCGGTGCGGCGATCCTTCGACTCGGGCGTGCGCCCTCGCTCAAGGATGACAACGGCAACGCGGACCAACGACGACGGCGGCGGCGGGTACTGCAATGCACTGGCGATAAAACTTGCGTCATTGGGTAAGCCACTGCATCAAATTAGTTTGCCCTAATCGGTAATCCGGGTAACCGGACCCGGAGGAGGGCAGTTGACGCTTTTCCGGGGCGCGCTTATCATTTTCGTTTCACATCGGGGTTTCGGCGATCTCAGCGGCCCGGCGGGAAGATTCATGGAAAAAAAGAAGCTGGATTATTTCAAGAAGAAGCTGGAAGAGCGGCAGCAGCAATTGCGGCGCAATGTGTCGCGCGCCGAACAGGACGGCCGCACCAGCGACCTGGATACGGCGCAGGACATCGCCGACCGCGCCGCCAGCTCCTACAACAAGGAGTTCCTCTTCCACCAGAGCAACAGCGAGCGCCAATTGCTGCAGATGGTGGAAGGAGCGCTGAGCCGCATGCGCGAAGGGTCCTTCGGACAGTGCATCTCGTGCGGCAAGGACATCAACCCCAAGCGGCTGGAAGCCGTGCCCTGGACCCGCCACTGCATACAGTGCCAGGAGCGGCTGGAGCAGGGCCGGCTGGAAGAAGCCACACCCTGAAATCGAAAGCCAGAAGGCAAAGCTAGAGCCAGTCCAGCTTTGCTGTACCCGAATCCTTTAAGGAGTGTCATCCTTGAGCGAGGATGCGCCGGCAGCCCCGCGCGCCCTGCTTTTGGGCGACGCGGGCTGGCCTTGAGCGAAGCCGAAGGGTGCGCATCCGAGTCGAAGGACCCCTACTTCCTACACAGGTGCACCCGGCTACACTTTTCCCTAATCTGCTCCAGCCGCTGGGGGACAATGCCTCAGGGCCTAAAGGCCACTTGTCCCCTGCCACTAGCGGCACGGCTGAAAGCCGTGCCCTTTCAAGGCCGGAAGGATACACCAACTCTGGAACAGCTCTTAGCCGCCACTTTTACCTTCCTGCTTTTTACTTCAGAGCCGCCTTGGCCGTCTGCCGCATGGGCAGACTGGGCGGCGTGCGTTCCAGGCTCCTGGCCATCTGCTCGGCCGTATTTTCATCCTTGCACTGGCACACCACGTGTGCCAACTCATGCGCCAGGGTGTGGCGGTACTGCGAGCGGCGCAGGCGGAAGATGGCGGCGTTCACCACCGTGCTGTGGCGGATGAAATTGGTGAAGGCGGCCTGCGTCGGCGGCGGGTCGGCAATTTTCAGCAGCGATTCCCACGCCACCGGCGTGCAGACTACGCCGATCGTCCAGCCATCCGGATAGGCCAAGGTCTGCAACTCGGCCTGCAGCTCCTTCACCGGTTGGGCGCACTGGGCCACTCGATCCACGCCATAGACGAGAATCCGTACGTACCGCGAGGCGGGCAGGTCAGCACCCATCACGGCCGCGGAGCAAAGCAGCACAGACAGCAGGAAGCCGGGGTGCAATAAGCGTCTCAATTGTCGCGCGGTCCCTTGTCAGGAGTGCGCCGAGCTTATCGCTTTCAGAGCTGGATGCAAGTGGAAAAATTGCCTGACCCGTGCTCGGTCGAGAAACGGATTGACTTCCGCGCCGCGAATGCAATAAGGCTACTTCAGGCTGGCGAGTCGGCTGGTGGCCGCTTCTCCGGCCGGGCCGCGCGGGTCTTCCTTGCGGATCTGTTCGTAGAGACGGCGCGCCTCCTCCGGCTGCTTGGGTTCGTACATCGCAGCCAGCGCCAGTTGCGCCGAGGGTTTGGCGACCGTCGTGGTGGGATGCTCGATCAGTTCCTTGTACAACTGCGCCGCCTGTGCATCCTGGCCGCCATTGCGGTAAAGATTGGCGAGGGCGAACTTGGCCAGGGCGGCAATGTCGGATGGGCCGGAGGAGGCCGCCTGTTTCAGTTCGCTCTCCGCCGCCGCGGTATTGCCGGCGTCGTGGTCGGCCAAGCCTTCGAAATAGCGGGCAATCTCTCCCGATCGCGTATGCGGGTAGCTGTCGGCCACCTTGGCGAACTCGGCGCGGGCGGCCTTGGCGCGCTCGGCGGCAGAGTTATAGCTGGTCACGCCCGGGGTGGCGGGCGTCAGCGGCCCGTTAATCGGAGCGTTGTAGATGGAAAGGGCGTGGCCCAGGGCAACTCCGGCGGCCTCATCCTGGTGCTGCAAATAGAACCAGACACCCAGCGCGATGGCCACCACCACGGCGGCGATGGCGCCCGCGGTGACAAGTTTGTTCTGGTGCTCCACCGCCCAGGAAACGGTTTCCTTGGCGGTTTCGGTGAACTGGTCGTGCTTGAGCTGACGTCGTGTGTAACTGCGCACTTGGGATCCTTGCACCGGGTGGGACCGCGGAAACTTTGCGGGCGCGGGGCTTCGCCGGCGGAATAACAGCCCGGAAGTATTGAGTCTAGCAGCCGCAATTCGGCAGCGTCAAACCTCGCCGCGAGAGCGGCCACGGGTTCCCCTCAGCGCACGTCAATGATGTCCCGCGAACTTCTCGCCCGCCGGGATCTCTACCTGCAACTGGTTTTCCTTGGGCGCCAGCGGACAGGTGGCATACGGCGTCCACGCGCATGGCGGCGAATACGCCCGGTTGAAATCGACCATGACCTTGCCGTCCTTGGGCGCCGCGGCCTCCAGGAATCGCCCGCCCGGATAGGTGTCCTTCTTTTTTGTAAGATCGGAAAAAACGAAGAACAGGCTTCCGCCGTCGCCTTCCATGGCCGTCAGCCGGAGCTCCTGCCCGTTGAGGCGGAAACGCACTTCCCCGGGCGCCGGGACCTGCTGC
>Ga0315268_10008028_pt1 | contig 11058 bp, 6 predicted proteins | sample C1_top_MG_FD_204535 | JGI IMG/M metagenome (GOLD analysis project Ga0315268, IMG submission 204535) | Sediment microbial communities from Yellowstone Lake, YNP, Wyoming, USA - C1_top | ecosystem: Environmental > Aquatic > Freshwater > Lake > Sediment | place: USA: Wyoming | collected 2017-08-01 | reverse complement strand
TGAACTGATTGAGAGTTGGGTCTTTGGCAAAGGCAGGATTCGGGATGGGCGCCATGCCGACCATTTGGCCGTGCGGCGAATTCGGGAGCGTCTGTCCATAGGTCACGCCGGCGACGCCGCTGATCATCTCGGCGATGCTGCTATAGTGCGGGATGCCAAAGCCCGCCGTGCCCTTGATAAACTCGTCGGCATTGGTGCGGCTGTTGTGGCACTCGAAGCAGGTGGCGGACAAACCGATGTCATTCTTGACTTCGAATGGCACAGCCACCGGCTTGCTCATGATGCGCAACTGGAACGGATTGGCATCATTGTGCGGGTCGTGGCAGGTGGCGCAGACGATAGTCTGCTTGGCGTTGTCCCAGGCGGCCGGGTTCGTCGGGTCTTCCAAGAACGAGGCATAGCCCAGGCCCGAGTGGCAGCGCACGCAGGCTTGTTCGCCAGGGCCTACCGGGGTGTTGAACGCAGCGGCATCTGCCTGTGAGTGACCAGCGTTCTTGAGTTGCTCGCCCTTGTCGTGGCGGCTGGAGCCGTTGTGGCAGACGTTGCACACGCCTTCGTCCATGCTGACGGCCATGACCGGGTCGCCATTCTTAACGTGCTCACTGGCGGGGCCGTGGCACTGCTCGCATTGGATGTTAGCCATGTTCTTGACGGCGGCGGGCATGGCGGCAAAGTTGCTGGGGCCGCCCTTACCGGCACCGTCAATCTGCTTCCAGGTGGGGAACTGCCAGTTGGCCTTGGTCATGGCATCCTTGAAGCCATTCGAGCCTGCGCCGTAAGGCGCGGCATAGTAACCTACGGTATGGCAGGACGCGCAACTTTCGGTATAGTGAGTCGCCACGTCAGGCGTTCGCTTGTTGTCAATGTTGTCGGAAAAGATCTTGGCATGACCGGTCTTGGCCCACTCGGTGACCTTGTCGCCGTGGCAGGTCTTGCAGTTCTCGGCGTCGTTGCCGAGGTATACGCCGGCGTGCAGTTGAACGCCGCCCGTTTCACCGCCGCCCGGCAGGCTGCAGGTGACTTCATACGCGCCCACCGCATCCGGCGTGAATTCGGTGTTGTTCGACTTGGGATCCTTGAGCGCGGCTTTGGAATCAGCCGGCTTGTACAGCGTCCAGGTCGGCGTCATCGGGCCGGTGGCCTTGGGACTGTCGGGCAAGCACGAGACGTGAACCGGGACGTTGATCGCCACGTTGTTGAGGCCGGACGCGCCCATCGCGATCGTGGCGTTGTACGGCCCCACGACGGTATCGGTGATGAGCTTGACCGTAGCCGTGAACACGTTCTTGTCCTTCGTCGCATTTGCCGCAACTGGGACGATCATGGCTTCGGCATTGACCGGCGCGGGCGCAGCCGTCGGTGGAGCCGCAGTCGGCTGAGGCGCCGAGGTCGGCTGAGGCGCGGCCGTTGCGGGGACCACTTGTGTGACGACAACCGTCACTTGCTTTTCGACGACTTGCGGGGTCGGCGCGGGTTGTGAACACGCCGCTATCAGCAGGCCCACCAGTATCATGCCTGCCGATACCACAATGACTTTTCGTAACACGTTCATCCTCCTAATAGTGTAATCTGCGATACCGTGATGAGTTGGACATTATCTGGGTTGGTTGACTTGCCTCACCTCCTTTCTGTTTGTAGATTTGAAGTGGATGCACCAGCCCGCTATCCACTCGAGTTCGCGTTGTCCCTGGTGGCTGGCCAGGGCGCCGACCGCTTGGCCGGTAGGTCACGCGCATGCGTGATCTACTCAGAGGGCAATGGTTTCGCGCCGAGGTCAATCAACCCTTTGTCTGCGGCATAACGCACGAGCTCGGCGCGCGTATGCAGGTTCAGCTTGCTCATGATGTTTTCTCGATGTCGTTCAACCGTCCGCACGCTGATGTTGAGTTTTTCGGCGATTTCTTTGTTCATCATGCCTTCGGCGATCATCTTGAGAACTTGTTGCTCGCGCTCAGTCAAACCATCATAGCTCGCGCGTTCCCAGCCCATCTGGACGCGCGCGAGGTAATCATTCACCAGCGTCTTGGCGACAGAAGGATGCAGATAGACTTCGCCGGAATACACCGCTCGAATTGCGTTGACGAGATCAGTCGGCGCGGCGCGCTTGGGAACGTAGCCGGACGCGCCTGCATTGAGCATCTCGAAAAAGTATTGTTCGCCCTCGTGAATCGTCAGGGCTAATACGGCGGTGTTGGGAAACTGTTGCTTGAGCTGGCGAGTGACCTCCAGGCCGCTGAGGCCGGGCATGGTGATGTCCATGATGACGACATCAGGCCGCTGTTGTTGGCACAATTCGAGCGCCTGCTGGCCGTTGTCGGCCTCGCCGACGATTTCAATATCTGCCTGCGATTGCAGCAGCATCCGCAGACCTGCGCGTACGATCTCGTGATCGTCCACCAGAATGATCTTGATGGTCATGATGTTGCCTCCTGCTCGGCGAGTGATATGTGGACGGTCAGCCGGGTGCCGCGCCCGGGCGCGGAATCTATGTTGACTGCGCCACCGACCAATGCCGCACGTTCTTGAATTCCGGACAGGCCCCAACCCTGGTGACGGGTGAATCGGCGATGGGCCTGCTCGGGCGTCATGCCGACGCCGTCGTCTTCAATGCACAGTTCGAGCGGATCCGTGTCGAACGCCAGTTTGATGAGCGCGTGCTGGGCGTGGGCATGTTTGGCAATATTTGTTAATCCTTCTTGCGCGATGCGAAACAAAACGGTCTCGATTTCCGGCGTGAGCCTGCGACGGTGTCCGGTGACCTTGACTCGCACGTCCATATGCAGACGGTTTCGCCATTCATCGGCCAGCCAGTGAAGAGCCGGCACCAGGCCCAGGTCATCCAACTGGGGCGGACGCAGGTCGGCTACCAGTTGCCGCATCTCTGTAATAGCGCGAATGGATAGCTCTTTGAGATTGCCGACCTGCTGGCGGGCCATTGCCACGTCGCGCGCCATCGTCTCTTCCACACCGGAGAGGCCGAGCGCCAGAGCTGTAAACATCTGACCGATGCCGTCGTGCAGCTCGCGCGCGATTCTTTTGCGCTCTTCTTCTTGCACTTCGACCGACCGTCTTAACAGGTCGCCTTGTAGCACCTGGCGTTCCTGCCCCTGCCGATAGAGGCGGGCGTTCTCTATCGCGATGCCCAACTCACGGCCCAGCGTGACGAGCAGCGACCGCCTCGATTCGAATGCTGTGGCATCGCTCACGCAAACGGCCAGGCTGCCGATGCACGCATCTTTTGCCTGTAAAGGTATTGCGATGATATGGTCACTTATCATTACGTTTGGATGTCCTGCCTGGGCGGACTGGATCACTTGGACGCCAGTTGTCCTCGCCGCTTGCATTCCTGGTACATTCTCGTCGCCTTCAAAGCCTGTGCTTGCGACCGTATCGGGTTCAGGCGATTCGCCCAGTAGGATCATCGCTGCGCGAGCCGGTAACAAGTCAACGACTTTGATGACCGTCTGGTCAAGCAAAGCCTGGAAATCCAGTGTGGCCGACACGATGCGAGAGATTTCGAAAAGGATTGACAGCTCGGTGACGGCTTCTTGCAGTTGCCTGTTGAGCTGGGCCGTTTCCCTTTGCGCGCGGCGTTCAGCCTCCCATGCAGCCGCTTGCGCTGTCTGCAACTGCTGGCTGCGTTCAGTCTCAAACACACGCAAAGCGCGGATGATGGTCACGGCCACCACCGTTGCCATCGCGCCTCGAAACAACTGCACTGGAACGCCGAACACCCGTTGAAACAGGTCTGAATTGATAATGTTCGATGGCGGCAGGCGAGTGGCCGTTACGAACATCTGGCCGACGATGCCGTACAGCGCAAATGCCACGGCAGCCCATACCAGGTCTCGCCCAGAGTGGCCCATGCCGCTGCGAACAAAGATGCGCCCATGTGAGATGAGCGCCCAGCTCGTAAGGATGGCTCCGATGACGCCCAGGCTGTAGCGCGCCCACACGCTCGCCGTCGTCAGCCATTCGGAGGGAGTCATCCAGAATCGTAACAGCCCCATACCCGCAAAGCACACTCCCAGCAGCACCAGTGTGCGCCACATGGCCGTAAAGCGCGGCAGCTCGGTTGAGGTGCTCAGGCTGATTCCAAACGCGGCCAAGCACGCGAACGAAACGACGAGAGCGACGAGTCGAATTTGCTCCAGCGGCAGATTCGTCGGCAAATCCCCCATGACGTCGAACATCTCAAGCCATTCATGTCCGCCATGGATCAAACCAAAGGCAGCCAGCCATGGCAGCGAGCGAGCAAACTGCAGTTCGCTGGTGCGGCCCACTTCCAAAGACACGGCCAGTCCCATGGCAAAGAATGCCAGGCCGTAGAAAAAGTAGATATAGGTGAGACTGACGGTGTTCATTCTTTTGTTAGTGTGCTAGGTCATGAGCGTGCGATGATTCGATCACTGCTTCGGTTTGTGGCACGTTTGACACATGTCGTTGGTGCGCCCGGCGTGATCCTTGGGCGCGGGCTTGATGCCGCCATCGGGACTGTGACATGTCAGGCAGTTGTCTCGCCCGGCCAGGTCATGCGGAATCGCAGGCGGTGCTTCACCACCGGCTGGTGCAACTGTTGTTGGCGCAGCCGATGTCACTTGAGCGGCGGGCATCGACGGTGCAGCCGATCCAGCCTTTTCCGGCGCACTGGCGTCAATCCAGGCCTTGACCTGATCCAATTCGTGCGGGGAGAGTTGGCCCGGATGACCGCCTGCTAATTGCTTCTCGACCAGCAGGCTGTCGGCCGATTTGCCGGGCACGATGACCGGGCCATTCTGGCTGCCCTTGATCGCGGTGGCATACTCGGTGAGCTTGAGTCCCATGATGGCCGAGTCTCCGTGACACGCGCCGCACCTTTCGGTGAATAGCGGGCCAATGGTTGAAGCGTAATCAACCGCACCACTTGCGGCTGGCGCAGGTGGTGTAGCCGCCGACGTGGCATCGGCAGCCGGTGTGGCCTGTGGCGTCGGCTGGGTTAGTGTCGGCGCGAGCTTGGCGCGCAGACCGGGCGCATCCAATCCAGCGAACTTCCAGTCTACACCATGGCACGCCGCATTCGAGCAGAAACTGTCGTTCGTAGCTTGACCGGCGTTCTTGGTATCGTGGCAGCCTGTGCACGTCTGATCCAGCGCCGTCCGATGCTTGAACATCCAGTTGGTGTCTTTGTGCGACACAGGCTCGGCCGGTACGCCGATGACGACGGTCGGAGCGGGCTGGCCGGGCAAAGCGACCTGCGGCAGCGAGTGACAGACATTGCATTCGAGTCGGACCGTGGCGCCATTGTCGGCTACGTGCTTACCGTCATGGCAGCGGAAGCAGCCGGGAGCATCGCGATGCCCCAGATTGTCCGGGTGAGTGTCCCAGGTGATTTCCATGCCGGGAAAGACACTCTCCTGGTACAACGTCTTGAGTTGCGTGATGGCCGACTGAATCTTGTCCGAGTTCTTGGCTGCATAGTCGGGATACTTGGTCTGGTAGAAATTGGTCAGGCCGTCAAATGCGGCCAGGGCCTCGCTGATGGACTTGTATTTGCCGCCGAACACTTGCAGGCCGTTGGCTTTGATCGAAGGAATGGAAGGATCAATCTGCTTAAAGCCCATGGCCTGGTCAATTGCGTTGTCGGGTGTGCGGAAGTTGTGTGTGACGCGATTGTGGCAATCAATGCAGTCCATTTTCTTGAGTTCGCCTTTTTGAATGGCGACCTGAATCTGGTTACGCGAGATTTGTGCTTCGGTGTCAAAATACTCGGTCACTTGGCCGTTCGCATCGGTGACGCGCACATAAGGAATGTTTTGCTTCAGCGGATCGGTCGAGTAATACTCGACCTTTGAACCGCCGGCCGATTCGATATGCCAATGGATTCCGCGTCCCAGTCCCACGCGGCTAGAACCGCCGCCAGTGTGCATCACCAAGGCAATTTGAGTGACCGAATTCTTTTCGTCGGCGCCAAAGCGCTGGATAGAGCGCACCTTGTCGTTCGAGAATTTCTCCGGCCAGTGGCATTTCTCGCAACTGGCGCTGGCGGGACGCATCGAAGTGGCATAGATCGGCACTTCATAGTTCTTGCCCAGGTAATAGATCACGTGCCGCAGGTCGCCCGCTTTGCGTCCAAAGGTCTGGGTAAATGTATCGCGGCCCAGGTGGCAATCCACACAGGCCACGCGCGCGTGAGGTGAAATCTGATACGCGGTGTATTCCGGCGGCATCGTGTGGCAGGCCGTACCGCAAAAGGTTGGGCTGTTGGTATATTCCCATCCATAGTTCGCACCTGCCAGCACGGTGATGGTCAGCGCGCCCAAAATGGCGTAGGGCAGCACGCGCCGCCATGCTGGCGAACCGGCTGGCGGAAAGAAAAAGTGTTTGATCCGGTCAAACAAGCTTTTCATTCGGCAAATTCTCTCCCTCTGCTAAGCTTCCAATGAACGCTTGATGATCATCAGTGATGTGATGACCAGCGCGATCGCGATGACAGCCACGACCATCGCCTGACGCCGAAAGATGCTCTCGGAGATTTTGGCTTCGGCGGACTGCTTGGCCTGTTGGCTGGTAGAGATCGCTTTGTCGGTCTCTTGGGTCACTTCGGCCAGTTGCCCGGTGTGCTGCGCGGCGCGCGCAGTCAGCAGGCTTGTCTTGGCTTGTTGTAGTTGCGCTTCTTCCGGCGAAACGATCATTTGCAAGCTGGCAGCCTCGGCGATGGCCTTTTCCGCGTCGTCGTAAGTGGTGGTAGCCTGGTGAAGCGCGTCATACAATTGCTTGACTGTGTCCGCTTGCGGCGAGCCGGCCGGGTGGCATTGCCCACATTGACGGTCAGCGTTGCCAGTGAGCATGTCGTCGGACGGCACGCCCACATCATATCGCCCATGGCAGGTGACGCATTTCGGCCCGCCCTGAACGCTGGCGTGTTGGCTTTTGAGGTAATACTCTTGAGTGGCGCTATGGCAACTGCCGCACACGTTGGCGACTTCTTCAAAGCCGGGCGGCGTTGCGCCGTGCGTGCCGTGGCAGGTCGCGCAACTGGGCGCTCGTGTGTCTTGGTTCTTGAGCAGCGCAATGCCATGTACACTGGCCTTGAACAAATCATATTGGTTGGTCGGGATGCCGTAAGGCTTCATCAACTCGGCGTTGGCGTGGCAGCCTGCGCACAGCGCCGGCACGTTGAACGGGTAGACGCTGGCGGCAGGATCATTCACTTGCTGTGTGGCATGACCGTCGTGGCAATCAAAACAGGTCGCCACGTTGGGATCGCCTTTTGCCAGCAATTGGCCGTGTTTGCTTTCGCTATATTTGCTGAGTTGGTCGGTGGGCAGGTCATACTGCCGCATCATGTCTACATTCGAGTGGCACGAACCACACAGGGCCGGAATGTTTTGCTTGCCCGGCGCGCCGATGTACCCAGCGGAGGATGCCATTGAGCGATTCGGATCGTCAGTCGTCGGATCGCCGCCGTGGCAGTCTGCGCAGCCCACGTTCCGTTGCGCATGAATGCTGTTTTCCCAATCCGCCACCGGCCGCTTGAGCTTGTCACTCAAAGTCTTGTGACAGTCGGCGCACGAGTTTTTGCCGCCGGCGGCTGGGTGTGGGACTGGCGTGGGAAGCGGCGCGGCCGGTGTTGGCGTCGGCTGGTTTGTCTGCTGCACTCCCGGCTGATGACAGGTGCGGCACATATCACTCGTTCGGCCAGCGTGATCGGCGGGCACCTTGGGCGCGCCGGCCTGTCCGGTAGCATGGCACACCAGGCAGTCATCGCGGCCAACCACATCATGCGGGATAGGCGGCGGACCACCGGCCGCAGGTGTAGTTGCAGGCTGGCTGACTGGATGGCATTGAGTGCAGTTTTCGTGCCCGGCAATGTCATGCGGAATCGGCAGAGCTGCCGATGTCGGTTGAGCGGCTGGCGCGGACGCAGTGGCAGCAACGGTGGGCTGGGCCGTCGGTGCAGATGATGCGGCTGCTTGTTTGTGGCACATCTGGCATACGTCGTTTGTGCGCCCGGCATGATCGGCGGGATATTTGGGTGCGCCGTTGACTCCGTCCTTGTGGCAGGACAGGCAGTCTTCTCGTCCGATCAGATCATGCGGGATGGGGGGCTGCATCAGGCGCGCTGCGGTGGTGAGCAGAATGGCGAGAGCGCCAAGAGCGACCACGACCAGCACTCGCTCGAAAAGATGCTGTGTCTTTGTTGTTTTCTCGTTCATCACATGGCTCCCCACACGGTCAGTCCTGCAATAGCCGTCATCACCACGACGACGGCGATCAGCCAGCCGAGGCGTTGCTTTGGCTCGCGGGACGGGCTTTTATCAATGAACGGTATCAAGAACACGATGGAGAGACCGACGAACGACCCCAGGATCACAAGAGTGCGCGGCGCAAGCTTGAGCGATTGGTACAGGAAAAGAAAATACCATTCGGGCTTGATGTGCGCCGGCGTATTCAGCGGGTTGGCCGCTGCTTCCAGACCGGCCGGGAACATCGAAGCCAGGATCACCAAAATCGCCAGCCCGATATACCAGGCAATCAACTCGTCCAAAATGTAGTTTGGCCAGAAAGGCATCTTTTGTGTTGCTTTTTCTGGAGGTGTGCCCGGCGGAACAGCCAGCCCGTGCAAATGCACGAGAAACAGGTGAACCACGAGCAACCCCGCCAGTGACAACGGCAGGACAAGCATGTGTATGCCCTGGAAGCGTGTCAGCGTTATGCCGGTGACTTCGGCCCCGCCGCGCAAGAATTCAAGCGCCTGCGGGCCGATCAACGGGACCGATCCGGCGATCTCGGTGCCGACCGTTGTCGCCCAGAACGCGCGCTGATCCCATGGCAACAGGTAGCCGGTAAATCCAAAGCCCAGCGTCAAAACGAGGAGCAGTGCGCCGACGACCCAGGTCGCCTCACGCGAACGCTTGTACGCTGCCTGGACAAAGACGCGCAGCATGTGCAGCACGACACAGACGATCATCAGGTTGGCGCTCCACGCATGGATGCTGCGGATGAGCCAGCCAAAGTGCACCTCGTTCATAATCCGCAAGATGCTATCGTAGGCTTCCTCCGGCGACCCGCGATAGTAAAGCGAAAGGAGGATGCCGGTGATGGCCTGCACGGCAAAGAAAAAGAGGGCCAGCCCGCCCAGGTAAAATGTCTGTGCGTTTTTAGGGATGTCAACATGGAGCAATCCCTCGACAACCTCGCTCACATGAGCGCGCTCTTCAAACCACTGGCCCGTGCGGGTCGTCCAGTTTGCTTTGTGCATGGCTACCCCACCTCTACGTAGATTTTGCCGTTCTCAATGCTGACCTGCACTGGAGGCAAGGGCTGTGGCGGCGGGCCGCTGATGACGGCGCCGGTCGCTGGGTTGAAGCGCCCGTCGTGGCAGGGACACTGGATGAACCCGCGCGATGGCTGCCATTCGACGATGCAGCCCAGGTGAGTGCAAACTGCCGAGTACGCTTTGACGCCGGCCTGCGCCGTGTGGACGACGATCACCGGTTTGTCGCCGGCCGAAACGACCTTGCCTTGGCCGACGGGCAAATCCTTTTCGTCACCCACCGTGACGCGCTCGCCTTTGGTGGCAGTGCGCTGCGCGGACGGCCACAGATACGCGATGATGGGTATCAGTACGCCGCCCAGTGAGGCGACGACCGAAAAACCAACGAGGGCTTGAATGAAGGTACGGCGACTCGTCGGTCGGCCCGGTTCACTACTCTGACTTGGTTGATCTGGCATCGCCTTCTCCTGCCTTGTCAATCGGTTACTCTGTCAACACTTGCGCCTGCACTAATCACTGTTCCGGTGCACCATCGGAAATCCACTTGCGGACCAACTCGATCTCTTCCGGTGAGAGTTGGCCGGGGTGACCGCCGGCGGTTTGCTTCTTGATGATCAAGCTCTTGTCGGGGTCTCTGGGCGTGACGGCCGGGCCAGAATTGCCGCCTTGCATTACGCTTTCGTATGAAGTCAAGGTTAACCCTGCCATCGTGCCGTGGCAACCTGCACACTTGGCCGTAAAGATCGGCTGAATGTCTTTGACAAACGTGATCCTGCCGCCGCCTGCAGATGGCGTCGGAGCCGGTGCGCCGCCTTGAGCGGTTTCGGTCGCGCCGGCAGCGATCCAGGCCTTGACAATGCCGAGTTCATCCGCCGAGAGTTGACTGGGGTGGCTGCCGTCAGCCACCTTCTTAACGAGCGCGCTGCCTTCGGCATCTTTGGCGGTGATGACCGGGCCGTCCGTGCCGCCTTTCATCAGCGTGGCATAGGTGGTGACGTTCAGACCAGCGGTCGCTGTTTCGCCATGACAGGCGCCGCACCTGGCCTTGAGGATGGCTTGCACATCGGCAAACGAAGGGCTGCCGCTCGTCGTCCCGCCAGCCGAGGAGACCTGAGTCGGAGCAGCAGTTGGCACGGCGGTCGGCGCGCGGGTTGGCGTGGGCTGCGGCGTGGCAGTGACCAGCACGGCCACATTCACTGGGTTGGGCACGGTCTTGATGGGCGCGGTGTTTTCCAGCGTGGCAAATTTAAAGATGCCGAACGCAAGGGCCAGCCCGACGACCGTCGCGATTGGGAAATAAATCAACTGTCGGCGGCGCAGTACGGGCCGGTCAATCTTTCGGCCGGCGGTGCCGCGAGCGATAGCTTCGAGTTCGCGGCCATGCTCGTGGGCCATCTGATGCTCGTCCAGCTTGCCGGTCCACATGCTCGTATTGAACGCCTTGAGATGCACGTTGTAAAAGTGCCAGATGATGATGGCCAGCACTGCCAGGATGGCTTCGGCGCCATGAGCGGCCTTGGCCACCGGAATCCATTCGCCGGGGACGAGTTTGACGGTCGAAATGGGATTCCACAGCATAAAGCCGGTAATGCCCATGACGATGGTGCCCCAGACCATGGCCCAGTATTCCATCTTTTCGCCATAGTTATAGCGCCCAAACTTGGCCGAGGCCTTGCTCAATCCCAGCTTATGAAGTTGATCTTGCCACCACTCGGAAAAGTCGCTCAACGTAGGCAACATGCTCATCCGCGCGCGCAAGACAAAAACACGATAGCCCACGGCCACGACATGGTATGCAGACA
>Ga0315268_10008027_pt1 | contig 11059 bp, 8 predicted proteins | sample C1_top_MG_FD_204535 | JGI IMG/M metagenome (GOLD analysis project Ga0315268, IMG submission 204535) | Sediment microbial communities from Yellowstone Lake, YNP, Wyoming, USA - C1_top | ecosystem: Environmental > Aquatic > Freshwater > Lake > Sediment | place: USA: Wyoming | collected 2017-08-01 | reverse complement strand
AATCCGGAGATGGCGGCGAATGAGGACCGGTCATGGAAATCCGCCACCGGATAAGGGAGGTAATGGGAAAAATCCACGCTGCCGATCAGCAATATATTTTCTTTGCCGGGAAGGGCGTCGATAAATGCCGTTAACCGGTCCGTTTCCTCATCGGATGTTCCCGATTTCATGATAAACGGTACGATTTCGGCATCCGGGAAAAAATTCTTAATGAAGGTCGCGTGGGCATAGATGCTGTGTTCCTTCGTAAAAGGTCCGTTATTAATTTGCGCCAGGCCTTCCTCCTCCGCTTTTTGAAGAATTTCTTTATCGGTGTCCAGTTGTCCGCTGATCGTGGAATAGCTGCAAAGGCAGGTTTGAATATCAGATTCTCCTTCTTCATAGTGGTTTGGTCCCACTAAAATGACAACTTTGGGTTGAAATTGATTTGCCATTCCCCGATAGAATTTCGTCAGCTCGGTCGCCGTAATCAGATGATGGGGCAATATAACTGTGCGGGTATGTTCAGGCATGTTGATGACGCCCGGTTCTTTCAGGATGCGGTCCCACAGGGCGGGAGAGCCGTATGGGATCGGCAGGGTTACGGCCGGGCTGTTTTGCACCGGTTTTCCGGCTGAAAAATACGTAAAAAGAATCGCGGTGGCGAGAGTGGCAATAATCGCTGCGGAAAGCCCTATTAGTACAGTCTTCCTCCCCATTCAATCATTGTAAAGCCGCTTCGTTCCGGCCCTTTGTTTAATACTTGCTGCGTGTAGGCAAAAGGTGCGTCGGAGACCCGGTAATCAAAAAATACGCGGATTACGGTATCGGGTTTTGGCTCAACCAGGATGGGGGCGTGACGATCAAGCTCTTCTTGGGGAACAAAAGAAATATAATAATATTTATCTTCGTTCAGCTTTGCCAGCCAGTATTCCTTGAAATCCGTGATTTCTTTTGAGTTAAGCCCCAGATAGGAAAGATTTTCGTCAAAGAACCTGCCCAGATCATTTTTCCGGACCAGGAATCCCTCGGAATCAGCCTTAATGTTGCTGTATCCCTCCCAAAAAAGATACGGCCAGGTAACGCCTGACCGGTCAACTATCGTTCCGTCCGGGAAAGCGGTGACATTCCAGCCGTTTCCAAGCGCCGGTTCCGATATGGTTATTCCTCCTTCGGGTTTTGGTGAAACAAAAACTTTTTGTTCTTTTTGAGGATAGAGATAAATAACGGGTTTGCCCATTTCCACCCCGCCGCCCGCGCTAAAGAAAATGTTGATCGACTGTGTCTTGTTGCCGTCATCACACTTGGCGCTGAAGCTATAGGAGTTGTTTCCCACATCCAGGTTTTTCCAGCTATGCTGGACTCCATATTTGAACGTTGTGCTGCCGCGGTGGTAATCCGTTAATGTATAAACATCATTAATGTTGTATTCCGTATTCGTTGCGGTAACAGTCATGGTATCGCAAGTCGGAGATGTTTCACCCTGGATATAGAAAGGTTCTTCGTAAAGGAGTGCGTCATTTTCGGGCGAGGTGATGCGGATGAAAGACGCCTGGTTATTAAGTGTGTCATAAGTGGCCGTCGGTTTGACAATAGTGGGGTTCTTTAAGCGGTAGATCATCTCCACCATTTCGCCCCTGGTTATTTTCCGGTCAAAATAATTGATTGTGGTCGGGATGGCGTTTTTTGCGGCCAAGGCGTCAACAAATTCAAAATACCAGGGTGGCGGAGTGATATTATCGTTAGGGCCCGGTGAATAGTCTGATTTCAAGGCGAAAGCATTGGCTATTATTTTCGCAGCCTCGGCAAAATTTATTTCCTGGGCTGGCTTGAATGTCCCGTCGGAGTACCCGGCTATGATTCCTTCGCTCAACGCCATGCAGACATAGTCAGCGTACCAGGCCGTCTTATCAACGTCGCTGAATTTGAAATCGGGCGTTGTCATGGCGCAATCCTGTGTTTCGGGAATAACCGCTCCGACAACTATTTTCGTGAATTCGGCGCGGTTGATGGTGCTGTCCGGCTTGAAGGTTCCATCGGCGTAACCCGTGACGATGTTGTTTGCTTTTACATATTCTATGGCGTCAAAATTGGCGTGGGATGAAGGGACATCCGAAAAGGAAGCCGCCAACGCGGTATTAATGCCCGTTAATAATATAAGAGCGATAATTCCCGTGGTTTGGAATAAATGTATTTTTTTCATAAATGTTTATTAGGATAGCTTGGATAAATTCACTTTACTCGCTTTGGTTCTTATCGGATACACTAGGGGCCCACATATTCGCCTTCGGCGGGCGGAGCCGCCTGAAGCTCCAGCGTCTGTAGCAGGTTGATGATCTTGGCCGCTTCGGCGCGGGTGATGTTGCGGTTCGGTTCGAAGCTGGTCGGTGTCGCGCCGTTTACAATGTTGTAATAGTAGGCGGCGACCACCGGCGTGAAGAACCAGTCGGTCTTGTGGACATCGTTGAAGCTGATCAGCGATTCGAGCGGCTGGTCGATTACGTTTACGGCGGGAAGTTGCGTGCTCATGTTATACAGGATCTGCACCGCTTCGGCGCGGGTGATGAGCGCATTCGGGTGGAAGGTGCCGTCGCTATAGCCGTCCGCGAATCCCATCATTGCGGCCATGTTGATGTTTTCCGAATACCAGGCGTCGCCGAGCGGGGGCACATCTTTGAACGGCTGATACGAGCTGTTGATTGTGGCCGCTTTGCCGAGGGCTTTCATGGCCATTTTTATGAACTCGGCGCGGGTGATGGGCTGGTTCGGTTTGAAGCATCCGTCCGGATATCCGCTGATGATCATCTGGCCGGAAAGGTCGGTCACATAAGAGTAGTACCAGTCGTTGCTCGAAACATCGCAGAAGGATTTATTGAAACCAAGTTGGCCAAGATCGGGCATATTGCTTGTGTAGTCGTAGTTGGAACTAAAGGCCGAACTGAACAGGTTTTCGATGTATGTGGTGTAATCGCCCATGGCAGCCATATCAAAATTCAGTTTGCCTTCAACCCAGAGGGAATCGGTGTCTCCGTATGATCTCATGAAGAGGTTATGCCATGGTTTGAACAGTGCGGCAGCGGTATCGATTGACCCGTTGTTGTAGCCGGAATGGGTCAAAAGATTGTTTACATACGCGGCGGTATTGTCGATGTCCAGATAGACGACTTCGTTCAAAGTTGCGGATGGATTTGTGAATTCGGCATTTAGACCGGTGTTGTCGAGTACTCCGGTTGAACTTTTCCTGAACCAGCCGTTGAGGTCGGGGAGAGTGGAGATTACCGCGTATCCGTCGGCGGTCACGGCCATGCGCAGGTTGAGAGTGGTTGCGGCGCCGCTGAAGAAATCCAGGTCGCCGCTGTCATCGAGGTTTGTCAGGTAGATGGTGAAATCATAGAAGGCGGTGCCTCCGGCATCGTAAATGTCGTATTTGAAAATGTCTTTGCCGAGGCTGTCTTCTTCTTTCTGCAGTTCTTTTTTGATGTATTCGCTGATTTTGAGCATGGACTGTCCCGCGGAGGCGGTGTGCTCGCGGACGTCGAAGATCATTGTCATTGCCGGCAGGAGCTGGGAGCTGTTATGGGCTGTCACAAGGTAGTTCTTGTCCAGCATGGGCAGGAGTTCGCGGTCAAAATCAATACCGGTGTTGGTCTTGAAATCAACTTTGAAGGTGTTCATTTCCGCCGTTGCGGTGGTATCAAGGGTGAACATCTTCATAAAATCATCAATCTGCTCTTTGAGGTTGGTCCTTTCCTCGTAAAAAATCAGGTCTTTGCCGGAGACGAGTTTATAAAGGGAGGGAGTGAAATTGTATTTGTCGTAGCTTAAATTCAGCGCCGCCAGTTTTTCCTTGCTGCTTTCGACGGCAACCGCGAACTTGATCCCATCGCTGACCTGCGCGATGGATACTCCTTCGCCCTGCATGGCTTTCATCAGTCCGGTGAAGGTATTGTTCAGGCCGAGGTCGGTTGTTCCGCTGATTTCATCGGTCATTCCGGTTACCTGTCCCAGGATAACGGCCGGGTTGAGATAGATGTTCAGAAAACTGCCGCCAAGGTTGCGGTTTGCGACGGCATTGAACGTCGAGTTGTCTTCGAGAGCGTTGCCGGGTTTGTTGAAGTTGCCGATGGCGATCCGAAGGTTTTCGATTTTGTTCGTGACGAGCATCAGGTCGCCGAGAAGCGTCGCGTAGGCGTCGGTTTCGATTTTATAGATGGTCTTGTCGCCATAAACTTCGCTGATTTCGGCTTTGGATGTTTCCACGAATTTCTTGAAACCGCTTTCATCGGTATTCAACGCGGCATAGATGTCATAGTTTGATTCACCCGCCGCGAAGTTGCCGATGGCGAAGGTTACGTTGTTTTTGCCGGCCATATCGAACAGCAGGGCTGCAACTTCGGGGGCACCGGCCATTTGCGCGGAGGCCAGATTCCACAGGGGGTTTTCAACGGCAGTGTCGCTTTCAAAAAACATATCAATGTTTGCCGGGAGTACGGATGCGGCTTTTGTCGTTGCGGTTGCGGTCTGCGCCAGAGCGGAGGGGCTGAAGCAGCTCAAAGCAATCCATGTGATAATTATGGATTTCGTCAGTGTTTTCTTCATATGTTGAATTAATGATTAAAGTTTTTGGATGAATTGGTCGAAGAGGTTTTCGGTGTCCACAGGGCCCGGGCAGGCTTCGGGGTGGAACTGCACCGCCATAAAAGGATGCTTTGAGTGTTTTATCCCTTCAATGGTCTTGTCGTTGACGTGCTCGAACCAGACCTTCCAGTCGCGCGGGAGAGATTTCTTTTCGATGGCGAAGCCGTGGTTCTGGCTGGTCATGTAACAGCGCCCGGTCTCAAGGTCCATACAGGGCTGGTTCTGGGCGCGGTGTCCGTATTTCAGCTTGTAGGTCTTTGCCCCTCCGGCAATTCCCATCAGCTGGTTGCCGAGGCAGATCCCGAAAACCGGTACTTTCAGGGCGAAACATTTTTTGATGATCTCGACGGTTTTAGTCAGGAGCGCGGGGTCTCCGGGGCCGTTGGAAACAAAAACCCCGTCGAATTTCACTCCGGCTTCAACGAAATCATAATCCCAGGGGACGCGGATCAAAGTGATGTTCCTGTTCAGGAAATGTCTGAGGGTGTTGTTTTTCACACCGCAGTCGATCACTACCAGCCTTTTCTTGCCGGCTTCATAAGTTTCAGGTTTCCTGGGGCTGACGCGGGGGATCATGTTTTCCGCGTTGGGGTCGTAATAGGGGACATCTTCGTCTTCAACGACGATTTTGCCCAGCATGCAGCCTTTATCGCGCAGGATTTTGGTCAGGGCGCGGGTGTCGATTCCGGTGATTCCGGGAACGTCGGCCTCTTTCAGAAAGTCGCTGAGGCTTTTTTTGGCGTGCCAGTGGCTGAAGTTTTCGGAATATTCGCTGACGACGACGCCGTGCACGTGGACGCGGCTGCTTTCAAATTGTTCGCTGACGCCGAATTTGTCGTTTTTGTCGTTGGAGACCCCGTAGTTGCCGATCAGCGGATAGGTGAAGGTCAAAAGCTGGCCTTCAAATGAAGGGTCGGTCAGGCTTTCCGGGTAACCGACCATGCCCGTTGAAAAAACGACTTCACCCGCTCCGGATTTTTCCGCTCCGAATATTTTTCCTTCAAAGGTGTGGCCGTCTTTTAATACCAGTTTGCCTTTTTTCATTGTTGTTGTGATGGCGACTTCGAGTGGTACTATATATTTGCATTTTGCTTTACGCAAGCCGATTAAGTTGGCAGGAAACGCCGGATAATTAAAATATATTTGGGACACTTGCACAATCCGAAATTATGCATTGCCGTAATATTTAACGGTCGATGCGTTATAATTCTACGGAAAAACCTTATTTTTTAATCTATCCATATGAGGAAAATATCAGGATTGCTGATTTCTCTTTTGGTAATCGCGTTGTTTCCGGCGACATTGGTCGGGACAGCCGTTGCCGCCGGGGGAACCGGGCCGTTTCCCGATGTCTCGGGGGATTACGTCAACGCCCAGGCGATTGACTATCTGAAAACGCAGGGCGTCATTTCGGGTTATCCGGACGGGACTTATAAGCCGATGGAAGAAATCAACCGCGCGGAGTTCACGAAAATCATTGTCGGTTCCTTATATGGCGATCTGAAAGGCAAGAACTGTTTTCCGGACGTGAAGACGCAGTGGTTCGCGCCGTATGTCTGTAAAGCAAAAGCCGCGAAAATAATCGAAGGATATCCGGACGGCACTTTCAAGCCGGATGACAAGATCAAGTTTTCGGAGGCTTCAAAGATTGTCGCCAATGCCTATGGCGTCACGGGCGGTACGACCGGGCAGCAATGGTTTCAGCCTTACGTGACGGCTCTGGAAGCCAAAAAAGACATTCCTCTTTCCGTGGAATATTTTGACGAGTACGTGACCCGCGACGAGATGGCGGAAATGATCTACCGCCTGAAAGACAATGTCACCGACAAGGCTTCGAGGACCTTCAAGGAAATCGAGGGGGATGGGTTCGTGAAAGCGGCTTCGTGCGCGGAGCTCAAAGAAAGGTTCGTGGAGATGAACCAGTATAACCAGTATAATATGTATCGTGGGGGAGGGCTTGGTGGCGCAGTGGACGCGATGCCTCCGATGCAGGAGGCTGTTCCTGTTGCGGCTCCTGCGGGAGCGTCATCTGATGCGGCAAAATCGGCGATGACCACAGGCGGAGGTGGTGGTTCAACCGACTATTCGACCACCAATATCCAGGTTGCCGGCGTCGACGAAGCGGATATCATCAAGAACGACGGCAGGTATATTTATTTCATCAAGGGCAGTACAATCAGGATCGTGGACGCTTATCCGGCTGCAAACCTGAAGGAGCTTGTCAGCTTTTCGCTGGGCGACAGCGCGGAATCTTTCTATCCGCAGGAAATGTACGTGGAAGGGAATTTCCTGACCGTGATCGGATCGGTTTCCATGGCCTATCCTCAACCGATGCCGATGATGGATTCAAAGATATCGGCTGTGTCATCGCCGTATATGCCGACGTATTTCGGGTATAACAGGGCGAAGGTTTATGTCGTCGACATAACGGACAGGAGCAAGCCGACGGTTTCAAGGTCGGTTGAATTTGACGGAAGCTATTCCTCTTCACGCCGCGTCGGCGGGACACTTTATCTGGTGTTGAGCCAGTATATGTCTTATCCGTATCCGGTCCCTTACATGACCGATTCGGCGGGTGTATCAAGCGCGGGTACGGGCACAACCGCAGTCCAGGAAGCTCCGGAAGCGATAGTGCCGAAGATGATGGACACCAAAAACGGGAAGGAAGTATTGATCGCTCCATGCAGTGATATATATATCACTCCGAAACCGCGCGATTTCAACTACCTGATTGCCGCCGCCGTTCCGATTGCCGATAAGACAAAGGATGTGGTGCGCAACGTGATCGTCGGTGACACCGGGACGATGTATTCATCGCCGGACAACCTTTATATCGCCAGCACCGACTGGGGCGGCGGATATTACAGGCCTTATTCCGATTACGGCACGACTATTTACCGTTTTGCATTAAGCAACGGCGGCATCGCCTTCAAGAACGCAGGCAAGGTTCCGGGAACAATTCTGAACCAGTTTGCCATGGATGAATACAGCGGGCATTTGCGCGTGGCCACGACCAAAAACGAGTACGTTCCGGGTTCGGCCATGACCAGCAATGTTTACATCCTGAACCCAGCCATGGAAATAACGGGCAAGGTTGAGGGCATCGCTCCGGGGGAGAAAATGTATTCCGCGCGTTTCATGGGCAAGACGGGATATCTTGTCACTTTCAAGCGTGTCGACCCGTTCTTCGTGCTTGATTTGAGCGACCCTAAGGATCCGGTGGTAAAGGGCAAACTCAAGATTCCTGGTTACAGCACGTATATGCAGCCGTACGATGATAACCACGTGCTGGGTTTCGGCAACGAGGTTGATCCGAAATATGCCGATTCGACGGAGGATTTCCTCCCATATGACGCTTTGAAGGGAATGAAGATCTCTTTATTTGACGTCACCAACCTGTCCAAACCGGTTGAAATGTTCAAGGAAGTGATCGGGGACAGGGGCACGTACAGCGATGTTTTGTATAACCACAAGGCTTTGCTTTTTGACAAGGCAAAGGGCCTTTTGGCTTTCCCGGTAACGGTTTATGAGATTCCGCAGCAGGACACCTGCAGCGAATACAAATATTCAACATGTCCGACAACATGCCAGAAATCGTGCGTGCCGACATCATGCACGAACGAGAACGGCATCAGGGTCTGCACGGCTGATTGTGACGGCGCAGAGAGCTGTAAGTCGGTTGATATGTCTTACGGGAAACCGGTTTTTGACGGCGCTTATGTCTATAACCTGAACCTGACCGACGGTTTCACGCTGAAAGGCAAGGTTACGCATTACAACGAGAAGGACATGACCGACCTTTCAACCAACGGTTATACGAATTACAACAAGACCATCATGCGCGTCATTTACATCGGCGAATACCTGTATACGGTTTCGCAGGGCGTGGTGAAAGCGAACCTGTTGTCCGATATGACCGAGAAGAACATGATTGAACTGGCCGGCGACATCTGGAATATCTATTACGGCGCGGGCTGATAAGATGTGAATGAAGAAAGGGCTTCCGAATAATGGTGTATGGAAGCCCTTTTTTTTTGGGTCGGGAAAGGGTATATAAAGAGAGAGCAATTTAATAGAAACCTTATGATGAACTTCAAGGGCGGGGACATCCTGACGACAAGTACCCTGTCACGGGGCGACATCGACACCATCATGGCTGCCGCGGCGGATTTTATGCCGGTGGCGGATAAGCAAAAGACATCGTCGCTTTTGGCGGACAAGGTCCTGGCGGCGCTTTTTTATGAGCCGTCAACGCGCACAAGATTGAGTTTCGAAACGGCGATGCTGAGGCTTGGGGGAAGGGTGATTACGGTTGTCGGAATGGAATCTTCATCGCTGGCGAAAGGCGAGACTTTATATGACACGGCCAGAGTGGTGGAGAATTTCGCGGACGTAATCGCGATGAGGCATCCTCAACCCGGTTCAGTGAGAGAGGTGGCGGATGCGGCTTCGATACCCGTGATTAACGCTGGCGACGGCGCGGGCGAACATCCCACGCAGGCGCTGCTGGATGTCTTTACGATCATCCGCGAGCGGAAGAAACTTGAAGGGCTGACAGTGGCGATGGTGGGGGATTTGAAATACGGCCGGACGGTACATTCGCTTTCTTATCTGCTCTCGCATTATGGCGTGAAGCTGATACTGGTCTCTCCGGATCTGCTGAAGATGCCGAAGGAAGTGACGGATGTGCTCAAGGAAAGGAAGATTGAGTTCACGGAAACCGAGGACATGGGAGAGGCGTTGAAACACGCGCAGGTGATTTATTCAACGCGTGTGCAGAAAGAGAGGTTCAGCGATTTGAAAGAATATGAGAGGTTCAAGAATTACTATGTGTTAACCCGGGAGCAGATCGAGAAACACAACGGAAAGATGACGATCATGCATCCGCTGCCGCGGGTCGGGGAGATTTCCATGGATGTGGACGACCTTCCGGGCGCGGCGTATTTCCGCCAGGTGAAAAACGGCGTGGCGGTGAGGATGGCTTTACTGGCGTTGGTGCTCGGGAAAGTTTAGGCGGGACCGATGGGGGCGCGCGATCATTTAATTTGAGCAGTTATGTGCCTTGCGATACCGGGAAAGATAGTGGAGAAAAAAGGGAAGATCGTGATCGTTGATTACGGCACCGAAAAGCGTAAAGCCGCGATTGTCGAAGGAAATTACAGGGTAGGGGATTTCGTGATCGTGCAGGGGAAAATAGTGGTCGACAAGGTTCCGGCGGCGCAGGTTAAAAAATGGCATAAGTTCCTGGAAGAAAGTTCCAAAAAAAGTCCCAAGGATAGTCCCAAACATAGTTCCAAAAAATGAAAATTGAAGCCTATTTCCTGAAGTATGCTTTTCCCTGCGCTTTCATAACCCTGCAGAGAGGGGGAATTGACCGTAAGACCTATGACCGGCTGGAAAAGGCGGCGATTGAGGGTCGTGCGCTTCCCCGGAAATTGCTGGAAAAGGTGTTCGCGGCGGCCGACAGACGGATGGATATCCTGGTTCGCGAAAAGAAATACAAGAAATGGAGTTTTGAACTGGTGCGCGATTATTATTGGAAGTGGCACGATATGTTCATCAAGGACGGGGAAGGCAGTTATGCGTTCGCTCCCAAGGTTTTAAAGGACTTATGCCGCGTTTTGCCGGGGATGGTGGTGCGGGGAGGCGGGGAAGCGGTTGTGGTTCGTTTCAAAGGTGGGCGGGTTCGGCCGGTGCTGACGGATCTGACCGGTCCGCTTAAAAAGGGCGACAAAGTGATCGTCCATTACGGATACGCGGTCGAAAAGATAATTTGACCTTTTCAAAAATCAAATCGTGCTATAAAATCCGCGCGATATTTTTTTATGAAAAGAATTTTTTATGGCAATGAAGGCGCTTGAAAATAATTATTTACATGAAGTCAGTCCGCAAAAGGGTGATAATTCGCCGGCGCGCCTGAAAGTCATGGAAAGACTGGCGTATAACAGGAAGGAGCTGTTAAAGACCGAACAGTCGGAAGAAGCCGATGACCTTTTTGCGTTAAACAGTTTCGTGACGATGAAGATGGTTGAAGGCTGGCCGATACAGGACATTGACGAAGTCAGTACCTGGATCCGCAAGGAAATACACGGAACCTTTTTACACGGGAAAGTGATGGGGACCTGAATTACCGATCATTTTCCCAGAAATTCCGCCATGCGGGCGGACGTATAACCATTAACGGTTCTTTCCAGGTCATCGATATTTGTGTTTATCAGAAGCAAAAGGGCTTCTGATGAGCCAATCAGATTGCCGGAAGCATTCCTGAGAGCGCCCCGTCGTAAATTATATCTTGCCTGTGGACGATCAATGGCATTGACCAAACGGGTGTCATTGTCCTGTATTTGAGTTTTTGCCCTGGTGTGTGTGAGCCATTGTTCAATCAGTGCGCGTATTTCCGTCATCAGAAACAGATCGTTATTTTTACCGGACGAACGAAGTG
>Ga0315268_10008026_pt1 | contig 11059 bp, 11 predicted proteins | sample C1_top_MG_FD_204535 | JGI IMG/M metagenome (GOLD analysis project Ga0315268, IMG submission 204535) | Sediment microbial communities from Yellowstone Lake, YNP, Wyoming, USA - C1_top | ecosystem: Environmental > Aquatic > Freshwater > Lake > Sediment | place: USA: Wyoming | collected 2017-08-01 | reverse complement strand
AGGAGGTCTCGCGCCCGATCGAGGACGTGCTGACCGAGGTGGCCGGCCTGGCGGCGCAGGGAGTCCGGGAAATCACCCTGCTCGGGCAGAACGTCAATGCCTACGTCGGCACAATCGCCGATGCCGATATCGATCTCGCCTTCCTGATCGAGACCCTGGCCGAGATGCCCGGCATAGAGCGCATCCGCTACACCACCTCGCATCCGCGCGAGATGACCGCCCGCTTGATCGACGTCTATGGCCGCGTGCCCAAGCTGGTTTCGCACCTGCACCTGCCGGTGCAGTCGGGCGCCGACCGCGTGCTTGCCGCTATGAAACGCGGCTACACCGTGCTCGAATACAAGAGCATCGTCAGGAAGCTGCGCGCGGTGCGGCCGGAGTTGTCGCTGTCGTCGGATTTCATCGTCGGCTTTCCCGGCGAGAGCGATGCCGATTTCGAGGCGACCCTGAGGCTGATCGACGAACTGGGCTTCGCCGACTCCTACAGCTTCGTCTACAGCCCGCGTCCGGGCACGCCGGCGGCGACGCTCGCCGACGACACACCCCTGGCGCAGAAGGAGGAGCGGCTGGCGCGATTGCAGCAGCGGATCGAGGTCCGGGATCTTGCCGCCAGAACGAACATGATCGGGCGGATCGAGCGTGTGCTGGTCGAGGGCCCTGCCAGGAGAGACCCGACTGAGCTTGCCGGACGCACCGACAACAACCGGGTCGTCAATTTCGCCGGTCCGGCACAGCTGATCGGCGGCTTCGCCGATGTCCGCATCAGCGCCGCGATGCCGCACACGCTGCGCGGCGAACGGGTGAAACCCCAGGGGGAAGCTTGAAGCCTAAATCGCTCGACATCGTTCTCGATCCGGTGGACAACTCGCGGCTGGCGAATCTTTGCGGCACGCTCGACGAAAACCTGCGCCAGATCGAGACCGCCTACGACGTGGTGGTCAATCGGCGCGGCGAGCGCTTTCGCGTCAGCGGCGCCGCTACCGCTGCGGCGGCCGCCGCGTTGCGCCATTTCTACGAACTGGCCCAGGCGCCGCTGTCCATCGACGAAGTGCAGCTCGGCCTGGTCGAGTTCGCCAACCGCGGCCAGTCGGCGCAGCCAGCGCCGGGACTGCTCACCCGCAAGTCCGACCTGCACGGCCGGACGCCGCGCCAGACGCAATACCTGCGCCAGATCCAGGAACACGACATCACGCTCGGCATCGGCCCGGCCGGCACCGGCAAGACCTATCTCGCCGTGGCCAGCGCCGTGGACGCCTTCGAACGCGACCTGGTCAGCCGCATCGTTCTGACCCGGCCGGCGGTGGAGGCGGGCGAACGGCTCGGCTTCCTGCCCGGCGACCTGTCGCAGAAGGTCGATCCCTACCTGCGCCCGCTCTACGACGCGCTCTACGACCTGATGGGCTTCGACAAGGTGGGCAAGATGTTCGAGCGCCAGGCCATCGAGGTGGCGCCGCTCGCCTACATGCGCGGGCGGACGCTCAACCACGCCTTCATCATTCTCGACGAGGCGCAGAACACCACGCCGGAGCAGATGAAAATGTTCCTGACGCGCATCGGCATCGGCGCCAAGGCCGTCATCACCGGCGACGTCACCCAGATCGACCTCGCCCGCGGCCAGAGAAGCGGCCTGATCGAGGCGCGGGAAATCCTCAAGGAAGTGCGCGGCATTGCCTTCACCGACTTCCTCGCCGAGGACGTGGTGCGCCATCCGCTGGTGGCGCGCATCGTCTCCGCCTACGAGAAACATGAGCAGAAGTGAGCCGGGGGGTGGCTGGCCCCCATCCTCGTCACTGCGAGGCCGTAGGCCGCGGCAGTCTGGATTGCCACGCTCCGCTCGCAATGACGGGGCTGGTGGGGAGGCTCATGGAAAACGGCTGTCGCTCACCGTTCAGTATGCTTGCCAAGATGCCGCGTTGCCCTCGCGGGCGCAGCTGCGCCGCTGGGTGCGCGCAGCCCAGGCCGGCGCCGCCGAAGTGACGATCCGCTTCGTCGAAGCCGAAGAGGGGCGTGCGTTGAACCGCGATTACCGCGGCAAGGATGCCGCCACCAATGTGCTGTCCTTCCCCTACGCGCCGCCGCCGGAAATGGCCGGGGATCTGGTGCTCTGCCCGCAGGTGGCGTTGGCCGAGGCGCGCGAGCAGGGCAAGCCGGCGACGGCCCATTTCGCACACCTGGTGGTGCATGGTATGCTTCATTTGCAGGGCTATGACCACGAAACCGACGCCGATGCAGCGTCGATGGAAGCGAAGGAACGCGAGATACTCGCCAAGCTCGGCTACCCCGATCCCTATGTCGCCGTAATGGAGGATGCGTGATCGGGAACGGGTAAAGCGCCCCCGTCTTGTCACTCGTCACTCGTCACTCGTCACTCGTCACTCGTCACTCGTCACTCGTCACTCGTCACTCGTCGCTCATCACACACCACTCTATGGAAGCTCCCAGTCGTCCTACCCTGTTCGAGCGGCTCTCGGCGCTGCTGACGCGCGCGCCGGAAGATCGCGAGCAACTCCTTGAACTGCTGCACACCGCCTTCGAGCGCAACCTGCTCGATGCCGATGCGCTGTCGATCATCGAGGGCGCGCTCTCGGTGTCCGACATCCAGGTGCGTGAAATCATGGTGCCGCGCGCCCAGATGGATGTCGTCGCCATCGAGGATACGCCGGAGAAGATCACCGAGTTTGCCATCGATGCCGCGCATTCGCGCTTCCCGGTGATCGGCGAGAACCGCGACGACGTGGTCGGCATCCTGCTCGCCAAGGATCTGCTGCGCTACTTTTCCGGCAAGGAGTTCGACGTGCGCGACACCCTGCGGCCGGCGGTGTTCATCCCGGAGTCGAAGCGGCTCAATGTCCTGCTGCGCGAGTTTCGCGTCTCGCGCAACCACATGGCGATCGTGGTCGACGAATACGGCGGCGTCGCCGGCCTGGTGACCATCGAGGACGTGCTCGAGCAGATCGTCGGCGACATCGAGGACGAGTACGACTTCGACGAGGCCGCCGACAACATCGTGCTCGATAATTCGGGCCGCTATCGCGTCAAGGCCGCCACCGAAATCGCCGATTTCAACGCCGCCTTCGGCACCGAGTTCTCGGACGCGGAGCTGGACACTCTGGGCGGCCTGGTCATTCAGCACCTGGGCCGTCTGCCCAAGCGCGGCGAGACGGTGCAACTGGGCGGCCTGCGCATCCAGGTGCTGCGCGCCGACAGCCGGCGCGTGCACACGCTGCTGGTCGATCCGCAGCGCGCCATCGCGCTGGATGAATAGCCTTATCCGCCGGCTTAACTTGCCACTCTCGGCGCCACGCTTGGCGCCGCTCTCCGCCCTGCTCCTGGGCGCATCGTCCGTCCTCGGTTTCGCGCCCTTCCACGTCTACCCGCTGCCGCTCGTCACCCTGGCGCTGCTCTTCGCTCTGTGGCGGCGGGCGAGCCCACGGCGCGCAGCGTGGCTGGGCTTCCTCTGGGGTCTGGGCTTCTTTCTCGCCGGCGTCTCCTGGGTCTATGTCAGCATGCACGATTTCGGCGGCATGGCGGCGCCGCTGGCGGCATTGGCGACGCTGCTGTTCTGCGCCTACCTAGCGCTCTATCCGGCGCTGGCCGGCTGGCTGGTCGCGCGCGTTTCCGGCAATAGCGCACTGCTCGCCGCCGGCGCCTGGACGCTTTCCGAATGGCTGCGCGGCTGGCTCCTGACCGGCTTCCCCTGGCTCGCTCTGGGCTATTCCCAGGCGCCGCCCAGCCCGCTGGCGGGCTTCGCCTCGGTGCTCGGCGTCTATGGCGTCGGCTTCGTTTCGGCCTTGATCGCGGCGTTGCTGGTCAGGCCGAGCTGGCGCAACGCTGCGCTCATTGCCGCCCTGGTGCTGTGCGGTCAGGTCCTGTACCGCATGGACTGGACTCACCCGGTCGGCGTGCCGCTGACCGTGAGCCTGCTGCAGGGCGATATTGCGCAGAGCATGAAATGGCAGCCCGAGCAGTTGCAGCAGTCGCTCGACACCTATGCCCGTCTGGCGCGCGAGCATCCGGCGCAACTCACGGTCTTGCCGGAGACGGCGCTGCCCCTGTTCTTCGACGAACTGCCGGCGGGCTATCTGCACCGCTTGATGGCGAACGGCCCGGTGCTGGCCGGCGTCGTGGTGCGCACCAGGAGTGGCGGCTATACCAATGCCGCCGTTGCGCTCGAAGCCGGCGCCCCGGTCCGGGCCTACGCCAAGACGCACCTGGTGCCCTTCGGCGAATACGTGCCCGGCGGCTTCTCCTGGTTCCTGGCCCTGATGCACATCCCGATGTCGGACTTTACCGCCGGCCCGGCCCGGCAGTCGCCGCTGGCCATCGCCGGTCAGCGGGTGATGCCGAACATCTGCTATGAGGATCTGTTCGGCGAGGAGATCATCCGCGCCGGGCCGGAGGCGACGCTGCTGATCAATCTCTCCAACACCGCCTGGTTCGGCCACTCGCTGGCACAGCCGCAGCAGTTGGAGATCGCCCAGTTGCGCGCGCTGGAGAACGGGCGGTTCATGCTGCGCGCCACCAACACCGGCATGACCGCGGCGGTCCGGCCCGATGGCGTGGTCGCGGCCGTGCTGCCGGCGTTTGCCATCGACGCGCTGACGGTCAAGGTGCAGGGCTATACGGGAATGACGCCCTACGCCCGCTGGGGCAACGCGCTGATCGTCGTGATCGCGCTGGCCTCGTTGCTGCCGGCGCTCGCGCGGCGGCGCTCAGCGGCACAGGTCGGGCTTCAGGCCGACACCTCGGGCTGAAGCCCGACCTACCCGTCCTTGCGTCTTTGCCAACCAAGCACTCGAACTGCGTTCAAACCCTGTAAAATCGCGCTTTTGCGATCATGCAGGATAGCCAGATGGCGAGCACCCCGACCTTTGGTTCCGACGTCACGCCCGCAAGCGGGCATGAGTTTGCGCCGAAGCTTGGCCAAAGGCCAAGCTTTCAGGAGATCATTCTCCGCCTCCAGAATTTCTGGGACCGGCAGGGCTGCATTCTGCTCCAGCCCTATGACATCGAGGTCGGCGCCGGCACTTTCCATACCGCTACTTTCCTGCGCGCGATCGGTCCCGAGCCCTGGCGCGCCGCCTACGTTCAGCCCTCGCGCCGGCCCAAGGACGGCCGCTACGGCGAGAACCCCAACCGGTTGCAGCATTACTACCAGTACCAGGTGGTGCTGAAACCTTCGCCCGACAACATCCAGGAACTCTATCTCGACAGCCTGCGCGCGCTCGGCATCGACACCGCCGTGCACGACATCCGCTTCGTCGAGGACGACTGGGAGTCGCCGACCCTGGGCGCCTGGGGGCTGGGCTGGGAGGTCTGGTTGAACGGCATGGAGGTGACGCAGTTCACCTATTTCCAGGAAGTCGGCTCGCTCACATGCCGACCGGTGCTGGGCGAGATCACCTACGGCCTGGAGCGCCTGGCCATGACTCTGCAGGGCGTCGAGAACGTCTACGATTTGACTTGGGCCGCCGGGCCGAATGGGCAAGTCAGCTACGGCGACGTCTATCACCAGAACGAGGTCGAGCAGTCGGCCTACAACTTCGAGCACGCCGACGTCGACTGGCTGTTTTCCCAGTTCGCCAAGTTCGAGTCGGAGGCCAAGCGCCTGATGGGCCTGGGCCTGCCGCTGCCGGGCTTCGAGATGGTGATGAAGTGCTCGCACAGTTTCAACCTGCTCGATGCGCGCGGCGCCATCTCGGTCACCGAACGCGCCGCCTACATCGGCCGGGTGCGGGCGCTGGCGCGCGAGGTGGCGCAGGCCTACTACGTCTCGCGTGAGGCGCTGGGCTTCCCGATGCTGAAGGGGGCCGGCCATGCGTGAATCGCTGCTGATCGAATTGCTCACCGAGGAGCTGCCGCCGAAATCGCTGGCGCGTCTGGGCGAGGTTTTCAAGAGCGAGGTAGTGAACGGTCTGGTGCGCCACCAGCTCTGCGCTGATCTGCCGGAAAACGTCGAAGGCTTTGCCACGCCCAGGCGCCTGGCGGTGCTCATCCGCGAGGTCGAGGCAGCCGCGCCCGATCGCAGCGTGGAAGAGAAGATCATGCCGGTTTCCGTGGCGGTAGACGCCGCCGGCAAGCCGACCGCCGCGCTCCTGAAGAAGCTCGAAGCCAAGGGCATTCCCGTCTCCGAGTTGTCGAAGTTCGACAGGTGTATCGACGGCAAGTCGGAGACCTTCTTCTACAGCGCGCAGGTCAAGGGAGTGAAGCTCGACAAGGTGTTGGCCGGCATCGTCGTCGAGTCCTTGAAGAAGCTGCCGATCCCGAAGCTGATGCGCTGGGGCGATTCCGAACACCAGTTCGTGCGGCCGGTCCATGGCTTGGTCATGCTCCACGGCAGCCGCGTCGTGCCGGGCGAGCTGCTGGGCCTGACGAGCGGCAGGCAGACGCGCGGCCACCGCTTCATGAGTTCGGGCGAGATCGTCATTGCCCATGCCGACGATTACGCGGCGGTGCTGGAGCGGGAAGGCCGGGTCATCGCGTCCTTCGGCCAGCGGCGCGAGATGATCCGCGGGCAATTGAATGAGGCCGCAGGAAGTCGGCAGTGGCTGCAGGACGAGGCCTTGCTCGACGAGGTCACCGCGCTGGTGGAATTCCCTGCGGTCTATGAGGCGGGCTTCGAGGCCGAGTACCTCGCCGTGCCGCAGGAATGCCTGATCCTGACGATGAAGGCCAACCAGAAATATTTCCCGCTGTTCAAGCAGGGCAGGCTCACCAACCGCTTCCTGGTCGTCTCCAACATGAAGGTGGCGGATCCCGCGCACATCATCACCGGCAACGCCCGGGTGGTGCGGCCGCGGCTGGCCGATGCCAAGTTCTTCTACGATCAGGACCGCAAGACGCGCCTGATCGACCGGCTGCCCAAGCTGGAGAAGGTGGTCTACCACAACAAGCTCGGCAGCCAGGGTGACCGCGTCCGCCGGCTCTCGGCCCTGGCGCGCCAGATCGCCGGCAAGCTGCACGCCGACGTCGGCCAGGCGGGACAGGCGGCGCTGCTGGCCAAGGCCGACCTGGTGACCGACATGGTCGGCGAGTTCCCCGAACTGCAGGGCATCATGGGGCGCTACTACGCCGCCCACGACGGCGAGCCGCAAGCCGTCGCCGACGCCATCGAGGCCCATTACCATCCGCGCTTCAACGGCGACACCCTGCCGGCCGGCAACATCGCCTGCGCCGTGGCGCTCGCCGACAAGATGGATGCGCTGGTCGGCTTCTTCGGCATCGGCCAGCTACCCACCGGCGACAAGGATCCCTTCGGCCTGCGCCGCGCCGCGCTGGGCGTGCTGCGCATCCTGATGGAGACGCCGCTGCCGCTCGATCTGGCTCAACTCATCGCGGACGCTGCCAGCGGCTTTCCGCCCGGCTTGCTCGCCGGCGAGTTCAAGCCGGCGCTGCAGGAATTCATGCTCGAACGCCTGCGCGGTCTGTTGCGCGGTGACGAAAGTGAACTCGGCCATGAGCAGAACGTGATCGAGGCGGTGCTGGCCTTGAAGCCGACGCGCATCGATCTGGTGCCGGCGAAGCTATCCGCGGTGCGCGCCTTCCTGGCGCTGCCCGAGGCGCAGGCGCTCGCCGCCGCCAACAAGCGCATCGTCAATATCCTGAAGAAGACCGAGACGGTATCCGGCGAAGCCGACGTGGAATTGCTCCAGGAGCCCGCCGAGAAGGAACTGTTCGAGCGGGTCACATCGATCGCGCCGAGAATCCGCGCGCTGGTGGCGGGCGAGGATTACGAGGCGGCGCTGCTGGCACTGGCCGGACTGCGCGGCGCGGTCGATGCCTTCTTCGACGGCGTCATGGTGATGGCCGAGGAGCCGCTGACCCGGGCCAACCGCCTGACGCTGCTCGGCCAGCTCAAGGACCTGATGAACCAGGTGGCGGATATTTCCAGGCTATGACTACCTACCTCCCAACTCTCTCTTCGCAGAAGGAATTTACCCAACCGGTGCTGAGATTGCTTCGCTGCGCTCGCAATGACAAATCTGCGTCATTGCGAGCGCAGCGAAGCAATCTCGACGGAATCGCATATTGCCGACCCAATTGGGACGACCCGGCGGAGGGGCTATGAAACTCGTCATCCTCGATCGCGACGGCGTCATCAACCACGACTCCGCCCAGTACATCAAGTCGCCGGAGGAATGGAAGCCGATACCCGGCAGCCTGGAGGCCATCGCCAGGCTGAACCAGTGGGGCTACCGCGTCGTCGTCGCCACCAACCAGTCCGGGGTGGGCCGCGGCCTGTTCGACATGGATACCCTGAACGCCATCCACGAAAAGATGATGAAGGCGACGGCCCAGGCCGGCGGCCGCATCGACGCGGTATTCTTCTGCACCCATACCGACGCCGACCAGTGCGATTGCCGTAAGCCCAGGCCGGGCATGCTCAATGAGATCGCCGCGCGCTACAACGTCTCGCTCGCCGGCGTGCCGGTGGTCGGCGACAGCCTGCGCGATCTGCGCGCCGCCGATGCCGCCGGCGCGCAGCCGATACTGGTGCTGACCGGCAAGGGGGCGAAGACCGCCGATGACCCGGCGCTGCCGCCCGAAACCTTGATGTTTCCCGACTTGGCCGGCGTCGCCGCGCATATCGCCGCCTGATGAACACCCTCCGTTCGATCCTGTTCATGCTGGTGCTGATCATCCTGACGCCGCCCTATGCGCTGCTGATGATCTTCTGCTTTCCGCTGCCGCACCGGCTGCGCCGCTATACCGCGGTGCCCTGGGTGTTCGGGACCATCTGGCTGATCAAGCACGTGCTGGGCATCGACTACCGCGTACTCGGCCGCGAGAACATCCCCAAGCGTCCCGCAGTGATTCTCTCCAAGCATCAGTCGGCCTGGGAGACGGTGGTACTGCAGGAGGTTTTCCCGCTGGCCCTGTTCGTCTGGAAGCGCGAGTTGAAATGGCAGTTACCCTTCTTCGGCTGGGCGCTGGCGGTGATCCCGATGATTTCGATCGATCGCGACGCCGGCCAGAATGCGCTCAAGCAACTGGTCGATCAGGGCCGCCTGCGCCTGTCGCAGGGCTATCCGGTGATCATCTTCCCGGAGGGTACCCGGGTCGCGCCCGGGGATCATCGCCGCTACAAGATCGGCGGCGCGCACCTGGGCGTCGAGACCGGCGCGCCGGTGCTGCCGCTGGCGCACAATGCCGGCGAGTTCTGGGGGCGCAATGCCTTCTTCAAGCGGCCCGGCACGATCACCGTCAGCATCGGCCCGGCCATTGACCCGACCGGGCTTTCCGCCGAAGATGTGAACTCCCGCGCCGAAGCCTGGATGGAGGCCGAAATGGCCCGCATCAGCCCGCAGCTCTATGCCCATGAAAGCCCGCAGCCCACAGCTTCGCCTGCGGCTTGACGCCGGGGTCCCCGACTCGGCCGCGCGCTGGCAAGACGGCGCCAGGCTGCCCTATCTCGGCGACACCCTGATTCTGAAACTCGACACCGATCGCGGCACTGCCGTCCGCGAGAACGACAGCCTGCATCTGCCGCTGCCGCCGGGGGCCACGCCGCGGCAGATTCAGGACGGCGCCGAGGCCTGGCTGCGCCAGGAGGCGGCGCGCCTCATCGGCGCCAGCATCGCGCGCCAGTCGCCGGGAAACCCGCGTTGGGCGCTGTCCTTCGCTGCCCGCGGCGGCCCGGCGCAAGTGGCCGCCGACGGCGTGCTGCGCTTCAACTGGCGCCTGATCGAGCAGCCGGCCGCGGTGATCGACCAGGTGGTGGCGCGTGCCGTCGCCTCGCTGCCGCGCGAAGCGGCCAGCGCCGACCTGTGGAGCCTGTATCCGGCATGATGCTGTTCGAGCAGTTGTCCCTGTTTCGCGCGCCCGAGCCCGGTCCACTACGGGCGACGAAGCAAAGACACATTCAGTTGGGTTCCCGCGTCATCGCCTATACCCTGAAGCAGGGCAGCCGCCGGCGGCTGTCGATGACCATCGACGAGCGTGGCCTCTCCGTCGGCGCACCGCTGCGCATGACCCTCGTCGAGATCGAGGCCTTCGTCGCCAGCCATTCCGCCTGGGTGCAGAAAAAGTTCGACGAATACGCCGGCAGCCACGCCCGGCGGCATTTGACGATGAAGGACGGCGCCTGCCTGCCGCTCCTGGGCGCCGAGGTCGCGGTACGCATCGTCGCCGGCGCCAACCGCGTGCGCTGGGACGGCGAAGACCTGGTGCTGGAGGCCCGCCCCGACGCCGATTGCGACGCGCTGGCGCGGCGCGCCCTGAAGCTGCGCGCCCTGGCGCTGTTTTCCGAGCGCATCGATTTTTACGCCCAGCGGCTGGGCCGGCCGGCGCCGCGTCTGGGGCTGTCCTCCGCGCGCACGCGCTGGGGCAGTTGCAGCGAGAGGAGCGGCATCCGGATCAACTGGCGCCTGATCCATCTGCCGCTGCCGCTGATCGACTACGTCGTCGCCCACGAACTGGCGCATCTCGCCGAGATGAACCACAGCCCGCGTTTCTGGGCCGTGGTCGAGCGCATTTACCCCGACTGGCGGACGGCGCGGCGCGAGCTCAAGGCGCGGGCCGCGCAGATGCCGGTCATTTGACCCGAGGAAACCTTATGAGAATTCTGCACACCATGCTGCGCGTCGGCGATCTGGAAAAGTCGCTGGCTTTCTACACCGAGGTGCTGGGCATGAAGCTCCTGCGCCGCAACGATTTCCCCGGCGGGGAATTCACCCTGGCCTTCGTCGGCTACCAGGACGAGAAGGACGCCGCGGTGCTGGAGCTGACGCACAACTGGGGCGTGGACCAGTACGAGATCGGCACCGGCTACGGCCACGTCGCGCTCGAGGTGGATGATGCCTACGCCGCCTGCGCCGAGATCAAGAAGCGCGGCGGCACGGTGACGCGCGAGGCCGGGCCGATGCAGCACGGCACCTCGGTGATTGCCTTCGTCCAGGACCCGGATGGCTACAAGATCGAACTGGTGCAGAAGCGCGAAAGGTAAGGTTCAACCCGTGCTTATCCGGTTAGCTCCCACGCCTACTAGATGTAGTGGGGCGTGACTTTTTGGCATAAAGCTCGGCATAGGTCGGCGCGGTGACGTCACCGGCGATGCCGA
>Ga0315268_10008025_pt1 | contig 11059 bp, 8 predicted proteins | sample C1_top_MG_FD_204535 | JGI IMG/M metagenome (GOLD analysis project Ga0315268, IMG submission 204535) | Sediment microbial communities from Yellowstone Lake, YNP, Wyoming, USA - C1_top | ecosystem: Environmental > Aquatic > Freshwater > Lake > Sediment | place: USA: Wyoming | collected 2017-08-01 | reverse complement strand
GCAACCCCAGGCTGGCGATGACCAGCAGGGGCAGGCTGCTGATCTGGGGCGGCTTGAAGAACCGGCCGAAGGCCTCGTAAAAAATGTAGCCGGCCATGGCCCAAAGCGCCAGGCCGTTGATCAGGGACACAAGGATTTCCAGGCGGTGGTAACCGAAGGTGCGCTGGGCGGTGGGCGGCTTCTCGGCCCAAAACAGGGCCAGGAGGCTCAACCCCAGGGCCCCCACGTCGCTCAGCATGTGGCCGGCGTCCGCCAGCAGCGCCAGACTGTTGGTGAGGATGCCCCCCACCAGCTCCACCAGGAAAAAGGCCAGTTGGGTCCAAAACGCCAGGCTCAGCCGCCGGCGGCTGCTCTCAAAGGGGTGCAGGTGATTGTGCGCATGTCCTGTGTGGGCGCCGGTCATACTTCTTCCATCTGGATTTCCAAAATCTCGTAGGTTCTGAAACCCCGGGGCGTGTGAACCTGCACCCGCTCGCCCCGGGAGCGGCCCAGCAGGGATCTGCCCAGGGGCGAAGTCATGGACAGGCAACCCGCCCCGGCGTCGGCCTCCAGGGCCCCCACCAGCTTGAACTGTTGCTCCCGGCCGTTTTCCAGGTTGCGGACCCGCACCTTGGAATTGAAGCGCACCTTGTTGGGGGGGAGATTGCTGCCCACCAGCACTTCGGCGTTGGCCAGGGTTTGCTGCAACTGCCTGATGCGCCGGTCCAGCTTCTGGCGCTGGGCCAGGGCGGACTGGAAGTCGGGGTTCTTCTCCACCCCGCCCTCCTGGGCGGCTTCCAGGAGCTCCTGCACCACCTGGGGCCGCTCCACCCGGCTCAGGAGCTCCAGCTCCCTCACCAGCTTTTCATAACCCGCCCGGGTCAATAGAATCTTGCTCAACCTACACCGCCAAAAAAGTCCTGAAAATCTAACGATATCCGCTGCTCGCCTTCTATTCTTATCTGAAAAGATAGGCAGGGTCAACCTGGGAGGCAATGGCGACGGGGGTAATTTTTCCCAGCGGGCCGCGCTTGATGGGGTGCTTGACAGGGTTCTGGAAGGGTGGCACATTTTACCAATGCTCTGCCGTCTATCCGCCGGACTGGTCCTTAAATCCCGGTGGCGGCCGTACCGGGCCCGTCCCGGGGAACGAGTCTTGGTTTTCAGGACAGGTTCCGTCTTTCCTCCGGGCCACCCCAGCAGCCGTTTGTGCCTGGAGCTCCTGGACGAAGTGTTTGCCGCCGGGGAGTTGGCCCCGGCCTCCAGGCTGCTGGACGTGGGCTGCGGTTCCGGGGTGCTGATGCTGGCCGCCGCGGCCCGGGGGGTGCGGCGCTGCGTGGGGGTGGACCTGTCCCGCCGGGCAGTTCTGGCCTCCTGGGAAAACGCGGTCTTAAACGGCCTCACTGGGGCCGTGTGTCTGGCCCGGGGTTCCACCGAATCCCTGCGGGGGCCCTTCCAGGGGATCCTGGCCAACCTGCCCCTGGAAGTCCAGATGGCGAAGGTGGCGGAATTGGACCGCCTGGCGGCCCCCGGCGGCTGGCTGATCCTCTCGGGGTTCAAGGACACCCAGGAAGCGGCACTATTGGCGCGCTACCGCGAGGAGGGCTGGGTGCTGGCCCGGCGCCGCACCCGGGACCAGGGGGCCTCGGAACTCCCTCCGGATCGGAGCTTCACCTGGGCGGGCTGGCGCCTGGTGCGAGGCTCGGCCTCCCCCGCTCATAGCTAACCCCGGGCGTGGGCCGGGAGCTATCGTTGCGGGATGACCTGGGGCGGCGGCGGCAGTTCAAATAAGTTGTTGATCAATCTTTGACGGGCTAAGTATTCATCGAAACTGAGCTTCTCGTCCTGGTTGGTGTCGCACATCTCGAAGAGCTTGGCGGCTTCCTTTTGATCCCTGGCGCCGGACACAAAATCCTTTTTGGTGATGGCGCCTTTGCGGTCTTTATCCAGGCGGTCGCACAACTCCTGCCAGTCCTTCTGGGCGGGGTGGGGCTGGCTGGTGGCGCAACCGCCCAGCAGGAAAAGCACCGCCAGGGCCCAAATCAACATCTTAAGCGCATTCATCTACGGTCTCCTGATCAGCAGATGGATTTTTTCCCTAACCTTATCCCTAAGTTACCATATTTTAAGGTCGACAGGTAGAATCGGCAACTTTCCTCCAATTCTTTTCTTAACCTCGACCATTGAATTTCCCGAACCAGATTACTTTCGCTCGGGTGAATCTTTTCGGCGGCGTTCGCTCAGGCGCTGGGTGATGACATAGAACACCGGCACAAAGGGGATAGCCAGAAGCGTGGAAGCGAGCATGCCCCCGAAGACCACGGTGCCGATGGCCTGCTGGGAGGCGGCCCCGGCGCCGCCGGCCTTCATCAACGGCACCACCCCCAGAATGAAGGCAAAGGAGGTCATGACAATGGGCCGGAAGCGGCGGCGGGTGGCCTCCACCGCCGCGTCAGCGATGGACATGCCTTCGGCGCGCAGTTCCCGGGAGAATTCCACCACCAGGATGGCGTTCTTGCTGGCCAGAGCGATCATCAACACCAGGCCCACCTGGGTGTAAAGGTTGTTATCCAGGCCCCGGGAGGCCAGCGCCAGGATGACGCCCACCAGGGCGATGGGCACCACCAGGATCACCGCGGCGGGGTTGTACCAGCTTTCGTATTGGGCCGCCAGGACCAAAAATACCAGGGTAATGGCCAGGGCATAGATGAAGTAGGCCTGATTGCCCACCTGCTTTTCTTGATAGGCGGTGGCCGTCCACTCATAAGAGACCCCCTGGGGCAGGTTGTGCTTGGCCACCTGCTCCATGAGGTTTAAGGCCTGGCCGGAACTGAAACCCGGGGCCGCCGACCCGTACACGGGTACCGCGGGATAGAGGTTGTAGCGGGTGAGCAGTTCGGAGCCCAGAATCCTTTTGATGGACATGAGGGTGCCCAGGGGCACCATTTCCCCCTTGTTATTGCGGACGTAAAGTTCCTTGATGTCCTCCGGGCTCAGCCGGTAAGGGGCCGCGGCCTGCACATAAACCTGGTAGGTCTGGTTGAACTTGTTGAACAGATTCACGTAAGCTGAGCCCAGGTAAGCCTGGAGGGTATTGAACACGTTGTTCAGGGGAATGTCCAGGGACTCCACCTTGGTGCGGTCGATGTCCAGGTAAAGCTGGGGACTGCGGGGATTGAAGGTGGTGGTGAGGCCGCGGAGGCCCGATTGGGCGGAGGCCGCCCTGATGGTCTCCATGGCGGCCTCCGCCAGTTCAGCCAGTCCCAGGCTTTTCCGGTCCTCGATCATCATCTGAAAGCCGCCGGACTGCCCCAGGCCGCTGATGGGCGGCGGCACCAGCACCGCAAACTCCGCCTGTTCCAGGGCGTGCAGTTCCCGCCCCAGATTGGCGACGATGCGCTCCTGGCTCAAGGCCGCGCCCCGTTTATCCCAGTCCTGGTAGATGACAAAGGTGGTGAAGATCGTGGAGACATTGGTGGCGTCCAGGACGGAAAAGCCGCCCATGGTCACCCAGGAAGCAACGCCCGGGCTCTTTTTAAGAACGGCATCCACCTGGTCGGCAACCTCCCGGACCCGGGGTTGGGAGGCCCCTTCGGGGAGAATCCCTACAACAATGGCGTAACCCTGGTCTTCCTGGGGCAGAAAGCCGGTGGGGTGCAGGGCGAAGAGCAGGCCGCCCAGGCCGATTATGATAAAAAACACCAGGGCCATGAGCCCGGGGCGCTGCACCATCCAGCGCACCAGGTCCACGTAGGCGGTTTCCACCACCGCATAGACCCGGTTGAAGCCGCGGTAGAAGGCGTTGAGTTGCTTCTTCTCATCCCGGGGACGCAGGTAAAGGGCGCACTGGGCCGGCTTGAGCGTCAGGGCGTTCAGGGCGCTGATGACCGCGGTGGAAGCGATCACCAGGGCGAACTGCCGAAAGAGCTGGCCGGTGATGCCCGGCATAAAGGCCGCAGGCAGAAAGACCGCGGTGAGCACCAGGGTGATGCCTATCACCGGTCCGGTCATTTCGCTCATGGCCTTGACCGCGGCATCGTGGGGGGAGAGCCCCTGTTCGATATAGTGTGACGAGTTTTCCACAATGACGATGGCGTCGTCCACCACGATGCCGATGGCCAGAATCAAGGCGAACAAGGTCATCAGGTTGACCGTGAAGCCGAGCAGCGCGATGGCCGCAAAGGCGCCGATGATGGTCACCGGGACGGTGGTGGCGGGGACCAGGGTGGCGCGCCAGTTCTGGAGGAACACCATGATGACGATGAGCACCAGAATGCCGGCTTCATACAGGGTATGGTACACCGCGTCGATGGCCTGGCTGATAAACACCGTGGTGTCGTAGCGGATGGCGTACTTCATGCCGGCCGGGAACTCCTTGCTCATCTCGCCCATGGCCTTGCGCACTTCCTGGCCCACATTGATGGCATTGGCCTCCGGCAGGGAGTAAATCACCATATGGGCGGCCTTATACCCGCTCAGCCCGGAAAAATTGCTGAAGGTCTGCTGGCTCAGTTCCACCCGGGCCAGGTCCTTCACCCGGACAATCTGGGCGGCCTCCTCGCTGCGCACCATCTTGACAATGATGTCTGCGAATTGGGAGACGTCTTCGAGCCGGCCCAAGGCATTGATGGTGAACTGAAAGGCCTGGCCCGACGGCACCGGCGGCCCCCCCAGTTGGCCCGCCACCACCTGGACGTTTTGCTGCTGGATGGCATTCACCACGTCCATGGTGGTGAGTCGGTAATATTGCAGCTTGTTGGGGTCCAGCCACACCCGCATGCTGTATGCCCCGGCGCCCACCACCTTGACCTGGGCGACTCCGGGGAGACGGGCCAGGGGGTACTGCAAATTGATGATGCCGTAATTGGACAGGAAGGTTTCGTCATAGCGGCCGTCGTCGGTATAGAGGCTGACCACCTGCAGGATATTGGTGGAGACCTGCTTGACCAAAACCCCCATGGCCTGAACCGTTTGGGGCAATTGGGCCATAATCCCGTTGACGTAATTCTGTACCAGGGCCAGGGAGGTATCGAGATCGGTGCCCACCGCGAAGGTTATGGTCAAGATGTAAGTCCCGTCACTGCCGCTGGTGGAGGACATATAGATGGAGTTTTTGACCCCGTTGACCGCCTGCTCGATGGGAATGCCCACGGTGGTGGCGACGACGTCGGCGCTGGCTCCCGGGTAACTGGTGGTTACCTGGATGGTGGGCGGGACGATGTTGGGATACTGGGACACCGGCAGATTAAACAGGCAAACCAGGCCGAGAATAATGATGACGATGGCAATGACGTTGGCGAAGATGGGCCGGTTGATGAAGAAGGTGGAGATCATGGGGCGGCCTACCCGGACTGAGGCTTGGGGGCGGTTTTGGGGGCCATGGAGTCAGGCTGCAGGGGCTTTTTCTCCGGGGTTACCGGCCGCCCGGGAATGGCCCGCAGCAGGCCGCTGACCACCACCCATTCCGTCCCTTGCAAACCTTCGGAAACTACCCGGAGGTTGCCCTCCTGGACCCCGAGTTTGACCGGACGGCGCTCCACCACGTTGTTGTCGTTCACCAGGCGGAGGAAGGGGCCCATCTGGTCATAGCCGAGGGCCGCTTCCGGCACCAGCAGGGCCTCCTTGGCCTCGGCTATGGGGGTTCTGAGACGCGCAAACATTCCCGGCAAGATGACGGTTTCCGGATTGGAGACGATGGCTCGCAGCATCAAGGTGCCGGTGGTGGGATTGAGGGAGATGCCGGCAAAATCGAGATAACCCCGGTGCGGAAAGTCCGTTTCATCCGCCAGTCCCACGTAGACGGGGTGTTTCACTTCGGGGGTCTCCTCGGCCGCTTTGGGTTTCTTTCCCCTGACCCGGAGCAATTCTTGCTCATTAATGTTGAAATAAATGTAAATGGGTTCAATCTGGTTGATTTCGGCCAGCAGAGTGTGTTCTCCGGCGCCCACCAGGGTGCCCGGGTCTTTTAGATGGCGGCCCATGCGACCGTCAAAGGGCGCGGTAATCCGGGTATAGCTCAGATTGAGTTTGGCCAGAACCACCTGGGCCTCCGCGGCCAGGACCGCGGCCCGGCGCGAGTCCCGCTCGTAATGCCAGCGGTCCACGTCCGTCTGGGCCGCGGCATCCTGCTTCACCAGGCGGAAGTACCGGTCGAATTCGGTTTGGGCATGCTCCAGTTGCGCTTTTTCGGCCAGCACCGAGGCTTCCGCCTTCTGGAGTTGGGCTTGATATTGTTCCTGCTGAATGATGAACAGGAGTTGCCCCTTTTTCACCGGCTGGCCATCGTAGAACAAGATCTTTTCCAAAAAGCCCTCCACCCGGGCCCTGAGGGGCACCGTGTTAAAGGCCGCCGCGTTCCCGGTGAATTCCAGGTAATCGGTCACGGGCTTTTTCAAGGGCTGGCTCACCGTCACCTTGGGCGGCGGCGGCGGCGCGTAGGTGTTCCTTTCGCCGCAGGCCAGGGCCAGGACCAGGAGCACTACCGCGATTGCCGCCCGGGGGGCGCGGCCGCGGCACCGCCTCGGCCTTCTCGTTCCTTCAACCATCTCTAAAGTTCCTTTGGAGTTATCATGCGGCTCAATGTTGCCCTTAACTTTGCACCTTGAACTTTGAACTGCCCATCACCATTGCGGCAGCCGGATCTCGGATTTGGGCAACTCCGGCGAAGGCGCAGGAAAAGCCGCCGGCGTGAGGAGTTTTCCCCAATTGGTGCGTGTCGCCATGGCCTCTTTAACGGAGTCCGGCACAAAATCCTGGCCTTCCCGGAGCTGCCAGCCCCCTCCCAGGGCCCGGTACAGCCCCACCAGGTTGCCGGAGATGTCCCCCAGGGTGGTGGCGAGATTGTCCTGCTGGGCCAGGAGAGTTTGCTCCGCGGTGAGAACCGTGGTGAAATCGGTGATCCCCTCCCGGTATTGGATGACGGCCAGCTCCATGGACTTTTGGGCCGCGGCCACGGCCCCGGCCAGCTTCAGGGCTCGCTGCTGGGCTTTCAGGAAACCGATGAGGGCGTTCTCCACCTCCTGCTGGGCCTGGAGCACCGTGTTCTGATAAGCGATGATTAATTCCTGGAACCGGGCGTCCTGAAACCGCACCTGGTTGGTGATCCGCCCATAGTTAAAGAGGTTCCACTGGAAAGACGGCCCCAGGGTGCCGTAGCGGCTTCTCCAGTCAAACAGGTTGGCCAGGGCAAAGGTCCCCGCATCGCTGGCCTGGAACCCGAAGGTGCCGCTCAAGGAGAAAGCCGGGTAGAGGTCGGCCTTGGCCACCCCGATCTGGGCGCATTGCGCCGCGGCCCGCCACTCCGCCCTCTGGATATCCGGCCGCCGCCGCAGCAGGTCCGCGGGGATGCCTATGGCCACCTGGGGGGGCGGCGCCGGGATTTCCGATTTAGACCCCAGGAAATCCCTCAGGTCGCTGGGCGGCAGCCCCAGGAGGACGCTGAGGGCGTTTTGGACTTGGCGCAGCTGGCTTTCCAGGGTGGGGATGCTGGCTTCGGTGCTGTCCAGCACGGTCTGGGCCTGCTCCACGTCCCGCTTGGAGGTGGTGCCCCCCTGCCAGCGCGCCGTGGCAATCTGCAGGCTTTTCTTTTGGACCTCCACGTTCTGGCGGGCAATGCGCAGCCGTTTTTCCAGGGTCCGGAGAAGAATATAGGAATTGGCCGTGTCGGCGGTGAGGGTGACCAGGGTGTTGTCATAATCGGCCACCGCGGCCAGCAGGCTGGCATCCGCGGATTCGATGGCCCGGCGGAACTTGCCCCAGAAGTCGAGTTCCCAACTGGCGGTCAGCCCCACCTGGGCTGACCAGAAGTTATTCGGTGCAGCCGGAGAGGCTAAAGGACTCCTTTCACTGAGGCGCTCCTTCTTCACCGCGCCCACGGCCTTTTGGCTTTGGGGATAGAGTTCCCCTATCGCGATGCCCAATTGCGCCCGGGCTCCCAGGACCCGCACCCCGGCAATGCGCAGGGGCAGGTTTTGCCGGTAGGCCGTCTGGACGAGTTTATCCAGGACCGGGTCGTTGAACGACCGCCACCAGTCCCGGTAGTCCTCGGCCCTGGTGGTTACCTGCTTATATTCCCCCGCTTCCAGCCAATTGGGCCTCACCTCGGCCCCGGGCTTCACAAAGTCCGGTCCCACTTTAATGCAGCCGGAAGCCAGGAAGAAAATCGCCAGTAAAATTCCGCTAAATCCGAAGTAGCCCATGCGGCTTCTCAGAGGACCTGACCGCTTTGCCCAGGCGTTTATGACCATACTGAGCCAACCTAAACGCATTCCAGGATGCTGTCAATAAGTTTGAGCCCTTGACAGTATCAGGCGTTCTTTTCTTGCTAATCCTGTAAGGGTTGTTGAACTTTCGGGGGGCCTTAAGAAAGGCAGGAGTCAACTTATGTTGGAGGCTTGAGGGAGGAAAAAAGACTGGACTCAGAAATAATCAAGTCATCTGATGCGATCGAGGGCCATGGCGCCCAGGTGGGCGATGGTATCGATCACCACCTGGTTTTCCGGGGTCAGTTCCTGGTCGCCTGCAAAATCCAGGGCCATCACCCCCATAATCTTATCTCCCGTCATCATGGGGAAAAAAGAGGACTTGGCCTGGGGGAGGGTGCCGGTGCCGCGGCCCGCGGGCCGGCGGTTATGCAAGACCCAGGCGGCCACTCCCATTGCCTTGGGATTTATTTCAAAGCCCGGGGTCATGGCCTCCACCTCCAGCATCCTCCCCACCGGCAGGAAGATGGCCATCTCCCCGGGGAAGATCTGCCGGGTATGACGAATCAGGATATTCAGCACCTGTTCCACATCATGGGCGGTCACCAGGTCCAGGCTCAGTCCGTACAGCACCGTGCTTCTCGCCTCGCTCCGTTTAAGTAATTCCACTTTGTGGCGCAGCAGCGACGCCAGGTTGCTGATCAGCACCGCCACGGAGACATAGACCACGAAGGAGAGAAAGTATTTCAAGTCCCCGATGACAAAAGTGAAATACGGCGGCACAAAAAAGTAGTCAAAGGCCAGGATGCTGATGATCGTGGCCAGGATGGAAGGCCCCCGGCCCAGGTAAAGTGCGCTGCCGGTGATGGGCAGCAAAAAGAGGATCAGCAGGTTCACCTGGCCGAGAAGATCTTGCAGAGAGAATGCCATCAGAGTGACCACGGCCACTGCCAGGATGCTTACCAGGTAACTCCAGGGCCGGCTTGGCAAGAGCCGTCTCCTCGGTAAGGGCTGCGCCGCGGTCTCCTCGGTCCCGGCGTCCAGCAGATAGATGTCGATTCTCGGGGTTCGGGTCAGGAGACGCTGGGCAATAGTCGGAAACCACCGGAAACGCCGGGGTTTGCCGATGACGATTTTGGTGACGTTGTTTTTCAGGGCGCAATCGGCGATCTCCTCCACCACATCCCGGCCTTTGACCCAAACTACCCGGCCCCCCAACTTACTGGCCAGTTCCAGGGCCTTGTCAAGCCACTCTTTTTCCTGGGGGCTAAAATTCTGATTTCTTTCAGTCTCGGCATGGAAGGCGATCCACTCGCCTCGGAGTTCCGTGGCCAGCCGGAAGGCCGCCCGCACCAGACTCTCGGCATAGGGGCTGGCAAAAACCCCCACCAGAAGCCGCTCCTGGACCGGCCAGGGGCCGCCAATGGCATGGGCCTGCATGTACTGGAGAATCCGCGAGTCCACGCTGCCCGCCACCACCCGCAGGGCCATTTCCCTGAGCGCCAGAAGATTCCCGGGGCGGAAGAAATTTTCCACCGCAATGCCGACAATGCCCTTGACATAGACTTTCCCCTCATGGAGTCTTTTCAGCAATTCTTCCGGGGGCAGGTCAATAAGTTTGATCTCGTCCGCGGCTTGAATTACCGTGTCCGGCACCGTTTCCCGAACCCTCAGGCCCATAATTTGAAAGATGACGTCGTTCAGACTCTCCAGATGCTGGACATTCATGGTGGAGTAAACATCAATGCCCGCATTGAGGAGCTCCTCCACATCCTGATACCGCTTGGCGTGGCGGGAGCCCGGAGCGTTGCTGTGGGCCAGTTCGTCCACCAGCACTATCCGGGGCTTCCGTTTCACCACCCCCTCCAGGTCCACTTCCTGGAGTTTCATGCCCCGATACTTAAAGACTTTGGGCGGGATTATCTCCAGGCCTTCCAGGAGGGCTTCGGTCTCGGGGCGGCCGTGGGTGGCCACGTAGGCCACCACCACATCCTGCCCTTCTTGCTTGCGCAGCCGGGCATCGGCCAGCATGGCGTAGGTCTTTCCCACCCCCGGAGCCGCGCCGAAATAAATGGTATGGCGGCCCCGGGCTTCTCTGGCCTCTTCCTTTTGCGCCAATTTCAGGAGCGCTTCCGGGCTCGGCCTGGGGAATTCCTCATCTGCCATGACTGTCCAGCTTATCCAGGGTCAGATTCAACTGCACCACATTGACTCGGGGCATCCCCAGAAAGCCCAATTGGCGGCTTTCCAGGTGGCTTTCCAGGATCTGCCGCAACCGCTCTTCCTCCCAGCCGCGAGCCCGGGCCACCCGGGGTATCTGGAGGACCGCGGCCTCCGGACTGATGTGGGGATCCAGGCCGCTTCCCGAGGCCAGAACCAGATCGGAGGGCACGTTACCCGGCAAGCCAGACGCTTTTAGGGATTTTACCCGATCCGCCACCAGGGTAAGAAGCTCTTTATTGGTGGGACCGAGATTGGAACCGCCGGAAGCCAGGGAATTGTAAGGGAAATCTGCGGTAGCCGAAGGCCGGGGCCAGAAGTATTTGGCGTCGGAAAAAGGTTGGCCGATGAGGAGGGAACCCGCCAAGGCGCCGTCACCCCGCCGGATGAGATTTCCCCCGGCCTGCTCCGGGAACGCCAATTGGCCGATGACGGTGACGATCCCGGGGTAGATAATACCCGTTGCCATCCAGAGCGAGATAAAGAGCAGAATCGCAGTTCTTACGGAACTCATCTCCCACCCTCCTCAGCGGACCAGATTGACCAGCAGGTCAATGAGCTTGATTCCCACAAATGGAACAATGATCCCGCCCATCCCATAGATGAAGAGGTTATAGAGCAGCAGCTTCTCCGCGGGCAGGGGGCGGTAACGGGTGCCT
>Ga0315268_10008024_pt1 | contig 11059 bp, 12 predicted proteins | sample C1_top_MG_FD_204535 | JGI IMG/M metagenome (GOLD analysis project Ga0315268, IMG submission 204535) | Sediment microbial communities from Yellowstone Lake, YNP, Wyoming, USA - C1_top | ecosystem: Environmental > Aquatic > Freshwater > Lake > Sediment | place: USA: Wyoming | collected 2017-08-01 | reverse complement strand
GCGTCCTTCAGCTCTCCGGCATGGACGCAGCGGGTGGAAAGACCTTGGTTCTTGTCGTTCATTATTCAACCTCCTCGAGAAAACATTCCAGAATGGGTCCCAGCCGTGGCACCAGATCCGGTACGGCGCTCAAATCCAGCCCGGCGCTCGCCAGTCCGGCACAGATGTCCTCCGGCGACAGGATCACACCGTCGCCAGGTAACAGCGCAACCCCCTTCACCCGCAGGGTGGGGGAGCCCTCACCGTGCGCGTCGCGACAATCGGTGTGGATGACCCGCATTGCCAACCCAAGACAGGATGATAGCTCTTCGGCGTAACGAGCGTAAAGTGCACAGCGCCCGCCGGGCGGATGCTGGGACAATATTTCGATCGGTTCAGGCATGACACTCCTTTCGTTGCGGGCGAGTTCGTCCGCATTCACTGGCAATGACTCGGCTATTGCACGCAATGGAAAAATCAACCCGCTTTTTCACACTCGTACGCCCAGAAAAAATGATCGCCTCAAATCACGCTCTTGATCAGGATGTAGGCGGCGACGAATACCAGGAACACGCCAAAGCTGCGTTTCAAGGTCTCCTGCGAGAAACGGTGGGCCAGGCGCGTGCCTGCGAAGCTGCCGGCCACAGTGACCACGGTAAAGGATGCCATCAATCCCCAATCCACCGGCACCGTCCCCATGTAGCCGACGAAGCCGGTGGATGAGTTGGCCGCGACGATGGCGAGTGAGGTGCCGATCGCGATCTTCATCGGAATGCCGGACAGCAGCACCAGCGCCGGCACGATCAGGAAACCGCCGCCCACACCAACCAGACCGGTGAGTGCGCCGACGCCGATGCCGAGCAGGGCGATCTGGGCCATATGCGCCTTAAGGTTCTCGCTTTCCGAGACGGAAATTGCAGGGCCAGTCGCCCCGGCCAATTGCGCTTCCAGCACAAGCGGTTGTTTTTTCGTTTTCAGCATCCGCCAGGCGGCAGCCAGCATCACCATGGCGAACAGTCCAAGCTGAAACGCCACCGGCGCATGTACGCCCAGCCGCGTCCCGCCGAAGGTGCCGACCACCCCGAACAGGCCGAATACCGCCGCCACCCTGACATCCACGTTGCCGCGCCGCCAGTTGTCCCAGGCCGAGATGGCGGCGGTGATGGCGACGATGCCCAGACTCATGGCAATGGCCTGCTTCGGTTCAACATGCAGCAGATACAAAAGTGCCGGCACGGCGATAATGGAGCCGCCGCTGCCGAGCAGCCCAAGCACGATACCGGTCGCGGTACCGGCGAATATGGCAACAAGAATCATGGTACGTCTCCTTCGAATTCTGACCGAAAAATATCAATTGAATGTTTGAGTAATGGGCAAAAAAATAGCGCTAAAACACCAGAACTTGGTCTGCCCATTCCGTCCACTCTGCCAGATGCTCCAGCGTGGAATGCTCGGCGCCCTGGATCATCACCTTATCAGCCAAAATAGCGCCGGAGGCGGAAGATGCTGACGGTCGTTCCCGCCAGAAATACCTGTAACAGCGGGTGGAAAAATTGCCTGTAATTGTCGCGCAAGATGTGGCTTATGCGGCCACCTCATTGACCTTTATATTACCTTTAACCGCCGCGTCTCCTCGTTTTGTTAATTATAGCATATTCAAATGAATATTTGAATATGCTATAATTAATTATTTAAGGAATTGTTAACAGGATTTTTCTGCGGAGCTTAACGATGCTAAAGTTGGATGAGTATTTAACCCTTTAACCCGGATTATCCATTAGGCGGCGCTTGGCGCCTAATGGATAATCCGGGTTGAAAGCGCTTAAAGAAATTTACTGATCAATTGGAAGGTGTTCAACCTTCCATTCCGGGAAGCCGTCTTCCAGTCTGCGGGCACGGTAGCCGTGCTGGCGCAACTGTTCCACCGCCTCAAAGGCCAGCATGCAATAGGGGCCACGGCAATAGGCGACAATCTCCTGGTCGTGAGGCAATTTTCTCAACCGCTCCGGCAGGGATTCAAGGGGGATATTGACCGCCCCTTCGATATGGCCCGCATCAAATTCAGCGGGGGGACGAACATCAATCACCATCGCCTCCCCGGACCTCACCAATCCCAGAAGTTCATCGCGCCGGACGGGAGTAAGATTGTCCCGGCTCTCAAAGTTTTCACGGACGATGCGCTCCACTTCAGCCAAGTGCCGTTCTGCCACATATCGGATATTCGATAACAGTGCGGGCACCTTTTCATCCGTCAGGCTATAGATGACTTGGGTCCCTTCCTTGCGCGATTGAGCCAGTCCTCCTTCACGGAGGATTTGAAGGTGGTGTGAGGTATTGGCCACCGACATGCCGCTTGCCTGTGCCAAACCATCCACGCTGCGCTCGCCCTGCGCAAGCGCTTCCAGCAATTCAAGCCGATTGGCGCTCGCAAGTGCTCTTGCAACACGAGCGAAGTTTTCGAAAAGCTTTTTTTTAGGGGAAACAGTGGCCATCGATCGGTATAAGGCGGTATGCGTGAGCTTGAAAAGACACATTAACCTTTTGATTTTATTTGGTGCGAAAGGGGGGACTCGAACCCCCACACCTTGCGGCGCTGGAACCTAAATCCAGTGCGTCTACCAATTCCGCCACTTTCGCATTAATAAAATCAATCCGTGCTTCCCTATGGGGCAAAAAACAAACTAGCGAACCGGATTTTGATCAAAGTGCAATCTAAGCGCGCAATACTATCACGATACATCAATACATTCATAAGCGACTGAGCTGCATTGGTCGAAAATGGGTTGCCACAGCACAATCCAAGATACAATACAAAGAGCGATTTTCAGCGAACCCTCTGCCCCCTATGCCGCAGCACTATGAAAATTTCCCCGTGGCATCATTCCTGCTGCCGAAACGGCTACGCCACCCGGTCAGCGTTATTTACGCCTTCGCCCGCGAAGCGGACGATTTCGCCGACGAAGGTAAGCTCGATAATGCCACCCGCCTGGCCTTGCTTGACGGCTTCCGCACCGAACTGGACAGGATAGCCGCAGGACTGCCGCCACAGCGGCCGCTGTTCGACGAGCTGGCGACAATCACCGCCCGCCATGGCCTGCCGCTGCAACCGTTCTACGACCTGCTCGACGCCTTTTCCCAGGACGTCACGAAGAAACGCTATGCCGATTTCGGCGAGGTGATGGACTACTGCCGCCGTTCGGCCAACCCGGTCGGCCTTTTGCTGCTCCACCTATATGGCGCGGCGACAGAGCGAAACATTTCCTATTCCAACGCGATCTGCTCCAGCCTGCAACTGATCAACTTCCTCCAGGATGTCGCCATCGACTACCACGACAAGGACAGGATTTACCTGCCTCAGGACGAACTGGCAAAATACCGCGTGACGGAAGCACAAATCGCGCGTGGCGACAGCAGTGGCATGTGGAAGCCGCTTATGCAGGCCCAGATCAAGCGAGCTCGCCAGCTGCTGCAGGCAGGCGCGCCACTGGGCCGGATACTCCAGGGACGGATCGGCCTCGAAATGCGCATGATCATCATGGGTGGCGAAACCATCCTGCGCAAGCTGCACAAATCCGGCGGCGATGTCTTCGCCGAGCGTCCGGTGCTCAAGCCCGGTGACTGGGTATACATGCTGTACCGCGCGCTGCGCCAAAAATGAAAGGCATTCCACAGTGACCCCAGATCAATACTGCCAGGCGAAGACTGCGAAAAGCGGCTCCAGTTTCTATTACAGCTTTCTCTTCCTGCCCACACCTAAGCGCCGGGCCATCACCGCTCTCTATGCCTTCTGCCGCGAGGTGGACGACGTTGCCGACGAATGCAAGGATGTCGCGATAGCCCATACCAAGCTCGCCTGGTGGCGCAATGAAGTAAGCAGGCTCTACGCCGGTCATCCCGAGCATCCGGTGGGGCAAGCCTTGGCGCCGCTGGTTAAGGAATTCGGGCTTCCCGCCGCGGAATTCGATGAAATCATCGCCGGCATGGAAATGGACCTGAGCTACAACCGCTATGCCGATTTCGACCAGTTGCAACTCTACTGTCACCGCGTCGCGGGGGTGGTGGGTCAGCTTTCAGCTCGAATTTTCGGCTACCGCGATGCGCGCACGGAACAATACGCTCACGACCTCGGCCTCGCCTTCCAGCTTACCAACATCATCCGCGATGTCGGTGAGGATGCGCGGCGCAACCGCATCTACCTGCCGCTGGACGAACTGGCGCGGTTCGGCGTCAGCGAGGCCGACATCCTGCAGGGCAGGGAAACGGAGGGTTTCAGGAAATTGATGCTATTTCAGAGCGAGCGGGCACGCCAATACTACAGCCGGGCATTCGCCTCGCTGCCCGCGGCGGACCGCAAGAGCCAGCGCACCGGCCTGATCATGGCGGCAATTTATCGTACCCTGCTGGACGAAATCGAGCACGATGGCTTTCACGTCCTGCACCAGCGCGTCTCGCTGACGCCGTTGCGCAAGCTTTGGGTCGCATGGAAAACCTGGATAAAAAACTAGAAACAGAATACCAGCCACGGATTAACACAGATTTACACAGATAATTATTGGGTTATGAATAAATTGGCGCCGACCGGCGAGTAAAATGAAATATCACAAAATACACTTGGAAAATCTGTGTGCATCCGTGGCTAAACGCCCTTTTTGGATAAAGGGATGAAAGTTGCGGTCATCGGCGCTGGCTATGCCGGCCTGGCGGCGGCGGTGGAACTTGCCGCGCAGGGCGTTTCCGTCACCGTGTTCGAGGCCGCGAAACAGCTGGGAGGGCGGGCGCGGCTCGTGGATTATCGCGGCCTGGCTCTGGATAACGGCCAGCACATTCTCCTCGGCGCCTATCGCGAAATCCAGCGCCTGATGGGTTTGGTCGGGGCCGACTCGACCGCCCTGCTGCTGCGGCTGCCATTGCAGCTCTACATTCCCGGTCGTTTCAGCCTGCAAGCCTCTTCCTTGCCCGCTCCCCTGCACGTCACACAGGGACTGCTCACTGCAAGCGGACTGACCTGGGGAGAACGCATCGCAGCCGTGCGCTTCGTGCATGCCTTGCGCAGGCAGAATTTCCGTCTCGCCCGCGACACCAGCGTGGGCGAGATGCTGCAAAAGCACGGCCAGAGCGGGAACCTGCGCCTCTACCTGTGGGAGCCACTGTGCGTCGCCGCGCTCAACACGCCGATTGCAACGGCCTCGGCCCAGATATTTCTCAACGTGCTACGCGACAGCCTGTTCGGAAGCCGCGCGGACAGCGACATGCTGCTGCCCCGGGCTGATCTGACCCAACTCTTCCCGGCGTATGCGACCACTTTCATCGAACGCCACGGCGGCAGCGTGCTGCCCTCTCAGACTGTGCTTGGCGTGCGGGTGGAAGCGGGTGGTTTCGCCCTCGAAACGCGCCTAGGATCAAAACCGTTCGACCGCGTCATCTGCGCAGTGCCGCCACAGCGTCTGGCCGGGCTGGCCGGCACACTGCCGCAACTGGACAAGGCGATGGAGCAGGTCGCCCGCTTCGACTATCAGCCGATCTATACCGTCTTCCTGCAATACCCCGAACAAACCCGCCTGCCCCGGCCCATGATCGGCCTCTGCGGCGGTGCAGCACAATGGGTGTTCGACCACGGCCAGCTTAACCGGGAGGCCGGGCTGATGTGCGTCGTGATCAGCGCGGAGGGGCCGCACCAGGGACTCGACCACGGCGAACTGGCGCAGCGGGTGGATGCCGAACTGCGCACGGCATTTCCACAGCTTCCCTCCCCGCTCTGGCACAAGGTGATTGCGGAAAAGCGTGCCACGTTCGCCTGCACCCCCGGCCTGGATCGCCCCGGCCAGGCCACGCCGCTGCCGAATTTCTATCTCGCCGGCGACTACACTGCCGGCGATTATCCGGCCACCCTCGAAGGCGCAGTCAGAAGTGGTATAAAATGCGCAAAACTCATTCTGAAAACACCATGAAAAACTATCAAGCCCCGCAAAACCTGCTCAGGGATCGCGTCATCCTCATCACTGGTGCGGGCCAGGGCATCGGCCGGACGGCCGCGCTCACCTTCGCCGCCCACGGTGCCACAGTCATTCTGCACGGGCGTTCAGTGAAGAAGCTGGAGGCGGTATACGATGAAATCGAGGCGGCAGGCCACGCGCTGCCGGCCATCTTTCCGCTCGATCTGGAAAAGGCCGAAAGCAGGGACTACGAAGCATTGGCCAACGCCATCGCACGGCAGCTGGGCAGACTCGACGGCATCCTGCACAACGCCGCCAAGGTCGACCGCCCCCAGCCGCTGGAAGACCAGACCCTGGAGCAATGGCTGCAACTGCTGCGCGTCAACCTGGCCGCGCCTTTCGCACTCACCCGCGCCTGCCTGCCCCTGCTAAAGGCCGCACCGGATGCTGCTATCCTGATGACCTCGGACACCCACGGCCACGCTCCTGCAGCGTACTGGGGGGGTGCGGCGGTCGCCAAAAGCGGGATAGAAACGCTGGTGAAAATCTGGGCGCAGGAACTGGAGATTTATCCCCATCTGCGCATCAACGCGGTGGTGCCCGGCCCGGTACAGTCCCCGCAGCGCGCCCGCACCCACCCCGGGGAAATCAAGGACAACCTGCCCAGGGCGGAAACGCTGATGCCTCTCTATCTCTACCTGATGGGGCAGGATAGCCATGCGACCAGCGGCCGGGTGATTGAGGCCGTACAGGCGTAATGTTTAACGTGAACGTCGCGAAGCGACACCTCATCACTCAGATCAAAACAAGCGCCTTTCACCATTGCCCCTTCTCCCTCTGGGAGAAGGTTGGGATGAGGGTAGCCCTCTGGGGGAGAGGTAGGAGAGAGGGAACGGACACGGCGGCCGCGACGCTCAATCATTCGGGTTGGAGCGGCCGCCATGTCCGTTACGTCAGGAAAAATTCCAGTTTTTCCTGACCCACCTCGATCACGTCACCATGCCGCAGTGCATGGGGCTCTTCACCGATGGCATGGCCGTTGATCAGTGCGGTTTTCTTTCCTTCCACGTGGCTGATGAAGTAGCCTAGCGGCCGCCGCGTAATCACGACAACCTGCCGCCCGGCCGTGCCAAAGGTTTTGAGGGCTTGCTCCAGCTCGACTTTCCTGCCGGCGAATTCGCCCTTGATACCCGCCACCCCGCCCAACGGAAAGGTGCTTCTGCGGGAAGGCCGCGCGGTCTGTACCGATGTTTGACGCTCCCCCTCTGCATCCCGCGCTGCAACACTGATTTCCCGGTCCGAGGTACGGATCATCAGCGTACGGTCGTAATCCTTTTCCGAGTTGGCTTTGACGTTGACGTACTTGAGCAGGAAAATATCGAGGCCGATCACATCGCCGTTTTGCAGGATGTGCCGGGTCACGCGGCGGCCATTGACGGTCGAGCCGTTGGTGCTGCACAGATCCTCGAAAATATGGTCGTTGCCCACGGTCAGGATGACCGCATGCTCCTTGCTTACGCCCGGGTCATCAAGATGAATATCGTTCTCCGGCCGGCGCCCGATAGTGACGCGATCCTTTTCGATAAAGTGATGCCCGATCGCAGCGCCATTCAATGTCACAACCAGTTTCGCCATCTTCCTTCTACCTCCTTAACGTGAACATCGCGAAGCGACACCTCATCACTCTCCCCCTCTGGGGGAGAGGTAGGAGAGAGGGAACGGCCACGGCGAGAAGCGATGTCGCCTAGAGGCGCCTACTTTTGGTCATCATTCGGGGCGGCGCTTCTCGCCATCTCCGTTAGGGCCTGTTAATGAATGATTAGCGGGCCCTTAGCCAGCCGAACAGCCCATCGAGCAACCCGCGCCTGGCGCGGAAGCCCTGCACCCTGGCCAAAATCACGGATACATTGTCGTGTCCGCCGTTATCGTTCGCCATTTCGACCAACACCTTTGCCGCCAGCGGCAGATTGGCTTTCAGCTCGCGCAGGGCAAGCTCGATATCGGCATCCTCGACCATATCGTTCAAGCCGTCGGAGCAAAGCAGGTAGATATCTCCCTTCAGCACGTCATCTTCACGCAGGCCCACCTCAACCGTGCCCCCCTTTCCCAACGCGCGGGTCACCAGGTTGCGGTTGTGCGAATTTTTGGCATCCTCGGAATCTATCACACCGGCCTCGACCTGGTCCTGCAGCAATGAGTGGTCGACCGTGAGCTGTTCGAGCCGATCATAGCGCAGCCGGTACAGGCGCGAATCGCCGACATGCGCAATTGAAACGCGGTCATCGTGAAACCAGGCGAGCAGCAGCGTGGTGCCCATCCCTTGGTACTGCGAATTATTTTGTGCTACTTTCAGTATCGCCAGGTTGGCTTTCTCGGCAGCGCGCTTCGCTGCCAGCAACTGAGGCGAAATTTTCCCGTCACCGGAATTCCGGGCCGATCCCAGGTTCGGCAGCGGGGCCTTCAACTCTCCCATAATCACCGAGGTCGCCATGGTGCTGGCCACATCGCCGGCCATGTAGCCGCCCATGCCATCGGCCAGCACCGCCAGGCTGATCTCGTTGTCGATCGCGATGCTGTCCTCATTGAACTTGCGCACCACCCCGGGATCGGTGGCGCTGGCGAATTCCAACATACTCTGTTCTATCATGCGTTCAACTCTCCCTGAGAACCGGTCGCACCCGGCTGCATGATCATAATATCAACAATGGAGCACAACGTTAACAATATTGGCTTACTCATTATTTGCAGGGTTCCCCCACTCCCGGATTGCTCGTCGCAAGAACCACCCGTCTTGACACGACATGGCGAAGAAACTACTGTTACGGGCTCACCGTGGGTTTATCTCCACCAGAAATTACTTAGCATCGATTACCCAATGGAATTCAAACAATTAGGTCGTTACGAGATCCTGTCAGAACTCGGGCAGGGTGCCATGGGCGTGGTCTACAAAGCCGTCGACCCGCTCATAGACCGCACTGTCGCGATCAAGACTATCAATCTCAATCTGTCCAAGGATGAGCTCGTGGATTTCGAGGAGCGCTTTAATCGCGAAGCCAAATCCGCCGGTCGCCTGAGCCATCCCAATATTGTCACGATTTACGATGTGGGCAGGGCCGACCACGTCGCATTTATGGCCATGGAGTACCTTGAAGGACGCGAGCTCAAGGAAATCGTCGCTAGCGGCGAAGTACTGCAACCTGAGAGGATCTCCGAAATCATCGCCCAGGTTGCCGATGGCCTGGCATACGCCCACGAGCACGGTATTGTTCACCGCGATATCAAGCCCGCCAACATCATGGTGCTGCGCAATGGCAGCGTGAAAATCACCGATTTCGGCATCGCCAAGATGTCGTCCGGCTCCAGAACCCAAATCGGCATCATTCTCGGATCGCCCAAGTACATGTCGCCGGAACAGGTGGCAGGCAAACCCGTGGACGGCCGCTCCGACATTTTCTCACTGGGGGCGGTGCTGTACGAACTGCTCACCGGCAAGCCGGCTTTCGGCGGTGAAGACAACACCCTTACCAGCATCATGTACAGGATTCTGAACGAAATCCCGTCACCCCCTGCAAGCGTCAACCCCACCATTCCCGGATCATTCGACCATATTGTCGCCAGAGCACTGGCGAAGGAACCTGAAATGCGTTATCAATCCGCACGGGAAATGGCCAATGACCTCAAGAACTACAAGAACCTGACTGCCTCGGCGCTACCACCCTCCGCAGATCTATCCAGGAACACATCCGCCGCCTATGCTGGCCGCAAACACAGCGTCAACGATGGCGATGCCACCGTGGTACTGGATGCTCGGCAAGTTATGCCCGCGCCCAGTTGGCGCGGACGAACAATGCTTGCAAGCGCTTCAGCCGTTGTTCTTCTTGTCGTAATCGCGGCCGCACTGCTCTTCAATTCAAGCCGCGAGACCACAACAACAGCGCATCAGGACAAAAAGCCGGTTACGGACACGGCCGTTTCGACACCCATCGAACAACCGCCACCCTCCTCGGCGACTGAAAATAAGGCGTCTGCAAAGCGGTCGCAAGAGAAAGCGAAGCCAGTCGCGCCAGCTTCTTCCCAAGATAAGGTGAAGCCGGTCGTGTCGGCTTCTTCCCAGGCCACCCTCGATTTCAGGGTACTCCCCTGGGGAGAGGTCTTCATCGACGGAAATAGTCAGGGCGCCTCGCCGCCGCTCAAGGAGCTTAAACTTTCCTCCGGTAAACACCACATCGAGATCAAAAACAGCAGCTTCCCCCCCTATCGCAAAACAGTGAATCTGGAGGCTGGGGAAAGCACAACTATCCAGCATAAATTCGACAAAGGAGTATTTGAATGACACCCTCCCTCCGGTCCGCCATCCTGATACCTGCCCTGATTCTTTTGCTCGGCGCCGGCTGTTCTTCCGGCCCGGTCAGGGACATCGGGCTTGACAAGCTCTCACCGCGCAAGGCGGAACAGGAACTTTCGATCGGGGTAATAAGCTATGAGGAAGGCAGCTACAAAACCGCAGCAAAACACCTGCAGAGCGCGCTGGACAGCGGCCTGACTTTTGGTGGTGATGCCGTCAGGGCTCATAAATATCTGGCATTCATCCATTGCCTGTCGAACCGGGAGAGGCAATGTCGGGATGAATTCAGGAAAGCGCTGGAACTGGACAGCAAATTCGAGCTGGATCCGGCAGAAGCCGGGCATCCCGTCTGGGGCCCCGCATTCCGCGCCGTCAAGGCGGAACACAAGAGATAATGGCCTGTTAACGGATAAATGTTACATTTATCCGTTAACAGGCCCTAGCTATTGGGCGGTGCGGAAGCACCTTGCCGGCTGCCCGCCTTTACCGACGGGTAGCCTTTCAGGCAGAACTCCAGCTTGATCCCGGCGATTTCGATAATATCGTGGTCTTCCAGCACGTGGGGCTGCTCACTGATGGCGACGCCATTCAGTAGCGGCCTTTTCTTCCCTTCCAGGTGGGTCAGGGCGTAGCCTTCCGGACGGCGCATAATCACCGCCACTTGTATGCCGGGTTTCCCCAATGTGGTCAATATCCGGTCCAAATCCATTTTTTGTCCAGCACCCACCCCGCTTAGAATTTGCAATCCCGCTTGCGGCGGCAGTTCGTTGGCCGGGCTTTTCGAAACCGGCCTGCCGGATGA
>Ga0315268_10008023_pt1 | contig 11060 bp, 9 predicted proteins | sample C1_top_MG_FD_204535 | JGI IMG/M metagenome (GOLD analysis project Ga0315268, IMG submission 204535) | Sediment microbial communities from Yellowstone Lake, YNP, Wyoming, USA - C1_top | ecosystem: Environmental > Aquatic > Freshwater > Lake > Sediment | place: USA: Wyoming | collected 2017-08-01 | reverse complement strand
CGGTCGGGTTTCTCGTCAGCGATGCAAAGTCTGCGATCCTCTACAGCGCGGACACCGGTCCCAACGAACTGCTCTGGAAAGAGGCTGCAAAGGTGAAGAACCTCAAGGCAATCATCGTGGACACCTCGTTCCCGAACAGCCTGGACGGCATTGCCGATCTCAGCGGCCACTTTACGCCGGCGCAGCTCCATAACGACCTTACCAAGGCGCGCGTTGCCGCGAATGTCCCGATCTATATCTATCACATCAAACCGGTGCATAAGAAGAAGGTAATCAGCGAACTGCGCTCCCTGGGTCGGAAGAACGTAAAGATCCTCCTGGAAGGGAAGACGTATAACTTTTAAGACAGTTCAAAGTGCAGAGTTCTCAGTTCAGAGTAGTGTAACAAAGGAGTTATATGGCTTGGTTTAAGAAAGAACGACCCGAGAGTTCCGCGCCGGAAGCACCGGCCAAGAAGGTCAAGATTCCCGAGGGGCTCTGGGTCAAGTGCGACAACTGCAAAGAGATCATCTACCGCAAAGAGGTGGACAAGAACTTCAAGGTCTGCCCCAAGTGTGACTACCACTTCCGTATCTCGGCGTCCGAGCGGTTGCCGTATCTCGTTGATGAGGGCAGCTTCCTCGAGGTGGAGGACGGCCTCTCGCCACGCGATTTTCTCAAATTCAAGGACTATTCGGACAAGCTCAAGAGCAGCCGCAAAAAGACGGGGCTCAAGGACGCGATCATCGCCGGAGAGGCCAAGGTCAACGGGAAGACGGTGTCGGTCGTGGTGATGGACTTCAACTTCATGGGCGGCAGCATGGGATCGGTCGTGGGTGAGAAGATCGCGCGGGCGGTCGAACGGGCCATCGAGAAGCGGATCCCCTTTGTCTCGGTCGCTTCTTCGGGCGGCGCGCGCATGCAGGAGGGAATTCTTTCCCTCATGCAGATGGCCAAGACGTCGGCCGCGCTGGCGCGGCTCGGCGAGGCAGGGCTGCCGTATATCTCGATCCTCACCGACCCTACCTTCGGCGGGGTCACCGCGAGCTTTGCCATGCTCGGTGATATCATCATGGCCGAGCCCAAGAGCCTGATCGGTTTTGCCGGCCCCCGGGTGATCGAACAGACGATCAAGCAGCAGCTTCCCTCCGGGTTCCAGCGGGCCGAGTTCCTGCAGGACCATGGCATGATCGATATGATCGTGCCCCGGCGCGAGATGCGCGCGACGCTCGGCAAGATCCTCGACTTCTTCGCGGAGTAGGCAGGGAAGATTCGCAAAACTGCAAGAATATTTTGCCACAGAGCGCACAGAGGGCACAGAGAGGATTAAACGTAGTTTGGGACAGTAGCGATTTTGCTTTTTTCTGTGTTTTTAGTGAGATTCTCTAAGTGCCGCTTTTTCTTTTGAAGGCTACGGTAGCTGAGAAGTTCGTATTTCCCCCGGGATTGATCTCCTCATGAATGACCCCGTTATAAAAAGATTTGCCCTGATAATCGCCACCCTTGCGTCGTTTCTCACGCCGTTCATGGTCTCCTCGATCAATATTGCGCTTCCGGCCATCGGGCAGGAGTTCCAGATGAACGCGGTTCTCATGGGATGGGTCCCGACCTCGTACATCCTGGCCGCGGCGGTCTTCCTGGTGCCGTTCGGGAGGCTCGCGGACATCCATGGACGGAAGCGGGTGTTCGCCTGGGGCATGTGGATCTTCACTGCATCGTCGTTGCTCTGCGCATTCTCTTCATCATCGGCAGTCCTTATTACGCTCCGTGCGATCCAGGGATTCGGCAGCGCCATGATCTTCGGCACGGGCATGGCGATCCTGACCTCGGTCTACCCGGCAGCGGAGCGCGGCCGCGTGCTCGGGATCAATGTTGCGGCCGTGTATCTCGGTCTTTCCCTGGGACCGGTGCTCGGCGGGTTCCTGACCCATCAGTTCGGATGGCGAAGCATCTTCCTCGTAAACGTGCCGATCGGCTTGTTCGTCATCTATTTCGTTGCTGCGAAACTGAAGATGGAGTGGGCTGAGGCCAGGGGAGAGCAGTTCGACGTTGTGGGGTCCCTGATCTACGGCATCACGCTCGTCATGGCCATGTACGGGCTCTCGCGGCTTCCCGCTCAGTCCGGCGTTCTGCTCGTTGCTGCAGCGCTGATCGGCACCGTGCTGTTCGTGGTGTGGGAAATGAGGACGAACAGTCCGCTCCTGAACATGGACCTCTTTTTCCACAACGCCGCGTTCGCGTTCTCCAACCTTGCGGCACTGATCAATTACAGCGCCACGTTCGCGCTCACCTTCCTCATGAGCCTGTATTTGCAGTACATCAAGGGCTTCACTCCCCAGCATGCGGGCCTGGTCATGATCGCCCAGCCCGTGGTCATGGCTCTTTTTTCGCCGTTGGCCGGCCGGCTTTCTGATAAAATTGAACCACGGATCGTGGCTTCCCTCGGCATGGGATTCACTGCAGTCGGGCTGTTCCTGTTCACGTTCCTTGACCAGGACACACACCTGGGGCTGATCGTTGCCGGACTGCTCGTGCTCGGCTTCGGTTTTGCTCTTTTCTCGTCGCCGAACACGAACGCGGTCATGAGCTCCATCGAAAAAAGGTTCTACGGTGTGGGCTCTGCAACGCTCGGCACCATGCGCCTGACCGGACAGATGCTGAGCATGGGCATCGCGATGCTCATTTTTTCGATCCTGATCGGGAACGAGCGCATTACACCGGAGTATTACCCGCTCTTTTTAAAGAGCGTCAGAACAGCATTCCTGATCTTCTCCGCGCTCTGCTGCGCGGGCATTTTCGCGTCGCTGGCAAGGGGAAAGGTGCGGTGAATAGCGGGAGTCTCCTGCGGTCATCGTGTTCTTTCCAGCGCTTGACACAACTGTCCTACAGTTTTATATTCTATGCAGTGCTCTTTTCTTCCTCAACCATCCTACATTGCATGAGGTGACCTATGGACCGCAGAAAATTTCTTAAAATGACGGCGCTGACCAGCGCGGGGCTTTCCGTGCCGAATGGTTTGAACGCGCTTGCCGAGGCTGCTGAATCGTCCGGCCGGACCGACCTGGCAGTTGTTCACGGAGCATCGCCCGAGAAGATCGTGAAAGCGGGCATCGACGCGCTGGGCGGGATCACGAAGTTCGTCTCGCGCGGGGACGTTGTGGTGATCAAGCCGAACATCGGCTGGGACCGCACGCCGGAGCAGGCAGGGAATACGAACCCCGAGGTGGTCGCGGCTGTGGTGAAGCTCTGCTTCGAGGCAGGCGCTAAGAAGGTGAAGGTCTTTGACCGGCCGGTGAACGATCCCCGGCGCTGTTATGTCCAGAGCGGCATTGCTGCTGCGGTCAAGGCGCTCGGCGCGGAAGCGGAGTACATGGACGAACGCAAGTTCAGGGACACGGCCATCAATGGACAGGCGATCAAGTCGTGGCCGCTCTACACTGACGCGCTCGAAGCGGACAAGCTGATCAATATCCCGATTGCAAAGCACCACAGCCTGGCAAAACTCACCATGTCCATGAAGAACTGGATGGGCATCATGGGTGGGAAGCGGAACCAGATCCACCAGAAGCTCGACGAGATTCTGGTCGACCTGTCGATGAAGATCAAACCCACGCTCACGGTGCTCGATGCCGTGCGCATCCTGACCGCGAATGGTCCGCAGGGGGGAAGCCTCGCGGATGTGAAGAAGCTGGATACGGTCATTGTGGGCGTTGACCAGGTGGCCGTGGATTCGTACGGCGCCACGCTCTTCGGCATGAAGGGAAGCGACCTGGGGTACGTCGTGCTCGGCTACAAGCTGGGCCTGGGCCAGATGGATTTGCACAAGCTCAAGATCAGGAAAATCAGTGTGTAGGTAGTCGCCTCCACGTAAGATAACCAGAGGTGTATATGCAAAATCTACGAAGAATTATTCAAGGTTTATTTCTTCTCCTCTTTCTGTTCCTCTTTATCCAGACCGAGTCCAAGGGCAATGACGAACTCGGTTATCCTGTGCGGCTGTTCCTCGATTTCGATCCGCTCATCCTGGTCTCAACGCTGCTGTCCGCGCATGCAGCGGCAAAGGCTTTTTATCTTTCGCTCATCACCATTGTCGTCACCGTCCTGTTCGGCAGGGTATTCTGCGGATGGGCCTGTCCGCTCGGCACGCTGAACAATCTCGTAGGCTCGATCAGGAAAAAGGCATCAGCTCATCAAGGAAGGGACTGGTACCGGGTCAAGTACTATATCCTGGTCGCTATGATCGCTTCCACCGTGTTCACGCTGCAGCCGGTGGGGATCATGGACCCGCTCTCGCTCCTGATCCGTTCCTTTTCCATCAGCGTATTCCCGTTGTTCAACTACGGCGTCAGGGCGGCATTCGACACGGTCTATGCATCGAACCCGCTCAACGTGTCAGCGGCATCCGAGCCGATCTACACACTTCTGAAACATTCCGTGCTTTCCTTTGAGCAGTCCTTTTATAACCAGAATCTTCTGATCGGCGCGATCTTCTTTGTCGTGCTCGGCCTGAACCTTCTGGAAAAGCGGTTCTGGTGCAAGTATCTCTGCCCGCTCGGAGCTTTGCTCGGACTGGTTTCGCGCTTCTCGCTCCTGAAACGGTCGGTGAGTGAGGGCTGCACCGAGTGCGGCGCATGCGGCAGGGTGTGCCAGGGGAATGCGGCGCCTGACCAAAAAGAACAATGGAAGGACACGGAGTGCCTCTATTGCTGGAACTGCGATGACGTGTGTCCGCAGAACGCAGTGAGCTTCGGCTTCAGCAGGAACAAGGCTGCGGCTGCAATGGATCTCGGCAGGAGAAGGATCATGACGTCGCTGTTCAGCGGCGTGGCTCTGGTCCCGCTGCTTCGCATTTCACCGATCAACAGGACGGTATCGCAGGACCCCGGACTTATCAGGCCGCCCGGTTCCCTGGGGGAAAAGGAGTTCCTGAAGCGGTGCGTGAAGTGCGGCGAATGCATGAAGGTCTGCACTACCAACGGGCTGCAGCCCACGCTCCTCGAAGCCGGGGCCGAGGGCATCTGGTCGCCGATGCTCGTGCCGCGCATCGGCTACTGCGAATACCGCTGCACGCTCTGCGGCCAGGTCTGTCCCACGGGCGCGATCAAGAAGCTCTCGCTTGAGGAAAAAGCAAAGGTCAAGCTTGGCCTCGCGATGATCGACAAGAGCCGCTGTTTGCCCTGGGCCCATGCCGTTCCGTGCATCATGTGTGAGGAGGTCTGCCCCACGCCCAAAAAGGCGATCTGGTTCGAACGGACGCAGGTCCGCGACCGGAAGGGGAAGGTCCTGACCGTGCAGCAGCCGCGTGTGGACCTCGAGATCTGCATCGGGTGCGGCATCTGCGAAACCAGGTGCCCCGTGCTCGGCAAACCGGCGATCACGGTTTCGAGCGTGGGTGAGAGCAGATCGAAGGAGAATCAGCTGCTGCTGTAGTACCCCGGCGAACGACGGACAGCGGAGAGGTGCGGACAAATTCGAAAGACAGAAAAAGCAGTGTGCAACCACGGCATGGCAGTCAACAGATGAAGCCGGTTAAACCTGCAATGCATGCAGTAAGGATCCGGCAGGTCGTTGCCTGGATCAGTTTTCTGGTCATGACCTGTTGGGGAACAATGGCGATCGTTTTCTCCAATCTTTCAACGGTCCTGCGCATTGGTGTTGCAACGACTTTTGGAATAGCGGCGCTTGTCAGTGTCATGCTCCCCCAAAGGAACGGAGGGAAACTGATCTGCTTCTCGTCTGTCTTTGCCGTGGTGCTGGCATGGTGGCTGGTCCTGCCCCCCAGTAATTTCCGGGACTGGCAGCCTGATGTGGCAACACTTCCCTGTGCGACCGTCACGGGCAGCGTGGTTACCCTTCACAAAATCCGCAACTGCGATTACCGGACCGAGAACGATTATATCGTACGGCACTACGACAAGACTTTCGATCTTGGATCATTACGCAGTATGGACCTTTTCTTGGTTGACTGGGGTTTGCCGCATATGGCCCATACCATGCTCAGCTTCGGGTTCGGCAATGACGAATACGTCTGTTTCTCGATCGAGACTCGTAAGAAAAAAGGAGAAGAGTATTCGTCAATCAGGGGATTTTTCAAACAGTATGAGCTGACCTATGTTGTTGCCGATGAGCGCGATGTGGTGCGGCTTCGCGCCAATTACCGCAAAGGTGAGGACGTGTACCTTTATCGCTTGAATGCGACGCCGGAGCTGATCCGCATGGTGTTTATGGACTATCTGCGGAGCGTCAACAAACTGAACGAGCAGCCGGAGTGGTATAACGCACTGACCGCGAACTGTACGACCGATATCTGGAAGCATATTGTGCCCTACTATCCAAAGGCGACGTTCGACTGGCGTATTCTTGCCAGCGGCCACGCTGCTGAAAAGGCCTACGAGCTGGGGACCATTGATCAAACGTCCTCTTTCCAGGAGCTTAAACGGCTCAGCCTTATCAACGAACGGAGTAAGGCCGCTGACCGGGTCCCGGCATATTCCAGGGCCATCCGCGCGGGGCTGCCCGGCTTTGAATCCGGGAGACGGGCACCGTGACGAAGATATTGACTATCTTCGGAATTTTATGTACTATGAGCGCTCAAAAATTCATCGCAGGAGGGTTGTATGGCAGAAGAAAAGAAGGAACCATGGCTTAATTATCTGGCGCTCACGACAGTGATCTTTGCGGTGTGCGCAACGCTCTCGACGCTCAAGGGCGGCGGACATTCGACGCGGTCCGTCATGTCCCAGGCGCAGGCTTCGGATCAGTGGGCATATTTTCAGTCCAAGAGCATCAAGGGCTATGTGTACGAGCTTCAGCGGGAGAAGTTCGAGATGGACCTGAAGACGAACAGGAACATGCCCCGTGCTCTGGCAGCGGACTACGAAAAACGGATCGCCGCATACAAGGAAAAGATAGAGCGGTACGAAAAGGAAAAGGAAGAGATCAAGAAAAAAGCGGAAGACCTCGAAAAACAGCGTGATGAGGCGAAAGTGCATTCCGGGGCATTCGGTATGGCCGCGATGTTCCTTCAGATAGCGATCCTGCTTTCTTCCATCGCAGCGTTGATGAAACGGAAGCTGTTCTGGTTCATCGGCGTTGCCGGAGGTTGTGTCGGTCTCGTGTATTTCTTCAACGGTTTTTTCCTCTTCATGAAGTGACCTGATCGGAGCGGGGTGCATTCGCGGTGCCCCGCTCCGGCTTCTTCTGGATGCAACTCTCTGCCCTTGGTGCGGTGTTCTGGTATAATGCTCGCAGGCCTGTGACCTCCTGCATGGGCAAGGAGAAAAGGCATGAATCGAATTACCTGGCATATCATCTTAGGGGTATCGCTGGTCGTCATATCAGCGGTATTGTATATCGCTCAGATCGCGATCTTTCATAACTCCCGGGACACCTTCTTTTATCTCTTCCAGGACCTCGCCTTTATTCCGATTCAGGTGTTGCTGGTCACGCTGATGCTGAACCAGCTGCTGGACGTGCGCGAGAAGTTATCCATGCTCTCCAAACTAAACATGGTCATCGGCACATTCTACAGTGAGGCAGGGACCCGACTCCTTACCGCCTTCTCCGGATTTGACCATCATTTCGATAAGGTCCGGGGGGACCTCCTGGTGACCAATGAATGGACGGACCAGAAATTCGCGGTTGTGATCAGGAGCGTGAATCGATATGATTACCGGATCGATCATACGAAGAGCGATCTGGCAACGCTGAAGGCCTTGCTTGGAGGGAAACGGGACTTTCTGCTCCGCCTGCTCGAGAACCCGAACCTGCTTGAGCATGAGACGTTCACCGATCTGCTGCGGGCGGTGTTCCATCTCGTCGAAGAGCTGGAGGTGCGTGAAGACGTGACGCGCTTATCGCAGGCTGACGGGATGCACCTAGCAGGAGACATCAGGCGCGCCTACGTGCTCCTGATCGTAGAATGGCTTGCCTACATGAAACATCTCAAGAACGAGTATCCGTATCTCTTTTCGCTCGCGGTGCGCACGAACCCGTTCGATCCGAACGCGTCAATAACGGTCAGGTAGGGTTCGTATCCGGTTTTGTTCCAGCAGAGCGGTCCTTTGCAGGAGGTCATGTTGTCCCATTCGCTCGAACCCGGGTTTAAAGGAAGCGGCGCCTTGCTCATCAGGAATGTGCTGCTCTATCTGTTGGCCACTGCTCCGCTTCTGGCCTTGTGCCTCATGGGTGCAAAGTGGACGCACCTCTTGTTCGGAATGACCGCGGTGGCAGTACCGCTCGTCCTGCTTGTCGGATCAATGGTCTCTCGGATCGACGCGTGCGTGTTCAATGATGCGCAGGGCGTACTGGTGGTGCCCTTTCGACGGGATATCCCGTATGAAAGCATTTTGGGCATTGAGATCAATGAAACAGGCAGACTGCTCCAGGTGAGCATCAAACAGGGCGTGCTGCGCAGGACGCCCTTGCTCTATGCGCTCGACATCCGGGACAAGGAGCGCCTGACAGCGGAACTGCTCCAGAGATTTCCCCGTACGATCATACGGGAAAGAACGAACGCTGACTGGAAATTTATAGCCGGGGTCATGGCCATCATGTTCCTCTTGACAGCGGGTTACCATGGGTATCTCTATCAGCGCGATTCAGGAATCAGAGCAGTCCTGGGAACAGTGGTGTGGGAAGGCGGCGCGGTTCTGTCGTCGCAAGAGGCGGAACCATACTATACTGTGGAGCGCTTCCAGATCGCAGTGCCCCGCCAGTTTCGTTTGACCGGAAAGGACGCTGGTGGGCTGCTGTTCGATGACCGGAAGGCACATATAGAGTTACAGATCGTTTCCGGGGTGCGGAGGGAGTTGTTCGGTACGCGATCGAAGATGCTGCGAATGGTGACCGGTATTGGGGATTATTATGATGTTCTTGATACGGCGTACTCAGCACGTTTCGGGATCATACCGCTGGCGCTGAAAAAGGTGCTTTTGCAGAGTCTGACCAACGTGAATATCCTCGAGGTCCGACTGGGTTCGGATCTCGTAAAAGACCGCACATTCGGTTTGTATGGTTTCGTTACCCAGGGGACCAAAAAGAGCAGGGAGGTTTCAACGATCTTTCTGACAGACGCAACGAGAACTGCCGAGATCCACATTGTGGTAACGAGCCCGCAGCCCCTGGAACAACGCTCGCTCCGGGAGATAACTGAGCGGGTCCGGCTGTTGCCGTAACCCGCCTCATAGCCTAATTCACGAACTCTATGGCATTCCCTCTTACCAGAGCATCAATGCTCTTGGTCACGATGGCGGTCGATGTATGCTCCTCAACAAGAAAGACCCGCACATCCCCGATCTTTTTCCTGGGGAAACCTTTCTGATGCAAATCTTCATAGACCGCGAACTTGTCTCCGGGCTGGACACCGTCGGCGACTCCCCGGTCCAGATACACCACATCGATTTGTGAGTTGATCGTCCGATGGTCCGTCACTTCGAGGATGTATCCTGAGATCTCCTTGACCTTCTTTTCAGTTGAATGATAGATGAGCGACGGTTCCTGATATTTTGCCAGTAGGTTGTTCTTCTCGATTGCGTCAAATGATAACGAGATTCTGGCCGTGAATACGTCCGGAGCGTCCTTGTGCGTTATTTGCAGAATGCCGAGGCCCTTGATGAGCCTGCCGTAGTACTTGCCTGTTCTGGGATGTTTAACCTTATTGAGCGGGACATACACCAGGAACTTGTCCCCAATGTTCGTATTTTCCTTCATCCGCATTTTAACATAGACGATATCATCATAGCTTACAATGGATTTGCCCGTCTCATAGGTCCCCACGATCGCGCCTTCACTCTCTGTTTCCGTTACATAGCCGGCGCTGAGCATGGCGTATTTGTCAATCAGCGGCAACGGCTGTTCTTCTGGCAGGATCAGGCGGTTGATGCCCGTGGATGTTTCTTCAGCAGTGTCTGCCAGGATTGATTTCGGTTTTTCCACCCGGGCTGCACCAATGCCGTCTTTCTGCCGCAAGTCCTGCTTCAGAGGCGGTTCGATGGCCGCCTGTTTTTCCTCGGGGGCCTGCTTTGCAGTTTCTTCTGCAGCCGCTGTCTTTTTCTCAATGATCGTTTCTTCAGACGGAGCTTTGAGCGCACGCTCGATCGGACCAAGGCTGGGGATCGCGAGCATGCTGCCGGGATAGATCAGGTCGGGATTGGTGATGTTCGGGTTTGCTTTCCAGATGAAAGGCCAGAGAAAAGGGTCTTTTAAGAAGGTGTTCGCGATGTCCCAGAGCGTGTCGCCTTTTTGAACAGCGTAGGGTGCGGTCTCTGCAGCAGGAGGTACGGACGTGGTTTCAGCTGCTTGCTCCGTCGGGGCGGCAGTTTCGACCGGCTTCACCTGCTGTTCTGGTTTTTGCTGATCAGGTGCGGTTCCTGTCGGGGAAGATGTATTGACAACCGGCTCTGTTGCAGTTGCTGCTGGCGGAGAGGCCGCCTGGGTTGTCTGTCCCTGGGAAAATGCGCTGCCGGGAGCTGTCATGAGGAGTATAATGCATGCTGTGTGCACGAAGAGTTTCGGCATTGTGGTCATTCCTGCCTCCTGGTCTTTTTCTTCTTTTTCGAGGTTTTTTTCTTTTGACCCGGTGTTGATCTTTTTTCCGGTTCACCCTGAACGCTCTGTGCGGACCTGCTCTCCATATGCGGCCGGCTTACCGCTGTCTGTCTTTCTTCGAGCGTCCTTACTTTTATCGTGAGCCCTTCAATGACGACAGCAGACTCATCGAGTTTTGCTTTTGTTTCGTTCTGGACTTTCTGGAGTTCGAGGAGCTGTTTCTGAAGAATGGCAAGCTGTTCTTTGTGCGGGTCCGTCTGAGGAGGAGGAGGTGGCACCGTCGACGCACATGCAGCGATCAACAACAGCGTCGAAAGGATCAAGAAAGCCCTGGTTATCGAATGCATTATACCGCGGTCCTCCTTGGGATGCACATCGCGCCAACGTTTATTCCGCTGTCCTGCCGGTCCTGAACCCTGGTGAGGAGGCAAGCCGTGCGGGCCAATTTTGTCTAAAGATATACGAGAAACCTCTTGTTTGTCAAGAGAATAAATAAGCCGGAGATGAAACCAGACCTTGCTTTTGGAAGGGGT
>Ga0315268_10008022_pt1 | contig 11061 bp, 10 predicted proteins | sample C1_top_MG_FD_204535 | JGI IMG/M metagenome (GOLD analysis project Ga0315268, IMG submission 204535) | Sediment microbial communities from Yellowstone Lake, YNP, Wyoming, USA - C1_top | ecosystem: Environmental > Aquatic > Freshwater > Lake > Sediment | place: USA: Wyoming | collected 2017-08-01 | reverse complement strand
CGCCACTTTGAGATGGCCCACCATCTGGTCACTCGTGGGCATTGTGTAACTGTCATCACAAGCTCAATAAGTTATTTGACTGGTCAACCCAACCAACAAGCATACAAGGGGGCCCATGGTGAAGTGATTGAGCCGGGGATCCGCGTGATTCGCGGGTACACCTATCCTGCCTTACACCGCAGTTTCCTCCATCGCTTATTCAGTTTCTTAAGCTTTATGATCTCGTCCTTTCTGGCCGGAATAAGAGTCCACCCAGTAGACCTGGTTTGGGGGACAACTCCTCCAATTTTCCAGGGTGTCACTGCATGGCTGATAGCACGATTGAAACGGGTGCCCTTCTTATTGGAGGTTCGAGATCTGTGGCCATCTTTCGCAATCGCGGTCGGTGTTTTAAAAAACCCTTTGCTCATTCGGGCTTCTCTATGGCTTGAGCGATTTCTATATCGCTGTGCTGACCGGGTGGTGGTCAATTCTCCAGGATATATTAACCATGTTATCCAACGCGGAGCGCGCCGGGTAGAACTGGTACCAAACGGAGCTGATGCTGAGATGTTCAACCCACAGGCAGATGGGCATGAATTTCGTGAGAGCTGCGGATTGGGAGACAAATGGATCGGTTTATATGCGGGGGCTCATGGGATATCGAATGATCTTGATGTGATCCTGGACGCCGCCCATCGGTTGCGTCATCGACAAGACATCGGCTTCGTTTTAGTTGGAGATGGAAAAGAAAAACCGGCCCTCATGGCAAAAGCAGATCGAATGGCACTTCCGAACCTGTTATTTTTACCACCCGTCGCTAAGACAGCCATGTGCCAGGTGCTGGCAGCAGCAGATGCCGGAATTGCCATCTTGAAACCCTTAGAAGTTTTTAAGACTACCTATCCCAACAAAGTGTTTGATTACATGGCTGCTGGTCGCCCGGTGATCCTGGTCATCGACGGCGTGATCCGCCACGTGATAGAATCAAACCATGCCGGGATATTTGTCCCACCAGGCGATCCAAATGCCCTTGTAAAGACAATCGAATATCTGGCTTCAAATCGGGAAGAAGGTCATAAAATGGGTAGAGCCGGAAGACAATGTATATTGGATCAGTTTAACCGGAAGCAACTATCGGATCAAATGGCTACACTGATAGAAAGCATGTGAAGAAGTAATGGCAGAGAAAATTCTGGTCGTTGAAGATGAATTGTCACTTGTAGAAACACTGGCTTACAACCTTAAACGCCAGGGGTATGAGGTTGAGATTGCCACAGATGGACCCACTGCCCTCGAAGCTGCCTCGGAGTCTAAACCCGATCTCATTTTGCTGGATATCATGTTACCTGGCATGGATGGGTTTGAGGTTTGCCGAAAATTACGACAAGAGATGAGCACACCAGTGCTCATGCTGACCGCCCGCGATGATGAGATTGACCGGGTAGTAGGATTAGAAGTTGGAGCTGATGATTATCTCACCAAACCATTTAGCATGCGCGAGCTGCTGGCGCGGGTTAAAGCATTGCTTCGCCGCGTGCGTATTCTACGAGAGGAATTCGACCGTACAGCATTGCCTGCATCTAATCAGCTGCTCACTTTTGGCAATCTGGTTTTGGATCCTATTCGGCGCGAAGTACGAGTTGACCAGCAACCTCTAGCACTCAAACCTAAGGAATATGATCTGCTTCTCTATCTGGCGCAGCACCGCGGACAATTGTTATCGCGCGAAGCAATATTAGAGCGAGTATGGGGTTGGGATTTTGTCGGTGACAGCCGAACCGTGGATGTCCACGTGCGCTGGCTGAGAGAAAAAATTGAACCGGATCCCGCCAATCCAATCCGTATTGTAACGGTGCGCGGTGCTGGTTACCGTTTTGAGGGATAGGAACATGCGAGGATCGTTGCGCTGGCGGTTGGTGGCTTCTTATGTCAGCCTGGTGATCATCTGTATTGGTGGTCTCGGTCTTGTGTTGTATATATACATGCAACAGACCTATCTGGACCTCTGGAAAACCAATTTATTTTCTGACGCGCGGTTAATTTCATCTCAGGCGGAGCCATTTCTTATCGAAGGTCCACCTTATGATAATTTAAATTCAACCATGCAGAAAAATGGCGGCTTGTTGGGGTTAAGGATTACTATCATGTTACCGGATGGCAATGTAGTCAGCGAATCCTCAATTGACCCAGCTGAGCTAAAAAACCATCTGAACCGACCTGAAGTACAGGCAGCACTTAGGGGAAATGAAGACAGCGAAATCCGTCTTAGTGACACGCTAAAAAAAGAAATGCTCTATGCAGCTGTCCCAATTCGACAGGATGATAGAATTATTGGCGTTGCGCGCCTGGCTATCTCTCTTGATAAAATCCATGCAAACCTGGCAATTGCGCGCCAGACGATCATCATCGGATCACTTCTGACAACATTCCTGGCTGCTATCCTGGCAATTTTGGTGACAAGTTATATTATCTCACCACTGAACAAGCTGTCTGAGGCCGTCGCCCAGATTACCAAGGGCGATTTACCAGAGATATCCCCATCGCAACGCATGGATGAAGTAGGTAACCTCGATCGAGCGTTTAACGCCATGTCCCATCAAGTCCACCAGCAACTCGGAGAATTAAGAGCTCAGCACGAGACGTTGACTTCCGTGCTTTCTCATATGACAGATGGGATCTTGATAGCAGATCAAGAAGGGATGATCCGGTTAATAAATCCGGCCGCTCAACAAATTTTTAATGTCGACGAAACCGGTGCGCTTGATCATCGCCTGATAGAAGTAGTGCGTCATCACCAACTGGCTGAAATCTGGCGGAAATGCCAAATGAGTGGTACTCCACAAAGCACCACTCTTGAAACCATACCAGACCGTCTCTTTATCCAGGGCATTGCTACACCACTGGGAAGCACCATGCCTGGCAGCACGCTTCTAGTTTTCCAAGACCTGACTCTCCTGCGCCGTCTGGAAATGATAAGGCGGGATTTTGTGAGTAATGTATCCCATGAGCTGCGCACTCCACTGGCATCGCTAAAAGCATTGACAGAAACTCTCTCAGAAGGTGCACTCGAAGATCCTCCTGCCGCAAAGCAGTTTTTGAAAAGAATGGAAGATGAAATTGATAACATGACCCAGATGGTGCAGGAACTTCTTGAGTTATCCAAGATCGAGTCCGGCCGAGTGCCACTGGAAAAACGTGCTATTACCCCTTACGAATTGATCCAACCAGCTATAGATCGAATGCAACTTCAGGCTGAACGTGCGGGCTTAACCCTGACCCTTGATTGTGGTAGGGACCTGCCCGCTGTCCTGGCGGATCCGAACCGGATGGAACAGGTATTGGTCAACCTTGTGCATAATGCCATAAAATTCACGCCTCCGGGCGGAGAAATCTTAGTATCTGCCCACAATGAGCCCGGAAAAGTAGTTTTTATGGTCCGTGATACTGGAGTGGGCATAGAACCAGAAGCTCTTACACGCATATTTGAGAGGTTCTATAAAGCAGATCGTTCCCGTTCTGGTGGAGGCACTGGGCTGGGGCTTTCCATCGCTCGACACCTGGTCGAATCACACGGCGGGCATATTTGGGCAGAGAGCAATCCAGGTCAGGGAAGCACTTTCTATTTTTCTTTACCTATTGCTAAAGATTAGATAACAGGTTAAGGTTATGGATGTAGATACGGGTTCATCGGATCACAATTCAGTGATTGACATGTGCAATGTGAATCTCTATTACGGTAGCTTCCGCGCCGTGAAGGATGTCAATCTGAAGTTCGAGCGGAATAAAATCACAGCTATCATTGGCCCATCCGGTTGCGGTAAGAGTACTGTGATACGGTGCTTCAATCGGATGAATGATTTCATAACCAGTTTTCACTTAGATGGGGAAGTAATCTTCCACGGAAAGAACCTGTATCACCCTGATATTGATCCCGTTCAAGTGCGCCGTGAAATTGGAATGGTATTCCAAAAACCCAATCCCTTTCCCAAGTCGATTTACGAGAATGTCGCTTGGGGAGCGCGCGTCAATGGCTTTCATGGGAATATAAACGATCTGGTTGAACACTCTCTGATTCAAGCCGCCTTGTGGGATGAGGTTAAAGACAACTTGCAAAAAAGTGGCCTTTCTCTCTCAGGTGGCCAACAACAACGATTATGCATCGCTCGCGCTTTGGCAGTTAAGCCAGAAATAATTCTGATGGATGAACCTTGCTCGTCTTTGGATCCAATTGCCACCTTGAAAATAGAAGAACTGATGCGGGAACTATCGAAGATGTATACGATTATCATAGTCACGCACAATATGCAACAAGCTGCACGTGTCTCAGATTACACAGCTTTCTTTACAATGGATGACGACCGGGCTGGCCTTATGGTAGAATACGACTTAACCACTCATATTTTTACCAACCCACGTGATAAACGCACGGAGGGCTATATCAGCGGGCGCTATGGGTAAATAACTTTTAAAAGAGGTAATCATGCTAAAACCACGCGAAACCCTGGATCGCCAGATTCATCAATTACAAGATGAAATCTTATTACTGGGCAGTATGGTCGAACAGGCCATGTTGGGCGCGATGGATGCCCTCAAGCGCCATGATATCCAAGCATCCCGCCGGATTTATAAAGATGACGAGTTGATCAATGAAAAGCGCTTCGCTCTAGAGAATGGCATATTGATCACCATCGCTACCCAACAACCAATCGCCCATGACCTTCGCTTACTGGCAGCCATGCTTGAGGTGATCACTGAGTTGGAGAGAATAGGTGACTATGCAAAAGGCAACGCAAAAGTGAATACCCTCCTGAAGGACACCATACCGCCAAACTGCTTGCGAGACCTGGAGCAAATGTGCGAGTTAGCAATTAGCATCTTACATCGTGCTTTAACTGCCTTTATCAACGTAAATGCTAAAGAAGCCAGCCAGATCCCTCACCAAGATGACGAGGTTGATAGTCTGTATATCCAGGTATATCGATCTCTTGTAAGGTATGCGATCAATAATCCAACCATGATTGACGATTCCAATTATTTGATGTGGGTGGCCCATAACCTGGAAAGGACAGCTGATCGGGCTATTAATATATGTGAACGTACCGTATTTATCGAAACTGGAGAATTGCTAGAATTTGAGACAGGCGATGAAGAGGGGGAAACAGATTTTGGATAATGGCATCTGCGAAACCTGCATAGATTGATGCATAAGACTGAACCGCTGCCTGTTTAGATCGCTGAAAAGTGCTTTCCTGGCAGCGGTTTGTTCTACTTTTTCAATAGTTTGGGATAAGAATGCTATAATTATTTTACTGTTATTCCTGTCTTAATCTGCAGGGCCTAGACCTATTTCATGGGGTTGCCATGCTAAAATCCGGAAATTACTCTGGAAAGTTAATCGTCGTCGAAGGAATTGATGGCAGTGGAAAATCCACTCAGATTGATCTCCTCACCAAATGGCTGCGAGCACAGGGAAGATCTGTCTACTTTTCTGAATGGAATTCCTCCGAATTGGTTAAGAGCACCACCCGCCTCGCGAAAAAAGAGAAAATATTCACCCCCACCACCTTCAGTTTACTTCAGGCCACTGACTTTGCCGATCGATTGCAGAATTTTATGTTGCCAATGCTAAAAGCCGGGGTAATCGTGCTGGCAGACCGTTATGCATTTACTGCTTTTGCCAGGGATGTGGCGCGTGGAGTGGATCGAGAATGGGTACGCAACTTGTATGCCTTCGCTTTCCAGCCCGACCTGGTCTTCTACTTTCGGGTTCCTTTAGATGTCGCCGTTGATAGGATCATGGCTGGACGAGCCAAACTGAAGTACTACGAAGCTGGTATGGATCTGGGACTTTCCGGCAGCCGTGTAACCAGTTTCCGGTTGTTTCAACAACGGATCATTAACGAATATGAGTCTATGATCGATGAATATGGATTCACCGTTATCGATGGGACCAATTCCGTCGAGAAAACCCAGAAAGGCATTCGACAGTATGTAAAAAAGGCTCTCCAGGGCTGGAAGGGTCTCCCCAGTCCAATTCGCCCGGCTCGTCCATCAGACTATCAAATTGTCACCCCAGTCAGCGACCAGGATCAAGGAGAATAGCCATGAGAGAAGCTCTTTTTTATGGCGCTGGTTTTCCATATAAACTAATTGATGATCTACAAGGAAAATTGATCGTTCTAGAGGGGACAGACGGCGTGGGCCGTTCCAGCCAGATCCAATTGTTGCGGAACTGGTTGGAGGACCAGGGGTATGCCGTTTCTGATACTGGACTACGGCGTTCACCTCTAACCCAACCTGGTCTGGACGCGGCCAAACAGGGACATACTCTCAGCCCTTTGACCATGAGCCTGTTTTACGCAACGGATTTCGCCGATCGATTGGAAAACCAAATTATACCGGCGTTGAAAGCCGGATTTATTGTTCTCTCGGATCGCTATTTCTTCTCGATTATGGCCCGCGACATCGTACGCGGAGCTGATCCGCAATGGACCCGCAAAGTTTATGGTTTTGCGCTCAAGCCTGACTTGATCCTATATCTTAAGGCCAGCATTCCCACTCTAGTTTCCCGGATTGTCCATGGTCGCGGTTTCAATTATTGGGAAGCTGGTATGGATATTCGTTGTGCCGAGAACCTTTACGACAGCTTTATTGTTTACCAATCTCGCCTGATTGAACAATTTGACTTGATGGCTCAGGAATATGGATTTACCACCATAGATGCTAATCGTTCTGTAAAACCAGTCTTTAATGATCTTCGCCTGCAAATCATCGAGCATTTCAAAAAGGGGTGAAAGAAGCCTCCCATTAATTCCTAAGATATGAGAGATGAAAAAAAGACCCGATCCCAGTATCTGCAGATTTGGATCCGAAGTTATTTTGGCCTATCTGCAGGCTTTTAAACAGGAAATTGATGGGGTACGGCAAGCTAAAGATATCGAAAACATCCACCGTATGCGTGTCGCTTCGCGCAGGTTAAGAACCGCTTTCTTCTTGTTTGGAGAGTGTTTCCCCGACCGAAGAATAACTACCTGGAGAAAAGGAATGCGCCGAATCAGGAGCGCTCTAGGTGAAACGCGCGACACGGATGTACAGATCGATTTGTTGGAAAGTATTTATCGAAATCTCCCAGCCAGCAAGTTTCAACCGGGTCTTCGTCGTTTGTTGCTTAGAATGCGGCAAAAACGTCAGGGTTTACAAGAGAAAGTGCTGGATGCGCTGGATCAAATGTTGGAAAGTAATATCCTGGAGCAAATGACCAACTCCTGCTTGAAATATGCCAGCATTCGGCGAACTAATTTCAGTAAAGAGCTTTACCAATTGGCATTTTCCACAATAAATGAAGGGCTGGATTCCTTTTTCAGTTATGAGGCATATATAGATCAACCTGAACGGGTAGAAGAACTGCATGCTATGCGCATCGCTGCAAAGCACTTACGATATTCCATGGAAACCTTTGCCCCTCTCTACACCAGCCAGTTACGAAATCCTATTAAAGTGTTGCGAGCTTCTCAAGAAATGCTTGGAGATGTTCACGACTGCGATGTCTGGATAACCTACTTACCCCAATTTGTGGTCGAAGAGCGTCAACGCGCGATTGATTTTTACGGTTTTTCTAGCCCTTATAAACGCTTATTACCGGGTATACAATATTTCGAACAGGATCGTCGCCTGGCGCGCCACCAAGCTTATCAGAAATTTCTCCAAGCATGGAATCGCTGGAAAGAAGAAAGGATTTGGGACGAATTACACTCCACTATTGAAGCACCGACTATTTCAAAAATGGATGAACTATCTCCAGTATCAGAGCTTGAATCAAAGACCAAAGTACCATAACAGGTACCAGAATGGCCAACCTTGTCAATCTCTTCTCATCGCTTCCTGATGAGTTAAAAGGAGCCATAGACCTGGCCCAAACTTGTAAATGGGATGAAAACCATTCCCGCCAGGTCACCTGGATCGCATTGCTCCTATACGATGGCTTGCAAACCTTGCATAGATTGGGAGGACAAGAGCGGTTTTACCTGATGTGTGCCGGAATCTTACATGAAGTGGGTTGTATTAATGGCTGGAAAGGACATCATAAAGAATCATTACGCATTATCTTGAATACAACGCTTTTGAATTATTCGACAAAACAGCGGCTGATCATAGGCTCCATTGCTCGTTATCATCGCAAGGCATTACCCAGCCTGAAACATAGCCACTATGCCGCCCTGGATATTGCTGACCGCAAGGTTACCAACCAGTTAGCGGCTTGTCTACGTCTGGCAGATGGAATGGATTGCACTCACCAACAACGTCTTCAAGATTTAAATTGTAAGATTTCGGACAAGAAAATCATTATCTCTTGTACTACTTCAACCCTTGCTCTAGAAGAAGCACAAATTGCTAAAGAGAAGAGCGATCTGATGAAGCTGACCTTTCATAAGAAGGTGGTTATACACTGGTCGCCTATGCTCTAAAGCCAGGTTTGTATGGTTTTTTGTATGCTCCTATAGGGCCCTTTCAAAGAAAAGGTCACCTAAATAATAAGAGTCAGAAGAGGATCCATTGATTCAACCTATAGCAAAACGAATAACAGACAATATCCAAAAAGTGATGATCGGAAAAGAAGAGACCATTCATCTCTTGTTGGTGGCTGTTCTTTGTGAAGGTCATGTATTGATTGAAGATGTCCCCGGTACTGGTAAAACAACCCTGGCGCGCGCCTTAGCAGCTTCCTTAGGATGTACATTTCGTCGCATCCAATTCACCCCAGACTTGCTCCCTTCAGATGTCACTGGCCTGAGCTGGTTCAACCAAAAAAACCAGGAGTTTGAATACCGACCGGGTCCAATCATGAGCCAAGTCGTGCTTGGCGATGAGATTAACCGTGCTACCCCTCGGACACAATCCGCTATGTTGGAAGCGATGCAGGAAAGGCAAGTCACTGCGGATGGAGTTACTCGCCCTTTGCCGCGGCCCTTTCTGGTCCTTGCTACTCAAAATCCGGTTGAATTGGAAGGAACTTTCCCTTTGCCTGAAGCACAATTAGATCGGTTCCTGCTTCGAGTTGCCATCGGATACCCCGATCAGGTTGAGGAAAATGCTATATTAGAAAGATTCCGGGCAGAAGACCCCCTTCCTGGATTGCAAGCGGTCACTGATGCGCAGGAGATTTTACACCTACAAGACATGCGTCGCTCTATCCGAGTGGAAGAATCAGTTCGAGATTACATTGTGCGGATTGCCCGCGCAACCCGTGAGAATCCAGATGTCCAATTAGGCGCCAGTCCGCGCGCCACATTAGGGCTATATCATTCTGCTCAGGCATGGGCTGCTATCCATGGTCGCGAATATGTCTTACCAGATGATGCCAAATTCCTGGCGCCGTACGTCCTTTGTCACCGGTTAATTATCTCTGCCCAAGCTCAGTTGCGCGGTCGCTCCGCCCTTGAGTTAATCGCCGATATTGTAGCCGGGGTGCCAGTACCCGTGGAGGGCTGAAGTGCGCCCAATGGGTTGGTTAAGAGTCTGGTACCTGATTCTCTCCCTTACATTCTTAGCAGGGATTTTCTTCGGCTTATTTTGGCTAAGTGCATTTTCTCTCTCTATAGGGGCACTACTCCTTACAGCACACCTTTGGCGGAATGGATCTTTAGTTAAGGTCGAATACCACCGCAGGTGGCGGTTTCATCGCGGATTTCCTGGTGAGAAAATTGAAGTTCAGATTGTAATCAAGAACAGGAAAATATTACCGCTTTCCTGGCTCAGGGCCACTGATCCCTGGCCTCTGGCAGTTGGACCAGAAGATCAGGGGATTCTCGCCCCATATTTCATCTCAGATACTGGATTGCTGGTAAACCTGTGTAGCCTTCGATGGCATGACGCTATAAGCCGCAGCTATCTTCTAGAACTACGGCAGCGCGGTATTTTCGCAATTGGTCCAGTCACACTCTCCGCTGGGGACCCGTTTGGGTTTTTCGAACAATCAATCGAACAAACCAACCAGCAATACTTAACTGTATTCCCGGAAATCCTTCCGCTTGTTTCCCTTCAATTACAAGCTGAGGATCCATTTGGAGATCGACGATCACGACGTCGGTTATTTGAGGACCCCAATCAGCCCATGGGCATTCGCGATTACCTGCCAGGAGACGCATTTCGTCGGATCCATTGGGCAGCAACAGCCCGAACGGGGAATTTACAGGTAAAAGTATATCAACCCGTTTCATCGCGGGTCATGTTGGTCTGCATGAATGTCACAACCACCAGTCAACCCTGGTTGGGATCAAACACACAAGTTTTAGAGCAACTGGTCAAAGTCAGTGCCAGCCTGATCTATCACAGTGCCCAAGATGGATATGCAGTGGGATTGATTTCCAATGGTTGCCTGGCCCATGCAGACCGTCCATTTAGTATCCTGCCTGGTCGTTCAACAGAGCAACTTGCGTTACTACTTCAAACTCTGGCAGCGGTTACTCCCTTTACTACTGCACCATTTGAAAGCTTTCTTGTCAAGACAATGGGGGCAATACCTTTTGGAGCAGTCCTAGTGATTGTCACTGCAATTGTGAATCCACTACTTGTTCAGACTCTGCTACGCATCCGACAATACCGAACCCATACCACCTTGATCTCGCTCGAAACCACTCCCCCTCCCGATCTTCCGGGTATCCGCACAATCCATCTACCTTTACAAAGCCAATGACAAAAACCGGATTCAATACTTCTACTATACCCTCAACTCCCAATCCGATGAACTCCTGGATCGAGTTGGCAAATTGCGCGCTTTTACTTTCTGAGGTTGTTTGGTCATCCGGTTGGTATACCATCATGGTACAACCCGAAGGAGGCTGGGGATTGACCATCGCGGCTTTACTAGGATTAGCGGGGTCTACCTATCTAACATTGAAAATTCTGAATATTGCCTCCTGGGGATCAATTGTAAGACGCATCTTCATGGGGGTTTGGATTTTATTCTGGATGATTGCCAGTCTAAAAATATTGATATTTCCCGGAAATGTTAATTTATTGAATGCAATTTTCCGACCCATCTCAGGAATGTTCGAAAACAGCACTGATCTGGTCGGCGAT
>Ga0315268_10008021_pt1 | contig 11061 bp, 11 predicted proteins | sample C1_top_MG_FD_204535 | JGI IMG/M metagenome (GOLD analysis project Ga0315268, IMG submission 204535) | Sediment microbial communities from Yellowstone Lake, YNP, Wyoming, USA - C1_top | ecosystem: Environmental > Aquatic > Freshwater > Lake > Sediment | place: USA: Wyoming | collected 2017-08-01 | reverse complement strand
AGCTGTCGTTGGAATGCCGGATGCGAGAAGCGGAGAAGCCGTAAAGGCGTTCATAGTGCTGAAGAAGGAGAGTGAGGGAAAGGTGACGGGTGAGGAAATCGCCGATTTCTGCAAGCAGAAAATCGCCTCATATAAGGCACCTAAGATTGTGGAGTTCAGGAAAGAGCTTCCAAAGACTCCTGTTGGAAAAGTATTGAGGCGGGAACTTAAGCCGCAGCCTTAGGTAGCGTAGCTGAACTAGATGATGGAAGGGAACGAAACGTGAAACGTGTGGCAATAGTCGGCGTAGGCCATTCCAAGTTCGGTGATAGACGAGATGTAAATCTGCCCGAACTTGCTTTCGAAGCCGCCAAGCCTGCCTTTGAAGATGCTAATCTCACTTCGAAGGATGTGGATTTTGTGAGCGTTGGAACAGCGGGTGGATGGTATGAGGAATTCCTTCCGGCAGTGGTTATTTCTGAATACCTTGGACTCAGCGGGAAAGGGTTGGTGCGATGCGAAGCAGCGTGCGCCTCTGGAAGCGCTGCTGTGTCAACCGCCTGCAACATGATCGCAAGCGGTCAGAGCGACGTAGCAATTGCAATTGGCATCGAGAAAATGTCAGAGATAGAAGTACTAACGGCGATGGAGTTGATCGGTCGAGCCGGCTACTATACGTGGGAATTTCACAATTTCGGCATGACCTTCCCTGGATACTACGCGCTCTACGCCACACAGCACATGAAGAAATACGGAACAACAGAGGAGAACTTGGCGGAAGTAGCAGTCAAGAATCACAAATACGGGGCCATGAATCCAAACGCCCACCTCCAACGACCTATATCAATCGATGACGTTATCTCATCGAGGGTTGTAGCGTGGCCGCTCAAACTATACGATTGCTGCCCCATGAGCGACGGAGCCGCCGCGGTAATCTTGGCATCCGAGGACAAGGCGAAGAAGATCACTGACAGTCCGGTATGGGTTGAGAGTATCGGAATTTCCTCGGACACAGCTAACGTCAGTAAACGTGCTGATTTCACGGGGCTGCACGCCACGGTCGCAGCATCCGAAACAGCGTTCAAGAAGGCAAACGTGTCCCCGGCCCAGATTGATGTTGCTGACGTCCATGACTGTTTCACAATAGCAGAACTCCTAGCCTACGAAGACTTGGGCTTCTGCAAGAAAGGGGAAGGAGCAAAAATGATTCAGGAGGGACAGACGGAGATAGGTGGGAGGATTCCTGTGAATGTCGATGGCGGCCTCAAGGCCAAAGGCCATCCAATAGGCGCAACCGGAGCGTCAATGATTGTAGGATTGACACGCCAACTTCGAAGGCAAGCGGGCAAGAGTCAAGCGCCAATAAAGAACGGCATAGCATTAGCGCATAACATTGGTGGCACGGGACATTATTGTTATGTGACGATTCTTAGGGGTTGACAGAATGGCGCTCACTCCACCCGTAAGAAGGCTCAAATCAAGACCGGTTACTTTCATCTTCGAAATTCCGACGGACAAACTCAAGGAATTTTGGAACGGCCTTGGGAAAGGAAGAGTTTACGCATCGAAATGCGCTAAATGTGGAAACATCTCCTTCCCCCCCGTGGCGGACTGCTCACGCTGCCTTAGCTCAGAATTGAAATGGATTGAACTCCAAGGCGAAGGAGAGATCGAAACATTCACTCACATTGTGATTCGACCTCAGAGTTTCCAAAGTCATCCGACCTATACCGTGGCCGTGGCAAAGATGAAGGAAGGTGTGAAGGTCCTAGCCTGGTTGATCGGAACGAAGCTCGGGAACGTGAAGATCGGAATGAGAGTCAGACTGGTCGCGAAGGAAACTGATGAGGGACCGACATACGCCTTCACTCCAGTTGAAGGTTGAATTCAGTACAGTGGTTTATTGAATTGTCAGAAAGAGAAGTAACTCAAGTGGCGGTTATTGGCGCCGGAACCATGGGCCACGGCATCGCACAAATCCTAGCGATGGCCGGTTTCGGAGTTGCGATGACCGACGTGAGCGCGGAGCTCATGCAGAAAGGTTTTGAACGTATCAAATGGAGCCTAGAGAAATTCGTTGAGAAGCGAACAATACGCAAAGAGGACATGGAAGCGACCCTGTCCAGAATCCGACTGGCAGAAGGCCACGCAGACACGGTTTCGAACATCGACTTCGCAATCGAGGCGGCGCCCGAAGACCTGAATCTCAAGAAGACGATCTTCTCTGAAATAGACTCACATGCTCCGTCACACGCCATAATAGCCTCGAACACATCAAGTCTCAGCATAACGGCTCTAGGTTCAGCGACGAAACGAGCCGACAAAGTCGTCGGAATGCACTTCTTCAATCCACCGCAACTTATGCCCCTCGTGGAAGTTGTGAAGGGTGCCAGTACCAGCGACGAAACAGCGAAGACGACGATTGGCTTGGCCAAGAAACTAGGGAAGACAGCCGTTTTGGTGAAGAAGGACGCTCGCGGCTTCATAGTCAACGGCATCCTCGGATTCGCATTCAATGAAGCGTTCTGGGCCCTTTACCGCGAAGAAGCAACAATAGACCAGATAGATTCAGCGGTCAAGTACAAGGCAGGCTTTCCCATGGGAATCTTCGAACTTGCAGATTTCGTTGGGCTCGACATACTGGACAGCGCCTCGAAACAGATGATCTCAGAATATGGAGACCGAGTGAAGATTCCCCCCGTCGTCGAACCAATGGTAAAAGCTGGGAAGCTGGGACAAAAGACTGGTGAAGGTTTCTACAACTGGAAAGGTGGGCGTCCAAGAATCCCGTTTGAGCTGGCAGACGAATTCGATGTTGACCGGATATACGTTGCATCAGTTAACGGAGCCGCTTGGCTTGTCCACGGAGGCGTGGCGGCACCGGAGGACATCGACACTGGCATGAAATTCGGAGCAGGATGGCCATCTGGCCCTTGTGAACTGGGCGACAGGCTAGGACTTGACACGGTTATTACGAAGCTAAGAGAACTGAACGCGAAACATAAGGACCCCTCATACGAACCTTGCCCTCTGCTCGAAGAGTACGTCGGCAAAGGTTGGGCTGGTCGCAAGAGCAAACGGGGATTCTACACCTACACATAGAACAAGAGTCGAGCCTCCAGGAGCCCAGCTCAAGGATCATTATATGTACACTATATTCACGGTTCTCTTATAGTCGTGCGAAAGATGAGGACCCGCGCAAGTTCTGAACTGCTTGTCTTAGGTCGGATCCGGAATGAGTGAACCGAAACGGTACGAATCGATTGACGTGAGAAAAGATGAAGCCATAGGCTGGATAACACTGAACAGGCCGCATAGGCTCAACACGCTTACCGCTGATATGATCGATGAAATGCACTCAGCCCTTAACGATTTAGAGGCTGACAAGGAAATCAGGTGCATTGTCATCACGGGAGCCGGAGAGAAAGCTTTCAGCGCTGGAGCAGACGTGACCGCCTTCACGGGCCTCACACCCTCTACGGCGGCAGAAGCCGCGGCCAAAGGGCAAGCACTCTTCACAAGACTTGAGAGGATTGGCAAACCGGTCATCGCGTCCATCAACGGCTACGCTCTCGGCGGAGGTTTGGAAATGGCTTCGGCATGCGATTTCAGAATAGCGTCCGAGAACTCCGAACTCGGACAGCCCGAAGCGAACCTCGGACTCATCCCGGGTTGGGGAGGAACCCAGCGACTGGTCCGACTCGTCGGCCTGGCGAAGGCCAAGGAACTCATAATGCTCGCGGGACGCATCTCAGCAGAGGAAGCCGCCAGAATAGGCCTCGTCAACAAAGTCGTTCCTAGAGACAAGCTGCAGGAGGAAACGGTCGCCCTCGCCAGGAAACTCGCCGATGGCCCCCCAATCGCCCTCAAGCTTGCCAAGGAGGCATTAAACGTTGGAACACAGGTTCCTCTGGACATAGGTCTGAAACTGGAGGCGGAAGCTTTCGGAATCGTCCTATCCACTAAGGATGTTATGGAAGGCGTCTCAGCATTCATGTCAAAGAGGAAACCCGAATTCAAGGGAAAGTAGGAGGATTATGAGATGCCTTTAGATTTCGCATTCACTGAGGAGCAAGAACTCTTCCGACGAACAATCCGCGAACTCATGACGAAATTCGTGCAGCCAAAATCGAAGGAGCTAATGAATGAAAGAGCTCTGACGCCCGAAGTTCATAAGGCGCTTACTGGAGCAGGGCTTTTCGGCCTCCTGATTCCCACAGAGTTTGGTGGCTCAGCGTCGGACTATGTTACGTTCATTATCGCCGTTGAGGAGCTGACGAAAGGCGATACCACGGGTTTCGCGGGTCTTCCTGTCTGGTACGGAGCAACCTGTGCCCGCCTGCTCTCCGTCTACGGCAACGCTGAATTGAAGGACGAGGTCCTTCCGAAAGTCGCCAAGGATGGTTGGGTAACCCCGCTTCACTCTACAGAACCGGGGTGTGGAACGGATTTCACAGCTATAACGACCACAGCCAAAAAGGCCGATGGGGAGTTCATCGTCAACGGAGAGAAGACCTGTCTAAGCTGCGTTCCGGAGGCGGAAAGATTCGGCGGAGGCTACATCACATCAGTCAAGACGCGGCCAGAACTAGGCAGCAAAGGCATGAGCTTGCTCTACATCCCGTCCAATGCCAAGGGCATCACTACCTCCAGACTCAATGGCATGGGGATAGATATTGCCACCATTCGCTACGAGAACACACCTGTTCCCGAACACTATCTCATAGGATTCGAAGGTACAGGCTACCAGATGACATACGAGTCATTCGTCCACGCTCGAGTTCCAACCACGATGAGCATCGTCGCAGCCGCTGAAGCCTCCATCGAGAAGGGCATCGAATACCTGAAGCAGCGAAAAGCATTCGGCAAGGAAATCGGCAAACATGAAGGCCTCCAATTCGAACTCGCGGAGGACCATTCAAACGTGCAAGCCGCGAAATGGCTAACCTACAGAGCCGCTTGGCTACTGGACCAATACCACAAAGGGAAGGCATCATTCTTTGACGCGATGACTGCTGCATCCGCGGCTAAGCTCGTCGCATCAGAAGTAGGCGTCAAGGCGGTGAGCGATGTTTTGGAATGGTACGGCGGCCTAGGCACAACAACGGAGTACGACATACAACACGTCTTCCGAATAGTCAGACAGGCAGTTATCGCAGAAGGAACTAGAAACGCCCAGAAAGTAGTCATAGCAATGCAACTCCTCGGCAAAGGATTCTCCGCTTGGTAGAGATGACAAATTGATCTAGGGGAAGTCCGCTGACGAGATATTGCATCGTTATTATGTTCACACTGATCATTGGCCTAATTGTGACAACTGTGCCAATCGGTCATGCGGACGATCTTACCAATCCTTGCGACAGGAACCTGCACTACTATACTGGTAGCTTCAGCAATCAGTATACAACGGTCAGTCCAATTGGCAGCATGCTCGTGGTCAAATTCACGCCATCTAGAGACGCTGACACACTTGCCGGAATCAGGTTCTACATCGGAAAAAGCCCCACACCGTTCAACGCTCGGCTATTTGACAGGCAACAGACTCTGCTCAGTTACAAGTGGGTTGTTCGTCCGAGTTCCGTTGGGTGGGTTGAGCTCAAGATAGATAGCGAGCTAAGGTTTAACGAAGATTTCTACATAGCCATGGAAGACATAACGACCGGGCACGACTCCGTGGGGGGAACGGTTAACATACCTTGGTTGGGGTCAGTGAGTGATGGAAACCCATCTGGAAGAAACTATGTTCGCTGGGCTGACGGAAAGTGGTTGCAGGAAGATGACGAAAGTTGGATGATAGAAGCAGAGATGTCAGGCCGGTACTTCCTCGATATCGAATCTCCCGTACTTGGACCTAGTCAAGGTGGATGTTACGCCCCCCAGACGGCTGTGCAGATCTCAGCTCCCCTAGTCGTAGGCCTTGGACCGGGCAAAAGAGCAGTTTTCGTCGGTTGGACGGGGGATATTTCGAGCACGGACGCGTCCGCTACCGTGCAGCTTGTCAAACCAGTATCGCATGTCAAAGCAGACTATCGTACCCAATACTTGCTTACGATTGAATCGCCTTACAATGTGACTGGAGGGGGGTGGTATGATGCTGGATCGGAAGCGACCATTACGGCTAATCCGACGTCCATGGAGGGAATTGTCGGCCTTCTGGGTGCACGTCATGTTCTTGGAGAATGGTCTGGAGACGCAACCGGCTCTTCTACGAGTGTCAGAATCACCATAGACTCGCCCAAGACCATCACTGCCACATGGAGAGAAGACTACACCAGCGTAGCCATAACTGCGGTGGTCATCGCCACTATTCTGGTTATTTGTGTCTACGTTCTTTCTCGATCCATAAGAAAAGCCAGCGCCAATCGACTCACACCCGCTCAATATCTCGCGAAACTGACGAGCCTTAGAGCCTCAGGTCAGATTAGCGAGGAGGTATACGAGAAGCTGAAGAGAGAGTACGAGGCGAGCCTCGGGAATCCTAACCAACCCGCCCGCGCGTAGCCTTTTTCTTTCATCGACTTGCATGATAAGCGTTGGAAACAGGTGCAGCACTCATGTTGCCGCGTGGCCTGCAAACCGTGCAGAGGTCTGACAATACCTCGTTCTTTGCACCACAAAACACACTCCGCGCGCAATGTTCTTCTACGAATTGCATTTGATCTAAATGGTATATCAGTAGCGGCAGGCTGTTATATCCAAGTTCAGATGAAAGGAATAATACTATTGGGCATCAGCGCGGGGGCCTTTCGGTTGGCACATGTGCGAGTACTTCAAGCAGGATCCGACTTTGTTCGTGGGGAAAGCTTGATTGCTTGAGAATTTCCATTTGTCCGGCTTCATCATGTCCGCGCTGCTTTTGGTGTCGCTGTTCTCGTTAACGGAACCATTAGCGGGAGAGATTCATCCAAACCTTGTGAACTCGACGAGCATTGTCATTAGTACGCAATATCTGACCTCAACCGGCATCGTTTCGATGACTTTCGAGCAGGTGCCATCAACCTTCGCGGCTCACCAAGGGACGTTCATTCTGCCAAAGGCAGAAGTTGTGAATACAGGCATGATGGTGTATAGAGGAACCACGGAAACGTGCTATGGCTACGCCTCTTTCGCATTCAAAGCGTACAAGGGTCAGATCGTGCGTGCCACGCTGTCATCGAGTAACGTTGTGAATTTCTATGTAATGTCAATGCCACAATTCTCCAAGCTCAAGATGTCTTGCCTTAACGAAGAGGTTGACTCCACAGTTCGAGTGGAAGACGTGACCGCGTACTCGCTGGACTGGGCTGTTCCTGTGGATGGAACTTACTACTTCCTATTCATTAACAAGCTCAGAGAGGAGTTGATAGTTAACCTTACAGCAGATTACGTTTCCACTATCACATCGACTCTTATGTCAACATCAACCTCACTTTGGATCTCGCCTGGGCAACATGACGCGTCAGATACCACAGCAACTTCACAGCCAAGTCAAAATCAGGCGTTCCTTGGAGGCAGCATCGCGTATCAATCAGGACTCCTCGTTTTGATCTTCGTGGCAGGAGTTTGGGGTGTCCGCCTGTGGAGAAAGTCGCGCACAAGAATTGCGCGTGGTATCACGCCAACAGCTCCTCGCTCTTCTGATTATCGGAATTATCTGAGGAGATTAGAGGAGCTGAAAGATTCTGGCGAGATCACGGCAGCGACCTACCGACTACTGAAATCGGAATATGAGAACAAGTCACAGAGCGGCGAGTAATCTAATTCCGCTGTCGTCGCTTAGCTTGCGAAAAGACTTGCAGGACACACTTCGTGCACTAGGCCGAGAGTGCGGCACATTAAAGTCGGAACAAGGGCAAGAACTATCTTCCTTGCGTCAGTATACTGTTAGGTTTGGAGTATCCGCTCACGTCTGCAACAGATAGGGTCGGAGGCCAGATCCACGCAAATGGCAATGTCGCTGGGACTACTGGCATAGCCGCCGGCAAGGTAAGCCAAGTTGCTAATGAATTCGATAACGTGAAGAGGCCTCAGCTGCCGACCATGCCACCGGACAGAACCGTCCAGATCGTGTTGATTTCGCTGAGTTCACAGAAAGTAATCTGATCTATGTGTGGAATATTCATGCATAAGCGCGCTTGCCTTTCCGCAACTGCAGAGCGGGTCAAACCACAGGCTAGAATGGTTTAATTTTTGGATTGCTCATCCAAGAAATAATCAGGGGAACAGAGTGCATGGCGACAGGCAGTTCCTGAAGTTTCGGAGTGTATTCTGGTGACTTATGCCCTCACTGATGTGGAACACGAGATTCTGCGTCAACTCCAGAAGATGGAGGGACGACGATTCTCCGCGACTGAGCTGACAGACGGAATAGGAATTTCTCCACAGATGGCTGAAACGATTATGTCATCCCTTGAAAGTAAAGGACTAATCGAATTGAGAACGTTGTCACAGAACCTGGTGGAAGAAGGTACGCTTGACGAAAACATTCGTAATGTTCAAGCATTATTGACTCGGCTTTCTTTGTTATCAGAGAAGAAGGAATCGACCAAGGAATCAGTTTTTGAACGAGTGAAGTCACGACTCAATGAAGAAACCTCGAAAGCCGTGGCGACTCTCGAATTTTCTGTTGATCGAACACATGAAAGCCTTATGCAAATAGCAAATGGAATTCAAGAATTGAGAGACAAAATCGATGAGGCATCTCTCTTGGTTGAAATCGGGGAAATCTCTCACCAAGATGGAAACTCGAAGATCGAAGAGTGTCGCCTTGAGATCAAGCGGCTTGAAGAACAGCGGAAATCTATAATCGAGGCTGAATGGCAGCCGACATCCAGTCAAGGCGGAAGAACTTACGGCAAGAAATCTGAGAGACTCAAAAGTGCTCTGGAAGAGCTTGAGGCAAGAAAGCTTGTGGGAGAGTTCGATGGAAAGGACAAAGAATATGAAGTGAGGAGAAACGAGATCCTGGAGGAACTCGGCTCAGAATCGGAGCAAAGATTGACCCTAGTTCACGCGACACGAACTGTCGAGCAGTCCGCCAAGCTATTGGCGCGCTCCAACATGCTGTTGGAAGAGACGTTTAACAGGGTGGCGAGAGCTTGCGGGAGAGTTGTCGAAATGAGTAAAAACTGACGCGCAGCGCGAGAGGGCAGCCGAAATCTGAGGATGAATCGAACGAAAATGAGAAATATGAGTCTTCCGTGAAAGGCTCGAATCGATTTCCTTGAAGCATAAGGTCGCACGTATATGGCTTTGCGCGGCGTTGCTAATCGCTTCGTTGTTCTTGACGGTTGGCGGCGATTCTCGCCTGCTCATTGCGGAACCACCTGATACTCCCGAACCAACAGCGACCACTTCTGAATCGACCCAACAGACAGCATCATCTTACACTGCGACCCCTAATCTAGTCATCACAGTTACGTCCGTGGTCACGACTACGTCCAACGGCACTACAACCGTAGTCTCAATCTCGATCTCCAAACTGACCACAACTCAGACAAGCGAAACGATGGGTGCCATCATTCTTGACTTACCCGACATCTGGACCATCTTGATCCTTGTTGTCGGCTTAGCTTTCTCGATCGGATTCCTTTTGCTTGTCCGATCTAGATATCGTGGCCAGTTGGACGAGTTACGCAAGTTCGTCAACCAACTCAAGAAGGAACAAGGTAGGAAAACATCAGAGACTGCGTCGTCAGCACTCAAGCGCCTCTTGGAGTTGGGGGTGATCCAACCCAAGGAGTACATTGAAAAGAAAATGCTTGCGGAGCGACTCGAAAAAAAGACGAGCATAGAGAAGTTGTTGGAAGAGGGCCTGATATCGAAGGACCAGTACGATGCGCTTATACAAAAAGCACAAGACTAGGCATTGGCTAGGCTTCTATCAATGTCAGAGACTCTTTTGCGTGCCTCTTCAATTATACTCTGTCTCTGATCGTCTGTCAAAGACTCGTTGGTCTGTGCTTCCCTTATCAAGTCCTCCCAGCGAGCTTTCGCCTGCTGAAGTTCGCCAGAGTCCAATCCTACCGTTTGAGGTGGCCCACTGTAAGCTGCACCAGTGGTCTGAACAACTGGTATCTGCGTCGGAATCTGAACTGGCCCTGAAGAAGGTTTGGTTCCAATCACTCTTGGTGTATGGAGGAGTGCTTTTAGTCGCAGATAAGCCACGAGCAGAAACACAAACGCCCCCATCACGGTGACAAGCAATAGAACCCAGGAATAAGACCCAACTTGCAGGATAGCAGGTCCTAGAATCATGAATTCAACAACCTCAGTCACCAATTGCCGACCTTCCGTAAGACCCTTGCGAGGGGCAGCTTCTGTCTCACGCTCGAGCATCCTGAACCCGTGCACGTGTTGCGCGGTATTCCGGACTGTCGCAGCATTTCTAGACAGTCTTCAACATAGATCTGTCCACATGCCGTACACATCCAAGCTCTGGCCCTTGTCGCGGGGCTATGTGGGTCCGAAGTCAAAGGGTTCCCGCAAGCACCGCATGCGAGTTTGTCATCCTTCTGTTGAATTTTTATCTCCATGGTCTGGCCAGTATTAACAACTCTGGTCTGTTTGGCTACCGCCAGCCGAGAGAGTGTCTTCCTTCCCTCTGGGGTTATCGTGACCTCGTAAGTTCTTTTCGACGTCCCGCTTCCCTACTATTTCCCGCCCACGGTCCCTCTTGCCATGACCAAGAGCTCAGCGCCATCGCTCAGTGAAAGGTCTTGAAGCCTCATGTCGTCATCAAGCGAATAGCCCTGGTACGCAATGAACGAGGCTGCGGGATCCATAGCCAAATACCTGCAGACTTGGTCCTTCAGCGAGGCTACTGTGTCTGACGGCCACGCCTCAACATCCAACACCTCACTTGGAACGAGGCCGTTGCGAACGGAAATTCTCATTGCGACTCACTTCTTCTCTTCGATCCGCTTACCCAGAATTCTTGGTCCACCAGGTTTGATCTGCTGACCAGGGCCTACAGAGGGCTTCAGTGAAGTAACTGGAGGAGTCGGCCCGTAGATGGGCTTGTACGGACTAGGGGCGGGTGCCTTCCGCCTGGTGAGCATAACCACCGCTACGATCCCGACAACAACAATGCCTGCGATAAGA
>Ga0315268_10008020_pt1 | contig 11062 bp, 9 predicted proteins | sample C1_top_MG_FD_204535 | JGI IMG/M metagenome (GOLD analysis project Ga0315268, IMG submission 204535) | Sediment microbial communities from Yellowstone Lake, YNP, Wyoming, USA - C1_top | ecosystem: Environmental > Aquatic > Freshwater > Lake > Sediment | place: USA: Wyoming | collected 2017-08-01 | reverse complement strand
CTGGAGGTTGGCCTGGTAAACTTCCCGGTGCGCCGGGTCCACCTTTTCCAGGGCCCCGGCGATGCGCCCACAGACCCCTTCCATCAGCACCGGGTCCAGCCAGACGTGGGGGTTGCCCGATTCGTGGTGATGGCCCGCTTCTGCCTTTCCTTCCGCCTCCCCCAGCAACGGGATGCCCTGGACCGCTTCCACCACCGCCACGTTCCTGGCCTCCCGGGAGTGGAGCAACCGCTCCGCCCATGGGTCCAGGCCAGCGCCCACGTAAACGAAGACCCGGGCCTGGGCGGCCCTGGCCACCGCCCAGGGGGTGGGCTCGAACAGGTGCGGGCTGGCCCCGGGAGGAATCAGCACCTCCACCTGGACCAGGTCGCCGCCGATCTGGCGGCAAAAGTCCCCCAGGGGCAGGATGCTGGCCACGATGGGGATCTTGTCCTGAGCGGGAGCCGCCCCGGCGGGGACGACCAGGAAGGCGGAGAAGAGTAAGAGCAGGAAAAGGATTTTTGCGGGGAGGGCCGGGGGACCATAGGTCCCCCGCTCTCCCCGCAATTCTGCCATGCAACCGAGTTGCCTTATCATGGCTTTCCTTCCATCTCCCGGCATTTACGGCAGATGCCCTCCACCTGAATGAGAAGGCGCTCGGCCTGGTTCCCCAGGGGCCCCTTGAGTTCCGGCCAGACCCGCTCCAGGGACACCGGCTCCAGGCACAGCACCTCCCCGCAGGTGTGGCAGTGGAAATGGGGATGGGGCGGATGGTGCTCGCAGGCCAGTTCCCAGTGGGCGGCCCGTCCCTCCAGGGGGAGCTTGCGGATCAGACCCCGGCGGGCGAAGTCTTCCAGGATCCGGTAAATGGTGACCTTGTTCACCCGGCGCCAGGCCCTCAGCCGCGCCAGAATTTCCTGGGCCCGGAGCGCCCCGGACGCGGCTCCCAGGGTCTCCAGCACCTCCAGGCGCGCCGCGGTGGCCCTGAGGCCATGAAGGGCCAACAGTTGGGGAAAATCGCAGCGATCGTTCATATCGTCAAGATAATACCTGGCGAGATGAATTGCAACTGAGTTGCATATTTTTCTTTGCTTCGGAACACCCCGATTGACAACTGGCGAGCCCCTGCCGGACCGGGCAAGATTGACAAAGGGGAGGGCCGGTGCTAATAATGAACAGGACAGAGGGATGGAGGGATGGCCGAGTGGTTTAAGGCGGCGGTCTTGAAAACCGCAGACCGAAAGGTCCGGGAGTTCGAATCTCTCTCCCTCCGCCATTCAAAGAATGGTTTTCGGTTTTCGGTTTTCTGTTAAAGAATAAAAACTTTAATAAACGCCTTTATGAAATTTACAATTAAGATCTTCAATCGAAATGTTTGGTCAAAAGGCGGGGAAACTGTGCCGGAAAATTTAGAAACACTTTGCGAGCCCTGCAATAATGGAAAGAGTAATTTAGAATAAAAGCAACAACAAGCCAGACCGAAAACAGAAAACCGTCTTTCTTTAACCGGAGAGATGACCGAGTTGGCCTAAGGTGCTCGCCTGCTAAGCGAGTGTGGGGGGAAACCTCCACCGAGGGTTCGAATCCCTCTCTCTCCGCCAGTTTTTCTGATCGGGGCCATCATTGGGAGGCGGGTCAACCCGCCTCCATTTTTTTCCTGACAAAGGCCCCTCATATTCATTCTCTTACCAAAAAGATGTCAATGATAACATCTTCCTGGTGGCACAGGCGTCTCGCCTGTGCTGGCGCAGGCTAAACGTCCATGGCATTTGTTGGCCACCCCCGAGAATGAAAATTCCTTTGTAGGGGCGTGATTTATCACGCCCTTTAGGGCGCAATGAATTTCGCCCCTACATTTGGTACAGGGGGCGATTCGTGTATCACCCCGGGTGGACTTTCACGGTAAAGCCTGCGGCTACCAAATTCTATGTCATTTCCAGATATTGTTGTTTGACTTGCAGTTGGTATCAGCAGTCCTTCATGGGTCCTTGGCCCACCCCTAAACCATGAAAATGTAGCGCCGCCGCCCTCGGCGGCGGAAGAACCGGACACCCCCGAGGGCGGATGTTCCAAATAATCTCAAAAACTTTGAAGACCAGTCCTTCCTGAGACCTTGGCCCACCCGTAAACCATGAAAAATTCGGTAGGGCGGGCCTCCGCGCCCGCCACCCTTCGGATTTGGTGCGCGGTGCGCACCCTACGTTAACTTCTGAACCTTGAACTGTGAACTTTTCAGACCAGATACTCAGCAGACCACCATGCGCATACTTTCTTGACACCGTTTCTGCGGTGTTTAAAGTATCTTAAAGTTCCCGGTCTTTTCGGTGAATCAATCCATGAATCCCACACCCCCGGGGAAAATATCTTCACGCAAAAAGCGCCAGGCACAAAGATTCGGTGGCAGCCAGGCCGACCCCGCAGCCGGAGTGAACCGAGATGAGCACTTTTGAACCCTTCTACGCTTTCTTTGCCAGAATCGGCTACACCGCCCCTTTCCATCCGCCCCTGACCCACATGCCCATCGGCTTGGTGGTGGGGGCCTTGATCTTTCTCACAGTGGGGTTGATTTTCAACCGGCCCGGCCTGAGGACTACCGCCCGCCATTGCCTGATCCTCGCCTGGCTGTTTGTCTTCCCCACGGTGCTCTTGGGTGTTATGGACTGGCAGCATTTCTATCACGGCGCCTGGCTCCTGCCCATCAAAGCCAAGATCGGCCTGGCCGGCGCCCTGTTCGTGGCGCTCTCCTACGCCCTGATCCTCATTTACCAGGGCGAGCTGGCCCAGAGAAAGCTGCTGGTCGTCAACCTATTGGCCTTTATCCTGGTGGTGGCCCTGGGCTATTTCGGCGGCAGCCTGGTCTACGGGGGCCGGGAGGCGGCTCCGGTTCCGGCCGCGGTGACACCCGCAGCGCCGGCGCCGGCTCCCCCCGCCCCCGGCCCGGCAGCGCCCCCGCCCCCGGAACTAGCCGCCGGGAAGCGGCTTTTTGAGGTCAACTGCGCCTTCTGCCACCCCAACGGCGGCAACGCCATCAGGCCCAATATGCCTTTGCGGGGCGCCGACGAGCTGAAGAGCTTCACGACTTTTCTGACTCTTATCCGCAACCCCCGGATGCCGGACGGCTCCAAGGGTTCCATGCCGGCTTTTTCGCCCGACGCCATCTCGGATCAACAGGCCCGGGAGCTGTATGATTATGTCAGCCGTGAGTTCGGCCCACCCGAGGCCAAATAATCAGGAAAGGCTCAGGGGAGCGGTGACGCTTGCTCCGGCCAACAAAGACTCTTCCTAGTTTTCGGCCGGACCGATGCCTCTTGAAGGACGTTTCCATATAAGGGGCAGTAGGGGTGGGGCTGGTGAGGCTCCCAGTCTTTTTTGATAGCCAGGGTGATTTGACCGAAAGGCCGATGGGTCCAGAGATCTAAGAAAGGCAGGAATGGCCTCATTAGCAGCGAGGAGCCGTATCCCAAGAGTTTGACGATCCTCCTTTGACTGCTCCTGAGCCATTTCTCCAGGAAATAGAGCCATTGTAACATAGGGTTCCCGAAATAGACCCGGCGCAAGGTAAACAGGCCCACCTTTTCCAGCAGCCGGTCTAATTCTGCGCCGTCATAGCCGATGCGCACATGTCCCCCGTCTTCCTGCAAGCAGACAGATTCGTCCACTAACTGGCCATATGAGGCAGTGGGGGTGGACATGATGAGCCTGCCCCGGGGGTACAACCAATTCGAAATGCGCTGCAGCGTCAACAGGTCTTCGGCGATATGTTCCAGCACTTCGCACATGTAAACTTCATCAAACTGTTCGCTCACCTCTACGGATAAGACATGTCCGATGTGGTATTTATAGCGGTCGGCAAAACCGTGGCGTTCAATGCGCCGACTGGTCCCCTGCGCTTTATCGGGATCATTGTCGATCACGGTGACATAGTTGCCCCGGCGCAGTAATTTCAAAGTCTCCAGACCGTATTCCGGACCGATATTAAGCACCTTTATCGGGCCGCTGATCATAAAACGACTGGTCAGGTTCATTCTGTAGGAAATATAGGCGGAATTATGGAGATACCATCGGTCGATGAGGAGTTTCCTAAGCGGTTTCGACCAGTCTGTTATTATCATTGCTGCATCTCAGGAAGTATTGGCTTGCTGGAGAAGCTCGGTCAGGGCGGCCGGGATCTGCCCAATGATTTCCTTTACCTGGGTGGCCGGGGTGGGCTGAGCTAAATCTCCGGCCCGGCGGTTGGTTCGGGCTGATAGGACCGCGGCGTCGCCGATTTCCCGGCCCGCGTCGATGAGGGCGGCCACAATGCCCGTCAAGGTGTCCCCGGTGCCGCCGATGGCTTCCAGGGCTTCGGTGTGGGGTTGGTCCACGGTGGCCACAATCCCCTGGGGAGTGGCCAAATAATCGGTGCTTCCTTTTACCAGCAGGTTCCGGGCGGCGTTATCGTGGCTGTAAGCCCGGGCGATGAGGTCCGGCACCCGGTTGTCTTCGTGGAGAATAAAACCCCGGGTATAGAAGGGGTGGGGGGCCTCTTCATCCGCCAGAAAGGCAAGTTCGCCCACGTCCGGGGTAAAGAGGTCATACTCCATGGCCTGGCCGGACATCTTGGCGGCATACATAAAGCCGGCATCGGCGATGAGGGTCGGCCGGCGGGACATTGCCTCGACGGCAAAGAGTACCCGGTTATGCCAGTCCACATCCGGCAACAGGTAATGGAAGACCAGGGCGTGAAAGCCATTCTGGGGGAGGTTTTCGGCCAGATGTTGGTAAAGTTTCCGGCTGCCTACCCCCCGGCCGATATCGCCCACCAGACAGGCAAAGGGCGGCGGTTGCCCCAAGGTTTTCAGGGTCTGGATGGCCGCGGCTATCAGGGCCGGGGTGCCCCGGTTTATCGGCACCCGGTTTCCCTGAAGGGAGATTTCCTCACCGCAGAGTTGCACCTCGCCGGCCACCAGGGGGAAATCCTGATGCGGGATAGTGCCGACAATCATGAGCATTGACGCTGCACCTCCTCAAAAGCCAACTGCAGGGCATAGCCGCAAAGAGTGTGACCGATATGGCAGGGCTTAGGGGCCTCTGAGAGGGTTTTCCCCACCATTTCCAGCGCCAGATAGGGGACATCCGGGCAACCGCCTCCCGAGATGTTGACGATCACCTGGCTGGCTTTATCGATGGTCAGTTTCATATTGGCGGCCCGAACCATCAGGAAGGAGCCGAAGTCCTTGATATGAAAGAGATTCACCGGCTCCAGGAGGGGGCCGCTCACCGGCACTGCCTGCAAGGGCGGAACCCCGGCCGCGGAGAGGGTGCCGACGATCTTGAGTTCGGCCAGCAAGGGAAACTCGATGACCAGATCGCAGCCCCGGCGGAATTCCGGGGGCGGTCCCATGACCCGAATAGGCCAGCCTTCGTTCTTCAGAACTTTCTCGGCCCGGATGACTTCGCTGGTGCTCTGAAAAAACAGGAAACCCCGGTCGGATTTTTCGGCTTTGACGGCAGGGATTGGCTGGCGACGCCAAAATTTCCAAGAAACCATGACGCTGCTCCTAACTCGATCTTGCCCCGGGCTCCCGGGGTCGGCCCCCCAAGAGATAACTTACCTGTTTGGGCGCAGATTGGTATTAGCCTATAAAGCATTTTTTATGCCTGGAAGAGAAAGTAATTGATTTTTCAGGAGTTAATTGAATCTGGACAGAAGGCATTAAAGCGGTTTTGTCCAGAAATTTGGACAGGTAGAGAAAATAATTCTGATTTTTTAATTATTTCCAGCAGATAACCGATTGCCGAACCTGGACATCAAGAAATTGCTCAGATTTTTAAAGGGCTTTTCCAACATGGCAAAACCGATGGCCAGCAGAATGATCATGGCAGTAACCACCGCGGCCTTGCCGGCGGGGCCGATTCCCTGGGACGAGGCGGCCCACCCCAGATCATGGGAAGCGCCGGCTCCCACAAGCATTCCCAGGAAAAACGTCGCCGCATCGCCGTCTCCTTCCCCCGCCAACGCCAGCAGGCGGGCCGGACAGCCGCCGGCCAGGGCGAAAGCGAGCCCGGCTACTGCCATTCCCAGGAAGTTCCACAGACCCATGGAGTGGGCCACCGGCTGGTGGGCGAAGCCGGGATGGAATTGTCCGAGCATCAGGTTGGTAGCAAAAGCGGTTGTGGCCAGGGCCACCACCGCCAGAAATTGGGTGGCGTACCGAAACAGGAAAAGGTCCCTGAAGGCCGCCAGGGAGCAGAAGCGACTGCGCTGGACCGCAAAGCCCATGGCCAATCCGGCCGCCAGGGAGATGACCAGGGGAGCATGCGCAGCCCCAGGGCCGGCGGCACTGTAAAACAGTAGGGCGCTTGCCTTTTGGCCGGGGATGGGTGGGTCAAAGAGCCTGACGGCCAGAAATGCCAGGATGATTATGGGCGCCAGCCAGGCCTCCCAAAGGGAGGTAGGCGATGCAGGTCGCAGCCGGTAACCTCCTTTGAAAAAGAGGGCGCCGATCCAAATGCCGGCTGCCAGCCCCAAAATCCCAACAACGGCGTTGCCGTCGCCCCCGGCCAGACGCAGGAAGGCGCGCCAGGGGCACCCTAAGAATGCCAGGGCCCCGATCATGGCCAGGAACCCCAGGACGAATTTCAGCAAAGGGGCGGCGCCGCCCCGGGCCCGAAATTCCCGGAAAACCCAGGCAGCCAGAGTGGCCCCCAAGACAAAGCCCAGGATTTCCGGCCGCAGATATTGGCAAAGCCCCTCCCGGTGCAGGCCGATGGCTCCGGAAATATCCCTGGTGAAGCAAGCCATGCAAATGCCCATGTTGCCGGGATTGCCCCACTTCTGTAAGAGCGCCGCCGCCCCGCCAATAAAAGCCGCCGTGCCGATGATTCCTACCTTGGTGCCCAATAAATTTCTAAAAGAAAACATGCCGAATCACGATCACGGGGGGAACAACATTATAATTATCTCAGCATAACCCGAAGTTGCTTTTGCATTAATAATGCCAGCCCGGGAAAGGTTGCAGGCGCGGCTGAACACACTTTGCCATCGTCCGTACATAAAAAATTATCCTGATCAGGTTTTGCCCTTTATAATGCAAGAAATTACCCCGGAGGGTTTTCACCCCGTGGGTGAGGCACGGGTGGCGAAGGGGAAGGGGCGCAGATTTTGACCGACAGGAGGGAAGCCGTTTTCACCGGTGACCGGACCGCCGACCGCACCGCGCTGGCAGGACGGCGCCGGATTCTCCTGACCGTTTGCCTGGGGGCCTTCATGGGCACCCTGGACACCAGCATCGTTAACGTGGCCCTGCCTGAGATCGCCCGGCAATTTCACAGCTCTCTGGGGCAGATTTCCTGGGTGCTGGTGATCTATTTCCTGATCAACGTCTCTCTGCTGCTGGCCAGCGGCCGGCTGGGGGACCTGCTGGCCCCGGGCAGATTGTACCTGCTGGGGTTGACCATCTTTACCGGGGCTTCGGCCCTCTGCGGCCTGAGCCCGGGCCTCGGTTTTATGGTGGCCAGCCGGGCTTTCCAGGGAGTTGGGGCCTCCCTGATGTTAGGGCAGGCTCCCAAGCTCATTGCCCTGACTTACGGGGAAGGGGAGCGGGGACTGGCTTTGGGCCTGTTCTCCACGGCCTTTGCCAGCGGCGTGAGCGTGGGCGCGCCCTTGGGCGGGTTGATCACGTACTACCTGGGCTGGCCTTACATTTTTTTCATCAATATCCCTATCTGCACCCTGGCCCTGGGGTTGGGGAGCCGGGTCCTGTCAGGCCTTCCGGCGCCGCATTCCTGGGATTGGCGGGCCTTCGATCTCCGAGGCGCCTTGACGCTGGCCGGTGTCCTGGGGCTGCTTCTGCTGGGCTTGACCTGGCTCCGTCAGGGGGGCTGGCACGGCGGTGGGACCGGCGCGGTCCTGGGGCTGTCGGGGATGTTATTTATCCTGCTTCTTTTCCTGGAGGGGCGCCATCCGGCCCCCTTACTGCACCGGGACCTCTGGAGACAGTGGGCCTTTGTGCTGGGCTCGACGGCCGTGGTCTTCACCTTTGCCGCGGTGATGGGCCTCTTTTTTCTGCTCCCCTTTTTCCTGGAGCAGATCTACGGGTACTCCACGGAGCAGACCGGGTTCCTGCTGGCGTCATTGAGCGTCACCAACGCCCTGGTGGCCGGAATTGGAGGTTACCTGGCCGACCGCCTGGGCAACCTGCTGGTCCTCAGGACCGGTGCCGGCCTGATCCTGTTGGGCCTCGGTTCCATGCTGCTCACAGGCGCCGGGGATTCCACCCTGGGCCTGGTGGGCCGTTTTATCCTGATCGGCGGCGGCTTTGGGCTCTTTCAGGCGCCGAATCTCAATGAGATCATCCGGGGGGCGCCCATTGCCCTGGTGGGGTTGGCCGCCAGCACCAACGCGGTTCTCAAACACCTGGGGGCGCTCCTGGGGATTACCACCCTGGTGATGGTCTTTGCCTGGATCAACCTGCACCAGGTTAGTCTCAGAGGAGATGTCAGCCTGGGGATTACTGCTTTTCACTGGGCCTTTGCGGTGGCGGCGGTGATCGGCGCGGTGAATTTGCTGGTGAACCTGCTGCCCCGGCGGCTTTCGTAGCCTGTTGCCGACTAGCACAAAAAGGCGGGCGGGATAATCGTGAAAGCCCACCCCAAGATTTCCCTAAATCATCCCCTTTTTTTAAAGGGGAACGTAAATAGCGGCTCTGCAGATCTTTCCCCCCTTTTCTAAAAGGGGGGGAGGGGGGATTTGCATTCTCGGGGGTAGTCGCATTATTATTATGGGTGTTAGGGCGCGCTGGCACAGGCTGGGAGCCTGTGCCACCGAAGATTTCCTTATGGTGGAGAAATCCCTGAACTTGGGAGGATTTCATTGTCCGCTTCTTATTGCGGGCACTCGCCCGCCCTGCGAAAAACTTTGGCAAGTGGGGCCACGGGGGACGCACTCTGCCAGTCTAAGGAGGAAAAGTGACCGGGACTAATATTGGGCCGATCCTGGCCCTGGTGGGGTTTGTGGTGCTGATCTTCAGCACCTGGGGAGGGCGGGGTAGCCGGCGTACCGGCCCTTTACGGCAACCGGTGTCGCGCCGGCAGCGTCTGGCAGGGTTTGCCGCCATTGCCCTCATTGTGGCGGGTTTGGTATTGATGTGGGCCCAGAAATAAAGGGCCCGGGCCCCCCGGAGGAAGCCCAGGCCTAGCTTGGAGGGATCACTGGAATCCCACTGTTATTATCGGCCCCGAAAGGAAAAAAGTTAAAATTTTCGGTCTATTCTGGCAAAATATTTTTTCAAAAAAATCATAATTTAACTTCAAAAAAACATTGACCGGTTTTATAATAGGGTCCTACAAAGGAAAAATCTAGGTGGGGAGAGAGATTTTCCCCGACAAGCGCCGTAGTTCTCGGCTTCCCCGGCGTGCCAGTTTAAACCCGTCAAGCCACGGAGGCCGGCCCAACCTATTGGACGAGGGGACGACCATGAAAGCGAGATTCCTTGGGGCCGCAATTCTGCTGTTTTCGCTGAGCCTTTTGTTACCTTCGGGCGCGCTGGCTCTGGACGTGTGCGAGTTTACCCAGGTGGAGGGTAACGTGGATCTGCTTAAGGTCGGCAAAACGCCGGCCATCCCGGCCAAGGTCAAGCTTGGGGCCGCGGAGCGAGACGCGGTGCACACTAAGGTGGCGTCCCGGGCTAAACTGCGATTCATCGACGACACCAATCTGACCATCTCCCCTAAGAGTGAGATTACCATCGAATCCTACATGTTTGACGCCTCCAAGGCCAAACGGCAGGCGGTGACCGGTATCTCCCAGGGGATGATGCAGGCGGTGGTCACCAACTTGCAGAAAATGCAGGAGCCGGATTTCGTCATCAAGACCCCCACCGCCATCATGGGAATTCGGGGCACCGTGGTGAATGTCATCGTGGGCAAGGACGAAAAGGGGAGAGATCTTACCATCGCCCACGTCCCCTTTGGGTTGATGGAAATTCAATCCTCCGACCCCAGTGTTAAGGGTATGTCCACCTTATCCAACGGCCAGGCCGTTTCCGTATTGGCTAAAGAGGCCCCCACCAACGTCGTGACCCTGACCCCGGGCCAGGCCAGCAAGATCAGCAGCTTCGAGAAATCAGGGGCGCCGGAGGTGTTCAAGGGCGATGCCAGCAACCTGGGGGACGTCCTCAATAAAACAGAGTCGCCTGGCGCCTCGGCGGCGGCCACCGGACAGTCGACTGGCCCAACCAATCCCACTACCATCACCTTTCCCGGAACCGGGCAGCAGACGGGCAGCAACACCCAGTAACCGGCCAGATGACGGATTCCGCCTGGCTTGGTAGTGGACTTCTGAAATATAGCACCGATTTTAAGCTCCCCACACCCTCCCCTCTCTCCCCCCGCAAGCACGGGGGGAGAGGGGTAACTAATTCCCCAGATTCAGATCCCGGTTCAAATACATTACCGAATTTGTGAAATAGAGCCTTTAGGAAGGCCGGCGGGTGAACCCGGCCCACCGGCGATCCCCTGGTCGAGTCTGGTTTCGGCGGGGAGCGGGCGCCTCCGGAGGGGGTTATAAGGTTAGGGGGGAGAGCTGGCGGGGCGAGAGAGACAGCCTGCCGAAGCCCCCCAGAAGTTGGCAGCGGGAGGTTCTTCCGACGCTGGCAGGGTCCTCGTGATGATTTAGCTGGACTGATTGGGAATTCTGGGTGTCGCCTCTTCCCTTCCCGGCCTGGGGGCCGGGTGCAGGCAAATTAATATATCACACCCCCTCATTCCTAGTTCAAAACCGCCAGATTCGGTTCTTCCCCGGTGCTATTCTCGGCTTCCCAGGGAGCTTGGGGCAGCCGGGATAATTTCAAGACTTTGAGGGCGATCTGCTGCACGGCCTGGGCGGCCTTGCCGCTTCTCTGCAGCAAGGGGAATGGCGTCATCTGGTTGATGGCCGTTTCCACTATGGGATCGTAGGGCACCTCCCCTAAAATTGCCGGTTGAATGCCGAGATAATCGGCGCATACCGTCTGAATAATCTCGGGGGACCGCAGATCCTGGGGACTTTTCACCATGTTGACGGCCAAGAAAAGGCGGAAGTCCCACAAAGCCCCGCTCAGCC
>Ga0315268_10008019_pt1 | contig 11062 bp, 8 predicted proteins | sample C1_top_MG_FD_204535 | JGI IMG/M metagenome (GOLD analysis project Ga0315268, IMG submission 204535) | Sediment microbial communities from Yellowstone Lake, YNP, Wyoming, USA - C1_top | ecosystem: Environmental > Aquatic > Freshwater > Lake > Sediment | place: USA: Wyoming | collected 2017-08-01 | reverse complement strand
CGGGCCCTCAACAACCGAACTCCACGCGAAGCCCGGGCGGGCTTCGCACAACTCCAACCCCTAACAAATACCGAGGCCCCAAGTGTCTAGTTTAATGGGGTGCATTACATGTTTCTCAACTTTCCTGTCGCAGATATGAATAGGAATGCACTTTGGCGCGACGCGGAACATGTCGACCCAGCGGATATGGACAGAATGACACGGTACTGGGGAGATGAAAGTTGGAAGAAGGCAGCATATTATGACCAGCCGACATTGTTCGGAGGGACCGTGCAACAAAAAGAATCGAACTACGTCATTGCGGAGGCGTTTAGGGATCGCTTAAAGAAAGTAGCTGGTTTTGCACATGTGCCACGGTCGATTCCAATGCGAAACTCGATGGGCACTGTCGTCTATTACTTGTTTTTTGCATCGCAAAAACCTACGGCGAAGCACATTGTGGATGATATCTTCACGAAGTACCAAACTACAGGATTGCAGTAGAAATGGCAGAACATTCTTCGATCGAATGGACCGACTCAACCTGGAACCCGGTTCGCGGGTGCACCAAGATCAGCCCGGGTTGTAAGCATTGCTATGCGGAAAGATTTGCAGAGCGATTTCGCGGCGTGAAGGGCCATCCATTCGAACAGGGCTTTGATCTTCGTCTCGTTCCTGCCAAACTCGCCGAGCCGTTACGCTGGCGCACTCCACGCACGATCTTCGTAAACTCAATGAGCGATCTGTTTCACGATCAAGTACCCGATGACTACATCGTTGCGGTTGCAAGGGTGATGGCCCGCGCCAACTGGCACACCTATCAAGTGCTCACCAAGCGATCGGAACGGCTTGCGAAACTTCTGACAACCAAGCTTCGCTTCGCCGCAGAACAGAAACATATCTGGTGGGGGGTCAGCGTTGAAGATAAGCAGTATGGCGTCCCGCGAATCGCCGATCTTCAACGAACAGGCGCAGCGGTTAAGTTCCTCTCCGTTGAGCCCCTTCTCGAAGACATTGGAACAGTCGATTTGACTGGTATCGATTGGATGATCGTAGGCGGCGAAAGCGGCCCGGGTGCGCGACCGATGAAGAAAGAGTGGGTGCAGTCTCTCCGCAAGCAGTGTTCGCAGCAACGGGTAAAGTTCTTCTTCAAACAATGGGGCGGTGTAAGGAAGCACCTTTACGGGCGCGAACTCAACGGTCGCACGTATGACGCGATTCCTATCCGCTCGGACAATCCCGTAATTGCAAACGACGTTCGTCTGAAGCTGATTGAGAAAGTGCAACAGTTCGCCGACCGCTCGTTCGTCCCGCTGGATGCTCTTGCGGGAGATTAGTCGCGCACTTTCCAATCTCAAATCAAAAATCAAGAATCCCTTGTCAACCCCCGCGTTGTCACAAATCCCCTCCATCTCCCTCAAACAACGACACATATAAATCTCGAATTCATGTCAGGATCGCCCCTACGGATTTCGTACAATGGAAGTAGGGGGAAACGGCAGACGTTAGAAGGCAGACGTCAGACGCCAGACGTCAGGAGAAGCCCGGAGAAGCAACGGCGAGGGCCGCTAAGTCCTTGGTTATCGCGTTTTTGGCGGTAACCCCTTTGGAATGAAATTTTTGCCCAACGATGCCCCGGCTAACCCCTTTGCTATCGAGAATTTAGCGATTCCAGGGGGGAGGGGGGTGGGGTAAGTCGGAAGTCGAAGGTCGGAAGTCGGAAGGGGCCGAAAAACCAGTCGGAAGTCGAAGGTCGGAAGTCGGAAGGGGCCGAAAAACCAGTCGGAAGTCGAAGGTCGGAAGTCGGAAGGGGCCGAAAAAGCAACGGAGAACAGCAGGTGCTTCGCTGCGCTCAGCATGACCCGCTTAGCCGCCAGCTACCAGCTTTCAGCTCTTAGCCGTTCGCTGACAACTGGCAACTGACAACTGCCAACTGGCAACTGGCAGCTGATCGCTGGTCGCTGTTTCTCTTGCAACTTGAAACTTGAAACTCGAAACTGCCTCATGCGCCGTCTTGTGCTCTATCCGCTCGTCATCGTCGTGGTCGTCTACGCCGTGTTGGTGGTCATGGCGCTGCGTTCGGATGGAATGATCTTCCTGCCGCCGCCGTCGAGCTACACCGATAGCGATCTCGGATATCTCGGCAGTGAAACAGCAACAGCAGAACAAAGGGTGGATTCGACTGCGCTGCGCTCCGCTCACCATGACAATGCGGACGCGACCGTCGACGCGTCCTCCGCTCACCATGACAATGCGTTCCGCGTCTTCCATCTGCACTCGGGCAGCGGAGCCGATGCGGCGACCATCACCGCCGTGTATCTCGCGAATCCGGAGGCGCGATTCACCCTGCTGATGTCGCATGGCAACGCCGAGGACATCGGCGAGAACCGCGATTTATATGACGAATATCGTCGTCGCGGATTTGCGGTCTTCGCCTACGACTATCGCGGATACGGCACTTCGACGGGCACGCCCACGGAGCGCACCAGCTACCTTGACGAACACGCCGCCTGGGACTATCTCACCAACGCGCTGCACGTCGCGCCCTCCCGCATCATCGTCCACGGAACCTCGGTCGGCTGCGGTCCGGCGGTCGAACTGGCCGCGCTCCTCTCATCGAGACCCATCGATGCCGGAGTTGGCAATGCCAGCGCCAACGGTCGCACACTAAGTTCCGGGGAAAAGCTTAACGCTGGCCGTCCGGCGGCGCTCATCCTGCGCTCGCCCTTCCGCTCGGCCTTCACCGTCCTGACGCACATCCCCATTCTCCCGTGGGATAAGTTCCCCAACGCACGACGCATCCGCTCCGTCCGCATGCCGGTGCTGGTGGTGCATGGCATGCGCGACGAAGTCATCCCCTTCGCGCACGGCGAAGCCATCTTCCGCGCCGCGCCTCCCGAGGGCGACCAGGACGCGCCGCTGACGCGCGACGGCGGCAAGCAGCATCTCTGGATCCCCGGCGCCGGCCACAACGACATCTTCGCGGTCGCCCCCCGTCTGTACTTCGACAGGGTGGAGGCCTTCGCCCGCCAGCTGCCCTAGACCTCGCGAGCTCCCGTAGTCGGGGCGGCGCGGCACCCCCGGCGGGAGCCGCGCCGGGCGCGGAGAATCGATAAATCTTGATTTTGATACTTATAAATTATTTACAAATCTATCCCATCTTTGGAATCCGTCCCTGTAGGCCTACAAGAATGCATAGATTTACCCGGCCTATGGGAAGCGTCAGGCCAATGGAATGAATGGCTTAGGATTGTTTTCCAGCGTGCCGATACTGGCCACGAGATTGCTCCACTTAGTATGAGTTTTCCGTATAGATTCATGAGTTTTTAGAGAGTCGTAAAGCAGCCATCATTCAGTCGGGACCGGCAGACCGTACCGCCGGGGACCAGGTGGGGCGATTGAGAGCACTCCCAGATCGCCGACTTAAGCAACATCCGCACCAGGAGGGACCGATTGGTTTCTCCAACTAATTCTGGAGGATTCACCATGAGAATTAACAAGGGATTGACCCTTGTGCTGTGTTTGCTGGTGATGACACTGTGCGTCTCGACAGTGTTTGGCCAGGAAACAACGGCAGGCATTCAGGGCACCGTGAAGGATGCGACGGGTGCGGTGGTTTCGCGCGCCTCCGTTGAACTCTCTTCGTCGGCCCTGCAAGGCGTCAAGAAACAGGAAACGGATTCGGGTGGTAACTACCGTTTCTCCAACCTCCCGCCTGGCGACTATGTCGTCACGATCTCTGCAAAAGGTTTCAAGACCTTGAAGCAGGGCGGCGTGAAGCTGATTGCCGGTGCAGTTCCCAGCCTCGACCTGAAGCTGGAAATCGGCGCCGTCGAACAGACGGTTGAAGTATCCAGCGCACCTCCGATGGTTGACGTGACGGAGAGCAAAGTCAGCACGACGGTATCGGATGAAACACTTGCTTCGATCCCGAAGGGCCGCTCCTACCAGTCCGTCATTCCGTTCGCTCCGGGCGCACGTCAAGAAGCCCTGCAGAGCAGCCGCTCTGGTTCCGCAACTCAGGATCCAGGCCGCGTCGGCGGCTACCAGATCGATGGTGCGTCTGACTCTGAGAACGTGTACATGACCGAAGGCCTGAACACCACCGCGATTTATGGCGGCGGCGTCGGCGCCAACGTTCCGTTCGAGTTCATCCAGGAAGTCCAGGTGAAGAGCTCGAGCTTTGAAGCCGAATTCGGCGGCGCCAACGGTGGCGTCATCAACGTCATTCAGAAGCGCGGCGGCCCGCAATGGCATGGCAGCGTCTTTGCCTACTATCGTGGCGATCCGATCAACGCCAACGATCAATGTCTCAACCGTGAAGTCGGTGCGACCCAGGGTACGGGTTGCGGACTTCGCCTGAGGCCAGGCACCGCACTCAACTCTGGTTCCGGCAATTCCCCAATCGTTGCCGGTGACCCAACTTCCGGCGCTCCGATCTATTGGGCCAACCGCAAAGACGGCACGCCTGAGTACTATCGGGCGAAACAGGACAAGTGGGACATCGTGGAACCCGGTTTCGAAGCCGGCGGCCCGCTTTACAAGGACCGTCTGTGGCTGTTCAGCAGCTACGTTCCGACGATGAACTCGGTCACCCGCAACGTGAGATTCACCGGCACCAATCCTGGTCCGAGGGGCTTCACGCAGAGCATCGTGACCCACAACCTGATGAACCGTTTGGACTATCGTCTGTCCAACTCGGTCCGTCTGTTCGGTTCCTGGCAGGGTGGTTACGCCCGTATGAAGGGCAACCAGGCTGCTTTGAGTGCCGATTCGGTTATCGGACAGGTCAACACCTCGGCCGGAACCGACCCGACCACGCTTCGCTCGGACACCGGTTCGACCAACCCGACCACCATCCTGAACTTCGGCGCCGACATCAACGTTGGCTCCAAGCTGGTGATCACGCCCCGTTACGGCTACTTCTATACGGATCAGCAAGACCGCGGCAAGACGACCGGTACGCGCTACGTATGGCAGGTGGACTCGACGGGTATTGCCGGCGCGCCTGCGTCCGACAAGCACACCGCTGGCTTCGCCAACATCCCGAGCAACTTCCAGGGATTGTTTGACGTATTCAGCCGTCGTCAGTTCACCACCGACGTGTCCTACTATGTTGGACACTTTGGCGGCAGCCACAACCTCAAGGCCGGCTACTCGGTCCAGCGGTTGGCTGAAAACGTAGCCCAGAGCTACGTGACCTCCCTCGTCAACATTTGGTTTGGCGGGAACAACACTTACACGACGGCGAGCGGACCGACCAACACGGTTTGCGCGGCGGTCATTACCAAGTACGGCAAGTGCGGCGGTCCAGACGGATATTACGTGTTGTCCGATGGCGTTCTGACCAACGGCAACGTATCGGCTCTGAACCACGCGATCTACTTCCAGGACAGCTGGACGATCAAGGGCCTTACGATCAATGGTGGCGTGCGTTTCGACAAGGAATTCCTGCCGCCGTATCGTCCGGGAGCCTTGGACATCGCGTTCCCGTTCTCCAAGAAGATTGCGCCGCGTTTGGGCGTAGCCTATGACCTGTTCCACAACGGAAAACTGAAACTTTATGGTTCGTATGGCAAGTTCTTCGACATCATGAAGTACAGCTTGCCGCGTGGTTCGTTCGGTGGCGACCGTTGGCATGATTGCGCCTACGCTCTCAACACCAACAACTACGCGACCGATTACACCAGCATCATTCCGACCAACGTCGGTGGCAAGTTCTGCCCGGACTCCGGTCCAGCTATCGGCAGCGGCCTCGGCGACTTCATCGAGAACCAGAACTGGCGCGCCAGCGCTCCTGGCAACCCGGCCGATCCGGTCCTCGATCCCAACATGAAACCGATGCAGACGCATGAATTCGTAATGGGCGCCGATTGGGCCATCAGCAAGACGCTGGCCTTTGAGACCCGTTACGCGCGCAAGCGCCTGGACTGGACGATCGAAGATATGTCGCTCGACGACGGCCAGTACTACATCGGAAACCCGGGTTCGGCTTACAGCCAACTGTTGACGCGTGCGCTTCCGAGCGCGGGCATCCCGTCGGCGCAGTGCCCGACCTGTCCTCTGCTTCCGAAAGCACAGCGTGACTACGACGGACTCGAGTTCCGTTTGGTCAAGAAGAACGTTGAACGTTGGGGCGGCCAGTTGTCCTACACCTGGAGCCGTCTGCATGGTAACTATGCCGGTCTGGCCGACACGCAGTACACCGACGGTAACGGCGGACGTCACGAACCGAACAACGGCCGTGCGTTCGACTTGCCGCAGATGCTGTTTGACGGACAGGGACATGCGGTCAGCGGTCCGTTGTCGACCGATCGTCCGAATGTTCTTTACGGCTTCGGCTACTACAAAATCAAGTGGTGGAACCAGGAAACGCTTATCGGCATGACCCAGTCGTTTGCTCAGGGATCTCCCCAGAGCACCTGCTTGGGAACGGTTGACAGCGCTTCGAGCTGCATGTTTATCGCGGGAGAAGGAAACTGGGTCAATTTCCACCAGGATCCGACGACTGGCGACATCATCCAGGACGGAATCGTGAAGGGTAAGCGTTCGCCTACCCTGATCGCCTCCGACTTCAACCTGACGCATGAGCTGAAGGTCAGCAAGACGCATGAAGGCATGCGCCTGGGCTTCAACTTCAACTGCTCGAACTGCCTCAACCAGCGCGCTGCCTTGGTTGACAACCCAGGTCCTCTGGCGACGGGTTACACCACCCTGCAGAATGGTTCATTCCTCGGGTGGGATTACCTGAACCTGGAAACCAACTTCAACTACCTGGCGCTGATGAACGATAAGTCGTTCACCACGAACGGAACCAATGCAAACGGCTTCCCGAAGATCGTTTACGCAGGTACGAACACGAACGGCAAGCCGAACACGCTTGCGGCCCGTTACGGAATGCCGGTCATTTACCAAAATGCCCGCGCCGTCCGTATCCAGGTAAAGTTCACGTTCTAAGAAGTGTTTAACAACCTTGGCGAAAGCCCTCTGGGGCCGGAGAAATCCGGCCCCTTCTTTATTGAACCTGGAACTTTGAACTCGGAATGCGGAACTGGAAAGGCAATGCGAATTGCGAATGGGGGATGGAAAAGCGATGGGCGATCGGCGTCCGGCGTGAGGTGAAAAAGCAATTGCGATGGTTAAGAAAGCGAGACGAAAAGTGATCCAGAAAAGTGCATACGAGACGCAACGCTTGGAATTGCGATAATCATTCGATGACCGACTTGGGGAAGATGCTGATTGGCGTGGGCGTGCTGCTGGTGTTGAGTGGCGCGGTGGTCCTGCTGCTGGGACGCATGAACATCCCGCTCGGCCGCCTGCCGGGAGACCTGGCGTGGCGCAACCGCTCGGGCAGCACGCGGATCTATTTCCCGATCGTCACCTGCATTGTGATCAGCCTGGTGCTGACCCTGGTGATGTGGCTTGTCCGAAGCTTCCGCAGGTAACTATTTCTGGTCGTCTCCGTTCGGGCGCAGGCGTTCGGTCGCGGCGTGTTGCGAGAGGAATCCTTCGTCCACCACATGGAGTTTCGGATCCAGCTGCACGAAGGCTCCGAGAGCCGTCCCGTGCCGTTCCGGATATATAAAGCGCAGGTCGCGGAAGAGCACGCGGTAGCCGGGTTCAGGCGCCTCCTGGTGCTGGACCTCCATCAGCGGCCACATCGCCCAGTCCATGTACACGCCTCCCAGGTAACTGGCTTGCGCCGCATGGAGGGCGTCGCTCGGCTCCGGCTTGTAGTAGATCAACGCGCGTCCGTTGGGATCGACTTCCGGGGTCGAGGAATTCACCTTGACCGTCTCGTAAAATCCCTCGGTCTCGACCAGTCCGTTCCAGACGAAGGGATTGGAGTGGTAGGGCATGGCGGCCACGCGGATGGGTTGCTGTCCCTGGTAATCGAGGGCGCTGAGCGCTGCAATGGCGCGGCGATGCTGGTAGTCGCGCACTCCCCACAACAGCACGATGCCCACCAGGGCGGCGATCGCCCAGCCGCGTCCGCGCGGACCCTTCTGCCGCGCCCCGACTTCCGAGCTGATGAGAGAGAAGAGCGCCGGAAAGACCAGCGCCGCGATCAGCAGGATGAGGATGACGGGCTCGACGATGAAGACGATGTCCCAGGAATACCAGTGGTTGAAGAAGGGCCAGAAGGGCCGAAGACCGTAGTTGTTGGTCAAGTCGAGCAGCAGGTGTGAGAAGCCGGCGATGCAGGCATAGAGGTAGAGCAGCCCCCAGCGCGGCGGGACCCGTGGAGGCGCCGAAGCCGGGCGGCGCGGATCGCGCCAGTGACACCAGAGCCGGTGGAATCCATAGACAAGTGCCAATGTAAACGCCGCGACCAGTGGGATGCCCCACACGGTGTGGGTGAAGCCGCGATGGTGGGCGAAGCCAAACGCCGAGCCTCCGAAGTAGGCGAACATGTCGAGGTCGGAAGCCTCGGCGGCGAGAACCATGGTGACGGTTGCAAGCGGGGTCTTGCGGTTGAAGCCCGCTCGAGAGAGACATGCGCCGGCAAGGAAATGAGTGACAGGTTCCATAGAATCAGTCGTTAGTCGATAGTCGGCGGTCAAAAGCCAAAAGCCAACGACTTCGTGCCGGGATGATTCTATACGCTGAGGTCAGCGTGAGCCGCCGGGAGGCAGCAGCAGGGTGAGCGAATCCGGGACGATCTCGATTTCGACCGGCATGGTGCCGAGCATCTCTCCGTCGGCCTGGGCGCGGATCCGCCGTGCATCGTCGGTCGCAAGACAACGCACGCGGGTAGCCGGCACGAAGCGTACGTCCGCCGAACGCGAGCTGAGATCCGTGCGATGGGCGTGACCGGTCAGCGCTCCCCAAACGTAGCGCGCCATGGCCAGGCGGCTGCTCTGGCGGAGGACCACCAGCTGCAGATTCGGCGAAGTCAGCGCCGAGCCGGGACGCCAGCGCCGCAGCCATCGCCCGAAGGAGCTGACGCGCATCGCCACGATCTCGAGGATCTCCTCGCGCGCGACGCTGCCATCGGGCGCGGTGATCTCGGCCACGAAAGGTACGAAGTGGTGCGCGAAGAGCAGGCGAAATCCTGCGACGTAGTAGGCAGCGATGCCGCTGCGCTGCTTGGCCGCCGTGCCGGCATGGTAGATCAGCTCGGCGTGGACGCCGACTCCGGCAGCGACCGTGAAGTAGCGCGGCTCGCAAGCGGAAGTCATGATGCGTCCAAGAGCGATGCGCTGGGGAACATATTGCAGCAAGGCGTGGGCGGCGGCGACGGCGTTGGGAGGAAGGCCAAGGTCGGTGGCCAGCACGTTCCCGGTGCCGAGCGGGATGACGCCGAGGGTGGCCCGTGTTTGCGCGACGCCCTGCAGGATGTCAAAGACGGTGCCGTCTCCACCGCAGGCAAAGAGAAGATCGCATCCGGCGGCGATGGCTTCACGAGCCTGCGCGGCTCCACTGCCCGCGGCGCGAGTCGGCTCCGTATGGAGTTCGTCGGCCAGCGGGCGCAGGATCTCGGCGACGGCCTTGACCTGCGACGCGCGATCCGCGCTGCTGCCGGCGGTCGGATTGTAGAGGAGCACGGCGCGGCGAAAGCGCGGCATCAATGATTCTCGGCGAGGTGCGCGGTTTTGCCGGCGAGCAGATCGAGGGCGTGCGGCAACAGGGGAAGGATGGCTGCGAGCGATTGCACGGCGCCCCGGGGGCTGCCCGGAAGATTGACGATCATCGCTGTACCGACGGTGCCGCAGAGGCCACGGCCGAGCGGCGCGAATTCCGTATGCTTGGCTCCCTCCTGGCGCATGCGTTCGGCGAGTCCGTCGACCAGGCGCTCGCAGACTTCGCGGGTGGCTTCCGGGGTGACGTCGCGGGGAGCGATGCCGGTGCCGCCGGTGGTGACCACGAGGCGGGCGTGCATGCACGCGGCGCGCAGGGCGACCACGATCTCGGCAAAGTCGTCGGGCACGGTGACGGTGTAGGCCGTGGGGAATCCGTGTTGCGCGAGAGCCGCGGAAACCGCGGGTCCGGAGAGGTCCTGGCGCTCGCCACGGGCGCACGAATCACTCACCGTGATGACCGCAGCGATGGGTCGTGAAGTCCGCTCTGACATGGGTGTACCTGTCTACCGTCGGGGAATCGGAACGCCGGCCTCAGCCATCGAGGACGTTGTCTTCCGAGGAATCGCGATTGGCTTCGTCGAGCAGGCGCAGGCCTTCCATCAGCAGTCCCTGGGTGGAGCGCGTGGTGGTCTGTTCGCTGGCGGTGCTGTTGAAGTCGAGCTCCCAGGTGCCTTCGTTCCAGAGCAGCGCCTTGTACACGGCTTCGTCGCCGGTCAGTTTGCCGAGCACGGCATGGGTGAGATTGCCGTCGGTGAAATAAAGGTCGCAGTACTCCGCGCCATTGCCGACGATGAGCTTGCAGCTCTTGCGTCCCAGTTCGAGCGACTGCAGAAGATCGATGGTGCTCATCTGGGCCAGCGAACCGCGCACCCCGCCGCCTTCGGAGGGAGCTTCCTTGGCCATCTTCTCGAGCGAGATCTTGTCGACCACGCGCTTGATGCGGAGGATGACGTCGCGCAGGAAGAAGGGTTTTTCGACGAAATCTTCGACCGTATCGCGCAACATCCCGAGCTTCTCGTTCTGGTCGGTCTTGGAAGCCATCATCATCACCGGGACGCGGGTGAGCGAGGGTCGGCTGCGCAGCTCCTGGATGAGCTGGCGGCCATCGAGCCCGGGCATCTTGTAGTCGGTGACGACCAGGTCGGGAGCGGCCGCCTCGGAGCGCTCGAGCGCTTCCTTGCCGGTGCGGACGGCGGTGACGGTGGCCAGCGGTTCGAGGGCCTTGCGCAGCATGTCCAGCACGACCGGATTGTCGTCCACCAGGAGCACGTTGACGTTGCTGGGCATAGTTATTTCTTTCGGGCGCCTTGATTCGAACCGCGGCGATAGTCGCCGCTCTTACCGCCGGTCTTGCTTTCCAGCACTACGTGCAGGATCTCGATCCCCTTGTCCAGGGCTTTGCACATGTCGTAGACGGTCAGCGCCGCCACGGAGGCCGCTACCATGGCTTCCATCTCGACTCCGGTCCCGGCTGTGGTGCTTGTGACAGAACGGATTGA
>Ga0315268_10008018_pt1 | contig 11063 bp, 6 predicted proteins | sample C1_top_MG_FD_204535 | JGI IMG/M metagenome (GOLD analysis project Ga0315268, IMG submission 204535) | Sediment microbial communities from Yellowstone Lake, YNP, Wyoming, USA - C1_top | ecosystem: Environmental > Aquatic > Freshwater > Lake > Sediment | place: USA: Wyoming | collected 2017-08-01 | reverse complement strand
GCCCGGTATCACTATGACTCTCAGCCCGACCGACCACTTGTCCTTCGAAGCCATGAAGATGCTGAAGGCCACGCTGGTGGACGGCAAGGGCAAGTGGGAGTACTTCGGCGACATCATCTCGTTCGCGGAGGGGGGCTAGAGGACAACCGGTGAAAGCGGAGGGGCGCTGCCAGGTCGTCAGGTCTGCGCGCGCCGCCGCTAGGGGACCTCGGTGACGCTTGGAGGCTACCGGGGAGCGTTGCTGAGGCAATGCGCTCGGCAGACCTTCAGGGTAGGAAAGGAGGCTAAGGAGCCGTGTGGAAACTAGGCAGATTCTGGCTGTTCTTCCTCGCCCTGGCAGCGCTGTTGCTGGTGTGGACAGTGAGCTGCGGGGGGGGAGGAGAGGAGGCAACCCCCACTGCCACTCCTACCGCTGCGGTTACGCGCACCCCAGCGGCCACACCCACCCGGACGGTCACCGCTAGCCCAACGGCTACGCCCAGCCCAAAGGCCACGCCCACCCCAGCGGTGACCCCTACGCCGGCGGTGACCCCTACGCCGGCGGAGACCCCTACACCAGCGGAGACCCCGACGCCAGTGGCGGAGGTCCCCGGCATCACCGACACAGAGATAATCCTGGGCACCCACTTCGCCCTTAGCGGCACCTGGGGGGCGTCGTACGCTCCCGTCATCGCCGGCGTCAAAGCCTACTTCAAATACGTCAACGCGGAGGAAGGGGGCGTTTGCGGCCGCCAGATCGTCTTCAAGATAGAGGATGACAACTACGACCCGGCCAAGGCCGTCGGGGCCGTCCGCAAGCTGGTGGAGGAGGACAAGGTGTTCGCCATCGTCGCCGGCCTGGGGACGGCCGCCCACTCGGCCGTCTGGGAGTACCTTAACGAGCAGGGAATACCCGACCTGTGGATCATGTCGGGGGCCCACAAGTGGGCCGCGGAGCCTGAGAAGTACCCCTGGTCGGTTGCCATCCTGCCGGACTACCAGGTCGAGGGGGCGATCTTCGGCAAGTACATCTCGCAGAACATGCCGGGAAAGAAGGTCGGCATCCTCTACCAGAACGACGACTACGGCGAGGACGTACGGGCGGGCCTGAAGAACGGCCTCGACCCCACCAAGAACGTGCTGGTGTCCGAGCAGAGCTATGAGTCCACCGCCGTCAGCATCCGCTCTCAGATCACCAACCTGAAGAATGCTGGCGCAGAAGCGGTGGTTGGTGCCTGTATCCCACCGCCGTGTGCTCAGGCCATCCAGGAGGCCGACCGGATGGGCTGGCATCCCCAGTTCCTCATCGACTACGTCAATTCTGACCCCATCATGTTCCAGTTTGCCTCGCCGGAGGTCATGAATGGAACCATCACCCTCCAGGCCAACAAGATGTTCGACTGGACTGACGACCCGGCGGTAGCCGAGCACTGGCGGATCATGAAGGAGTACGGTGACCAGCCTGCCGGTAACTACGCCATCGTCGGCCAGCAGGCGGCGTTCTTGACGGTCATGGCTCTGCGGGCAACCTGTGATAACCTGACGCGACAGGGGTTGATGGACGCCGTCAACACTATCTTCAAGGACTACCAGGGCCCTCTCAACCTGCCCGGTATCACCATCACTCTCAGCCCGACCGACCACTTGGCCGTCGAATCCATGAGGATGCTGAAGGCCACGCTCGTGGACGGCAAGGGCAAGTGGGAGTACTTCGGCGACATCCTCTCGTTCGCGGGGGGGAGCTAGAGGACAACCGGTGAAAGCGGAGGGGCGCTGCCAGACCGTCAGGTCTGTTCGGCCCGCCGCTAGGGGACCTCGATGACGCTGGGGGGCTCCTTGAGAGCGTTGCTGAGGCAGCGCGCTCGGCAGGGCTCCAGGCGGCGGAACATGCTCAGGGCGCGACGGGTGTCGCTGGCCACTCTGGCCGGGTCGCAGTAGCGCAGACGATACTTGAATAACCAGTAGGTGAACTCCCTGGCCTCGGTCAGGGAAAGGTCTGTGTCCTCCGCCATGCCTCTCTCCCGCCGGAACTGGCAGAACAGGTCTTGGCGGGGGCGCCCGTAGAGGCGCTGGAAGGCCTCTTCGTCCACTGACCAGTGGTTCTCCCACACACGCGAGCGCTGCTCCTTGTGGACGTCATCTTCAACTACCAGCTGGAGCATTTCCTCCAGGGTGACACCGTAGAAGTGGTTAAGGTGAGCGCGATACTTGGCGTGGCCCATGAGGCGGCGGAACTCCTCCTCGCTGAGGTCCAGGGGCAGCTGACCGAAGAACAACAATGCTTCATGCTCTTCGCGAGGGATGAGGTCGGCTGCCGCCTCGCACAGGCGCTCCGCCAATAGCAGCCAGTCGAAGGCCTCGCCACCGACAAGATACTGGTAGTACCGCTCGCCCACCGTCTCCTCGGGCAGAGGCCAACGGGCGATGGCCTGCAGCAGGGCGATGAACCAGGGCTTGCCGTCCGCTATCTCCTGACACAGCTCGGTCAGCAGTTGCTGGGCCTCAATGGACTGCTCCCTGGCTATGGCCCTTGCGCTCATCGGTGATGCTGCTTTCCTCTTCCAGCTTGCGGCCGCCTACGCCGCCCGGCCGCAGCATTTCTTGTACTTGAGGCCGCTGCCGCAGGGGCAGGGGTCGTTCCTGCCCAGCTTGCGGGGCGCTGCTGGCGGCTCCCCTTCGGGCTGGCCAGAGCGGGCCCCTCTCCTCCCGCCTGCTCCCGCCGCCACTGCCGCCGGCCGCCGCGGCGCGGGGGCAGCCTGAGGGCTCAAGGTCACGTGATATATCCTGCGGGTTATGTTGCGCCGTATGTGATCCATGAGCTGCTGCCACATATCGTGGGCTTCCCGCTTGAAGGCTACCAAGGGATCCTGACCACCGTAGCCAGCCAGGCCAATGCCCTGGCGCATCTCATCCAGAGCCGTCAGGTGTCCTACCCACAGCCTATCGATAGTGCCCAGCATCACCAGGCGTTCCAGGGTGCGCATGTTCTCGGCGCCGATTTTCTGCTCTTTCGCCTCGTACTCCTCCTGGGCGTGGGCCAGAAGCTCCTCGACTATGTGGTCGCGCGGCAGGTTGGCGAAGTGGGCCTGGGTGAAGTGGGACGGCAGCGGCATGATAGCCTTCATTTCAACGAGCAGCCCCTTGAGGTCACGCTCTTCCTGCTGACGGTCGGTCAGGTAGGCGCCGAGCACTTCGTTGATCTCCTCGGCGATCATTTCCTGGATGTTACCCTTGAGGTCGGCGCCCGCGAGGATCTTGTTCCGCTCGGTATAGATAAGGTCGCGCTGAGTGTTCATCACGTCGTCGTATTCGACCACGTGCTTGCGGATGTCGTAGTTGTGACCTTCCACCTTGGTCTGGGCCTGCTCGATGGCCTTGCTGGCCATGCCGCTCTCCAGAGGCATGTCCTCGTCGATACCCAAGCGGCCCATCATGCCCCCTACCCAGTCGGGGGCGAAGCGGCGCATCACGTCATCGCCAAACGAAACGAAGAAGCGAGAGCTGCCAGGGTCGCCCTGGCGGCCGGCACGACCGCGAAGCTGGTTATCGATGCGGCGGGCTTCATGGCGCTCAGTGCCAACGATATGGAGGCCGCCGGCCTCCACCACCTTCTCGTGGTCGGCCTGCCATATATGCCGGGCCTCTTTCCGTATGCGCTCGAGTTCCTCGGGGGGAGCGGTGTCCGGGTCGATGCCCTTTTTGCGGTAGAGTTCTTCGGCCAGGCGGCTAGGATTGCCGCCCAGGATGATGTCAACGCCACGACCGGCCATGTTGGTGGCGATGGTGACGGCGCCGAAGCGCCCGGCCTGGGCAATGATCTGGGCCTCGCGCTCGTGGTGCTTAGCGTTGAGCACCTGGGGCTCCTTGAGCGGACACACGGGATGGTAGTGGCCGCACTCTGGGTTGCGGCACTGGCTGCGCCGCTTGAGGAGGTCAGCGACGTGCTCAGAAATTTCGATGGAGACGGTGCCCACCAGCACCGGCCGGCCGATGGCGTGCATCTCCTCGATCTCCCTGACCACCGCCCGGAACTTGCCCTCCGGCGTGCGGTAGATGAAGTCGGAATTGTCTCGGCGGATCATAGGCCTGTGGGTGGGAACGGGGATCACGTCCAAGCCGTAGATGGTATGGAACTCCTCCCTTTCGGTGTAGGCGGTACCGGTCATGCCGGCGAGCTTCTCGTACAGGCGGAAGTAGTTCTGGAGGGTGATGGTGGCGTAGGTGACGCTCTCCCGCTGCACCCGCACGCCCTCCTTGGCCTCCACTGCCTGATGAAGGCCGTCCGACCAGCGGCGGCCAAACATGAGTCGGCCGGTGAACTCATCGACGATGACGACCTCGCCATCCTTCACCACGTAGTGGTGATCGCGCTGATAGATGGCGTGAGCCTTGAGGGCGGCTTCCAGGAAGCGAGTCAAGCGGTAGTTCTCAGAGTCGTAGATGTTCTTGATGTTCAGCCATTTCTCGAGCTTGGCCACGCCTTCCTCGCTGAGGGCCACCGAGCGGGTCTTGTGATCGATGGTGTAGTCCACTTCCGGCTGGAGCCGGGGCACCAGGCGAGCGAACATGCGGTAGACTTCCTCTGTCTCCTCGGCCGGGCCGCTGATGATGAGGGGGGTGCGGGCTTCGTCGATGAGGATGTTGTCCACCTCGTCCACGATGGCGTAATTGTGGGGATGCTCTGGCCGCTGGACAACCTGGGAGAGATCTACCACCATATTGTCCCGCAGATAGTCGAAGCCGAACTCGTTGTTAGTGCCGTATGTGATGTCGGCCAGGTAGGCCTCGCGGCGAGGCACCGGCCGCAGGTGGCGCAGGCTAGGGTTGTCGGCATTGAAACCGGGGTCGTAGATGTAGGCGGCGTCGTGCTGGAGGCAGGCCACCGACAGGCCCAGGTTGTGATAGATGGAGCCCATCCAGGTCGTGTCGAGCTACCAGCGTCTTGCCCTCGCCCGTCTTCATCTCGGCGGCCTTGCCCTGGTGAAGAACGATGCCTCCCAAGAGCTGGACGTCGTAGTGGCGCTCGCCCAGACGCCGCCTGGCCATCTCCCGCACCACGGCAAAGGCATCGGGCAGGATGTCGTCCAGGGTTTCGCCGTCGGCCAGGCGCCGGCGAAACTGGTCGGTTTTGGCCCGTAGCTCGGCGTCGCTGAGGGGAGCCACCTCTTCCTCGAGCGCATTGATCTCGTTGACCAGCGGCTGGAGCTTCCCCAGCTTCCTCTCGCTGCTATCGCTGATGACGCCTTTAAGCCACTTGAGCATGACGAACCTTTACTGGAACAACTCCCCCACCGAATGGCCGGTGTGGATGCGTTGTATGGCTTCCCCCAGCAGGGGTGCCAAAGACAAAACGGTGATCTTGGGCAAACGCTTCTCCACCGGCAGCGGGATCGTGTCGGTTACCACTAGCTCCTTGGCGGGCGACCGCTCGATCCTTTCGACGGCCGGGCCCGAGAGCACGGGGTGGGTGCAGCAGGCGTAGATGTCGAGCGTTCCTTGCCGCTGCAGCAGTTCCATGGTCGCTATCAGGGTGCTGCCGGTATCCACCTCATCGTCCACAATGAGAGCGTTCCTTCCTTTGACTTCACCGATTATATTGACAGCCTCTGCCCGCTGCTCGTTACCGATCCGGCGCTTCTCCACAATCGCCAGGCGAGCATTCAGACGATCGGCCACATTGCGAGCGCGCTTGGCATCGCCCACGTCGGTGGACACCACGGTCAGATTAGGGATGCCCTTGTCCTTGAAGTAGCGGCTGAGGATGTACAGAGCGGTCAGTTCATCCACCGGGATGTTGAAAAAGCCCTGGATCTGGCCAGCGTGGAGGTCTACGGTCAACAAACGGTCGGCCCCGGCTGCCTCCATGAAGTTGGCCACCAGGCGGGCAGTGATGGGCACCCGCGGCTGGTCCTTCTTGTCGCTGCGGCCATAAGCGTAGTAAGGGACGACAGCCGTGATCCGCCCCGCCGAAGCCCGCTTGGCGGCGTCGATCATCACGAAAAGCTCCATCAGGCGATCGTTCACCGGGGAGACGATGGGCTGGATGAGGAAAACATCGCGGGCGCGGATGTTTTCACAGAAGCGCACAAAAATGTTTTCGTTGCTGAACTTGAAGACCTCGCATTGTCCCAGGGGCATCTCCAGGTAGTCGGAGATGGCCTGGGCAAGATCGGGGTGAGCGTTGCCGCTGAATACACGCAACTCCTGATACACCGACCATATCTCCTTGCTTCGCTCTGCCAACCAAGATCAATATAGCACAAAGGGCGAGGGGAACGGTATGGAACCCTTGGGTGGGCTCCCTGCCCGTTACAACGGCATGCGAGAGGAAGAAAGCCGAAAGCCAGTTGCTTCCGGCCGGCGCTGGTGAGCGAGCGTTTGTCTGGTAGACAATGCAAATATAGCACGCGCGGGAAGCAGGGGAAAGGGGGATTGTTCTAGGCGCCGGCTCGCTCAGGGTTGACAAGTTTGCCCAAGTTGGGTTATACTACTTGGTTGATGGCGGGACGATATTCCCCAGATTCATATTCCCCTGTTAGCTATCCACTATAGCTGTTTTTGCGTTTCCAGCCGCGAGGGGGCTACGAGAATTAGTGGCCCCGTGGAGGGTTTTTGTCTATGACCACAGCCAGGGACTTTGCCCCGGATAGAGATAGTGTGTCCCAATTGGTCAAGTCCTACTCACGTATACCCGAGGTCATTGAAGTACCCAATCTCATACGCGTCCAGCTCGACTCCTACGAGTGGTTCCAACAGCAGGGCCTGCGGGAGCTGTTGGACGAGCTCTCCCCTATCCAGGACTTTACCGGCAGCCGCCTCGAGATGCGGTTCGGCAAGCACGAGTTCGGCGAGCCCAAGTACTGCGAGGCTGAGTGCCGCGAGCGGGACATGACCTATGCCGCTCCCCTGCGGGTCAACGCTCAGCTCGTCGTCAAGGAGACCGGCGAGGTCAAGGAGCAGGAGATCTTCATGGGGGACTTCCCCCTGATGACGGATAAGGGCACCTTCATCGTGAACGGCGCCGAGCGGGTGGTGGTCTCGCAGCTGGTGCGCTCGCCAGGGGTCTATTTCACCCTGGAGCGCGACGCCACCAGCGGCCGCGACCTTTGCTACGCCAAGCTCATCCCCAACCGAGGCGCCTGGCTGGAGTTCGAGACCAGCAACAAGAACATTGTCTCCGTCAAGGTGGACCGCAAGCGCAAGATCCCCATCACCACCCTCCTGCGGGCCATCGATGAGGATGCCGGGATCAAGGACGAGCAACAGCTAGGTATCAACGAGCGCATCCTCGCCTTGTTCAAGGCCGTGGATACCAACCCTGACCATCGCTACATCCAGGCCACCCTGGAGCGGGAACCCTCCCAGAACAAGGAGGAGGCCCTTCTAGAGTTCTATCGTCGCCTGCGCCCGGGCGACCCGCCCACTTTGGACAATGCCCGTAGCCTGCTCACCACCCTATTCTTCAACCCTCGCCGTTACGACCTGGGCAAGGTAGGGCGGTACAAGCTCAACAGGCGCCTGGGCTACAAGAAGGCGCCTGATACCCACATCTTGGTGCCTCAAGACCTCATAGCCATCGTCCGCGAGATCATCCGCCTGAACAACGGCCAGGGACAGCCGGACGACATCGACCATCTGGGCAACCGCCGCGTGCGCACTGTGGGTGAGCTGATCCAGAACCAGTTCCGTATTGGCCTCTTGCGCATGGAGCGGGTGATACGGGAGCGCATGACTATCACCGATCCTGACAGCGCCACCCCCAGCGCCCTGATCAACATCCGGCCGGTGGTGGCCGCCGTCAAGGAGTTCTTCGGCGGCTCGCAGCTCTCCCAGTTCATGGACCAAACCAATCCCCTGGCCGAGCTGACCCACAAGCGCCGTCTCTCTGCCCTGGGTCCGGGCGGCCTGTCCCGTGACCGCGCCGGCTTCGATGTGCGTGACGTCCATCACAGCCATTATGGCCGCATCTGTCCCATTGAGACCCCGGAGGGACCGAACATCGGCCTCATCGGCAGTCTGGCCACCTACGCTCGCGTCAATGAGTACGGTTTCATAGAGACGCCCTATCGCAAGGTAGTGCGGGAACTGCCCAACAACTCGCCCGATCTGGTGGGGCGCTTTCTGCGTCAGGATGTCGGCGACGACAAGGGCAAGACGGTGGCTCGGTCGGGCAGCGAGGTGACCCCCCAGCTGGCGGCCAAGCTCGCCAAGTTGCCACCCACCTCCATTCCCATCAGCCCCTTCGTGTCCGACCAGGTCCTTTACCTATTGGCCGACGATGAGGAGCGCTACGTGGTGGCCCAGGCCAACGAGCCGCTGGATAAAGGCAACCACTTCCTGGGCAACAAGCTGGAGGCCCGTTTTGGCAGCCACTTCATCACCGCCACGCCGGAGCAGGTGGACTTCATGGACCTCTCCCCGAAGCAGATCGTGTCGGTGGCCACCTCTCTTATCCCCTTCTTGGAGCACGACGATGCCAACCGCGCTCTTATGGGCTCCAACATGCAGCGCCAGGCCGTGCCCTTGGTGCGGCCGGAGGTGCCACTAATAGCCACCGGCATGGAGCGCCGGGCGGCCATCGATTCCGGGCAGGCCTTCTTCGCCGATGATGAGGGCGTGGTGGTGAACTGCACTGCCCGCCACATCCGCGTCCGTTACGACAGCGGCGAGGAGAAGACCTACGAACTGTCCAAGTTCGTGCGCTCCAACCAAGGGACGTGTGTCAACCAGAGGGCCATCGTATACAAGGGACAGCGGGTGGAGAAGGGCCAGCCCCTGGTCGACAGCTCCTCTACTGCCCAGGGGGAGCTGGCCCTGGGCCAGACCCTGCTGTGCGCCTTTATGAGTTGGGAGGGCTACAACTTCGAGGACGCCATCATCATCTCGGAGACGGTGGCCCGCGATGACAAGTTCACCTCCATCCACGTCGATAAGCACGAAGTCGAGGCTCGCGACACCAAGCTGGGTCCCGAGGAGATCACCCGCGATATACCGAACGTGGGCGAGGAGAGCCTGCGCAACCTGGACGAGGAGGGCATCATCCGCATCGGTGCCGAGGTGCAAGCGGGCGACATCCTGGTGGGCAAGATCACTCCCAAGGGGGAGACGGAGCTCACGGCCGAGGAGAAGCTCCTGCGCGCCATCTTCGGGGAGAAGGCCCGCGAGGTGAAGGACACTTCCCTGCGGGTGCCCCACGGCGAGCGGGGTAAGGTCATCGACGTCAAGGTGTTCTCTCGCGATAGCCATGACGAGCTGCCGCCGGGGGTCAACAGGATGGTGCGCGTCTGCATCGGCCAGCTGCGCAAGGTGGCCGAAGGAGACAAGATGGCCGGCCGTCACGGCAACAAGGGCGTCATCGCCCGCATCCTGCCGGTGGAGGACATGCCCTACCTGGAGGACGGCAGGCCGGTGGACATTATCCTTAATCCCATTGGCGTGCCCAGCCGCATGAACGTTGGCCAGGTGCTGGAGACCCACCTGGGCTGGGCGGCCAAGCTTCTTGGCTTCCGCGCCCTGTCCCCGGTGTTCGACGGCGGCAACCCTCTCACCATTGAGGATGCCCTTGGCCGCACCTGGATTGCCGAACAGGCCCATGCCGTGTTGGCTGAGCCCAACGGCCAGAAGAACGAGGCGGGCGAGAACGTGGACATGGCAAAGGTCTCGCAGTGGCTTGCCGAGCGGGGCTACGACGGCCAGGCCGTGTTCGACGACTTCCAGCCGGGCCAGGCCAAGCGCGCCTGCCTGGAGCTGTGGCTGGAAGGGCAGGGCAAGAGGAACGTGCGAGGCCTGCCGGAGCACGATCTAGAGGCCCGGGCCGAGAAGATTCTGGCGGAGGGCGGCCCTGTTGCCCCCATCTTCGGCAAGCAGACCCTCTACGACGGACGCACCGGCGAGTCGTTCGACCAGCCGGTCACAGTGGGCTACATCTACATGATGAAGCTGATCCACCTGGTGGAGGATAAGATCCATGCCCGCTCCACCGGCCCCTACTCCCTCATCACCCAGCAGCCTCTGGGCGGCAAGGCCCAGTTCGGCGGCCAGCGCTTCGGTGAGATGGAGGTGTGGGCCCTGGAGGCCTACGGCGCCGCCCACGTCCTTCAGGAGATCCTCACCGTCAAGTCCGACGATGTGGTGGGGCGCGTCAAGACCTATGAATCCATCGTTAAGGGCGAAGACATCCCCGTGCCGGGGGTGCCGGAGTCATTCAAGGTTCTGGTGAAGGAATTGCAGAGCCTCTGCCTGGCGGTGGAGGTGCTGAACGAAGAAGAGGAACGAGTAACCTTGGCGGATACGTCAGCAACCGAAGTTCCGGAGCTGGGCATCAACTTGTCAGGCTTTGAGGGGGAGGATCTATTTGGTTCTTGAGGTGAACGACTTCAATGCCATCCGCATATCGCTAGCTTCGCCGGAGCAGATCCGCTCCTGGTCCTACGGGGAGGTAACCAAGCCGGAGACTATCAATTACCGCACTCTGAAGCCGGAGAAGGACGGCCTGTTCTGCGAGAAGATATTCGGGCCCACCAAGGATTTCGAGTGCTACTGCGGCAAGTACAAGCGGGTCCGCTACAAGGGCATCATCTGTGACAAGTGCGGCGTTGAGGTAGCCCGCAGCAAGGTGCGCCGTGAGCGCATGGGCCACATCGAGCTGGCCTCGCCCGTCGCCCACATCTGGTTCGTCAAGGGCATGCCCAGCCGCATCGGCCTCCTTCTGGACATATCGCCCCGCAGTCTGGAGCGGGTACTCTACTTCGCCCAGTTCATCGTCACCGAGGTCAATGAGGCCGCTCGCGATCAGGCCATCGAGGGCCTGCGCCAGGAGATGGAGGCCCAGGCAGTCGAACGCGAGCGGCAGCACGCCGAGAAGATAGCGGCCAGGGAGGCGGTCCTGGAAGAGGCCATCGCCCAGGTGCAGGCCCAGCGGGACGAGCAGTCGGCTCGCCTGGACGAAGAGCTGGGCTGCGATCTGCAGGCCCTTAAGAAGAAGATTACCGCTCTGGAAAAGGCCATAGCTAAGGGCCAGGGCAAGGTGGCCGACAAGGCCTTGGCGTTGGCGGAAACAGTCATCGTTGCCAAGGGCAGGAAGG
>Ga0315268_10008017_pt1 | contig 11066 bp, 9 predicted proteins | sample C1_top_MG_FD_204535 | JGI IMG/M metagenome (GOLD analysis project Ga0315268, IMG submission 204535) | Sediment microbial communities from Yellowstone Lake, YNP, Wyoming, USA - C1_top | ecosystem: Environmental > Aquatic > Freshwater > Lake > Sediment | place: USA: Wyoming | collected 2017-08-01 | reverse complement strand
TTGATTTGTCCAGTCTGCTCTGATTTTTGTTATATTTATTTTTATGTGGATGTATGTAACTAGTAATATAAATGCAATGCATATTATGATTGAAAGAAATACATATTCGCCATATCTTTCTAAAAATGTTTGATTATCATATATATCCATAATTTTATCTGTAAGGTTCAAGTTGAATAAATTAGAGTTCATTTTATTATTTTTTATTAGTTGTTTAAGTCGACTATTATTATTGTTACTTGTTATTATATATATTATACAAAATTATATTAGAATTATATTAGAATTTTGTATTAAAAATTTTGGTTTATATAATATAATAATATACGTGCATGTGTATATAGTTTCATTGATGAAAATTCTTAGTTTTGATGTGGGAATAAAAAACCTAGCATATTGTTTATTTTCAATAAATTGTTCTAATGACAAGTTGTTGAAAATAATAAAATGGGATGTTATAAATTTGTGCGAGTCGTCATCATCGTCGTCGTTATCAAATAAAAATAAAACCAAATATACATGTTCAATGTGTAAAAAAAATGCTTATTATTATTTAAATTCGAATACTACAAGTGATAGTGAAGCCGATTTAACAAACATCCCCAAATCCGTCATGTATTGTAAAAAACACGCAGTCGAAACAAAAATACTTATTGATGACGGTAAAAATAAACCAAAACAACCAACAAAATTAAAGCAAAAACAAAAGCAACCTTGTTTAAATTTGATAATTCCTTCTAAACCCAAAGAGCAAAATGCATGCGACGTTGATATGATTATTTTAGGTAGAAATTTGAAAACTAAATTTGATTTAATTTTTAATGAATTTGCGTCGTCTATTGACGCAGTTGTTATTGAAAATCAAATTGGACCATTGGCCGGAAGAATGAAAATGTTACAGGGAATGATTGCTCAATATTTTATTATGAAGAATGTTGAAAAAATAGAATTTATATCAGCTACAAATAAACTCAAATTATTTAAAAATATAAAAAATAATGAAAATGAAATAAATGAAAATTCTTACAAATTTAGAAAACAACAGGGACAGCACATATGCAAGTCACTTGTATCTTTTTATCCATCTTTACACTCGTGGAATCAAGAATTTGACAAGCATTCAAAAAAGGATGATTTAGCAGACTGTTTTCTTCAAGGATATTATTACATGTACAGCAACAGTATTTATCAAAAGATGTTTGCATTCAATTTAGATTTATTTCTCTTGTTGAAAAATTAGAGAAGAAAGATTACGATTGTATTTTTGTTTTATTTTTTTTGTTGGAGATGTTGACGACGACGCCGATTGCATCGCCGATTGCATCACTGGTGGTGGAATATCATTATATTTATACAGCTCTTTGACTTCTTTGAATGTGTTGTATAATAAAATTTGATTATCATAAAGAGACCACGGTTGATTGCTATCATAAACACACCACGGTTTGTGGCATCCAAATGAAACCTCACTAAATACCTCTTCAATGGAAAAAAACGATGCATCGTTTGATTTTGGTTTGTGAATCAAAACAGATTCATAACATGAAAAATACACATCTTCGGGATATTCATTTTTACCCTGTTTTTCCATGATTTCGAGCATTTTGCTTTTTTTTCTGATGGATAACCCTCCATTTCCAACACATTCGTTTTTATTACAAGGGGAGTGACTCCATGGTGCCCCCACATAATCATAATGTAAAAAATAATTTATTAAATTTTTATTTTTTTCAAATATTATGGAATCTGTTTGAAATATAAGAAATATTTCTGTCGGAATGCAGTCATAAAATTCTTTATTATATTTGAGTAAATTACTATACTCATATATTGTCAAATTGTCAATATTCAAGTGAAATAATGAAATGCGATGTATGTGTTTACTTAATTTGTTGTTGATTGTGTTTATGATAAACTCTAGATTCAAGTTTCCATGAAATATTATAAATGACCAATCGTCTGACAAATTATTTAAAAAATTTTCCAGTACATATGGTAATGCTTTGTGTTCTCTAGGTTCAACAATAACTGCTGTGTACAACATGATTTTATTATTTATAAATTATATTATAAAAAAATTATAATTCTATTTTATTTTATTGTAATATAATTTATAAATTTATAATACTTATATTGTTGTTTTGATAAATATAATTTAATATGCGTATGACTTAGAAATAAATGTTATAATTAAAATAATATATAATGGACCCAGAAATTATTGATTTAGGCTCTTTAGATATAGGAAGTGGAAGTGGTGGAAATGGTGGAAAAAGGTCTGCAAACTTTGGAGGCGGGCTTGAACTGTTGATGAATGATAAATTCAAATCGGGTAATGATAAATCGGGTTCAACCAATATCAATTTGGATGATATAACCAGTTTAGAAGATGATTTACGAGAAATGGATTCATCTTCTTCAAGAAATATTAAGGAGTTGCGGTCTGATTTATTCAACTCGTCATCATCATCATCGGCATTTAGCAATATAAAATTATCAGATAGGCACGACCCATTTTCAAATAGCATTGGCGGTGGCGGTGATGGTGGTGATGCGGGAGTTGGTGCATCAACGGCAATGTTTGAGGATGAAAAACCCACGTGGGATGGTTTTGGTAAATTCAATAATGTTCCGATGAATCCGGATGTTCCAATGGACACTCAGCCGCAGCTTACAAAAGAAGAGTTGCTTCGAGAGAAGTTCAAGTATGTAAAAAAATTGGAAGACTTGGAAAAGAAGGGAATTCGTCTAACAAAAAAATATGATATGGAGTCTTCATTATCAGAAATGAAGGGTGAGTATGAAACTCACGTAGAAGAGCGAGAGCGCAGAAATAGCGTAAAATTCCAAGGTAAAATGTTGATGGCGTGCATTACAGGAATTGAGTTTTTAAATAATAAATTTGACCCGTTTGATTTGAAATTGGATGGGTGGTCGGAACAAATCAATGAGAATATTGACGACTATGATGAAATATTCGGGGAGTTGCATGAAAAATACAAGTCAAAAGCAAAAATGGCACCAGAGCTCAAGTTATTGTTTCAGCTTGGCGGAAGCGCGATTATGCTTCACATGACAAATACAATGTTTAAATCAGCAATGCCGGGTATGGATGACATTATGCGCCAAAATCCCGAGCTTATGCAGCAGTTTACGCAGGCTGCAGTTTCATCCATGTCCCAGCAACAAAATCGCGGCAACGGTGGTGGCGGCGGCGGCAGCGGGTTCGGTAATTTCATGAGCGACATTGCAGGCATGGCATCATCATCAAAACCGGCTTCAGCGTCAGCATATTCGCATCAACCCCAGTACAATCCGAATCAGCAAATGAATATGCCACCAATGCCGATGCCAACCGTTCCGCAGCGTCCTCCTCCTCCTCCTATTCAGACACAAGGAGACCGCGCGCCCCCGCCACCCCGCCGCCCCGGAGATTTAACCAATGTCCGCCCAGATGTTTTGATGGGGCGTGGTGGTGTATCGCAAACAATACAGCAAAGTCTTCGTCCTGAAATGAAGGGTCCATCTGACATAACAAGTTTGTTGTCGGGATTGAAAACAAAAACGGTTTCGGTTGATTCCGGAAGCAAGAATAATGGCGGTCCCGCCGGTTCAGGAGGAAGCGCAATTAGTGCATCAGATTTGAATGAAATGAAAAATGATAATATGCCAAACAAAAGCAAACGTAAACAAAAGTCTGACCGAACGTCAATTAGTTTGGATATTTAAAGGCTAGGTTAGGTAGGGATGATGGACTTTCTTAACTTCGACTTCTTCGGCTTCTTCGGCTTCTTCGGCTTCTGTTTCTTCGGCTCCGGCTTCTTTGATTTCGTCTAGATTTTACAGTTGCATTTGTTGTCATTCTGTGTGCGTTTGTTGCATCTTTGAATGTTTTTCGCGGAGTAACTCGACTCAATGTTGTTGTTGGTTTGTTATAGATGGTTGTCGCATTAGTTTTCGAATTAAGTTGCACGATTCCGTTTAATATTTTCTTTTTGTTTTTGTAGCTTAACTTGTCGTTATCTTTTATGAATTCGATTGCTTTGTTTAATACATCTTCTGCTTTTGAATCGTAACTGTTAGATAAATCAATGTAGTCATTTGATGGATGATGCGATTTCGCATGATTACCATCTCCGCTGTGAACAATATTATTTAATTCTTCTCTCAAATCACCTTGAGTAAATGTGCGAAGTTGAGCGGCAATACCTTTTTGTCTATCAGTGCAGCCTCCTGATTGTTTAATTGAAACCATATAAAAAATATTTATAATTTATAAACTAACTAAATATTATAAATATTTTTTTTGTTTTTATTGCAAACATTTGGTAACATTATTATACGAAAAATTTCCATCAATATTTAACCATAGCTGATTATATCCAGAACACTTGTTCACAACATACAACTCATAATACGCGTCATATAATCGCATAACTAGGTCCAAAAATGTGGATGTTGTTCTCATTTGTGTGCATGATGCGTGTTTAAAAAATTCATGCCGAAATAGCGGGACTTCTTCGCCATTGTTTAAAGTAGAACATTCTTGGCTCGTTGTCGCATTGAACCAGCGCGTATTTAAAAATTCAATTTGGTTTGGGTCATCTGGATACACGTAACTCATATTTGATATGTTGCAGCAGTAAGGGTATCCACATTCCAAACACTCTTCACACTGTTCTGCCCACAGACCATGCACTTTAAACACTTTATCGTAGTTGTCGTAAATAAATGTAAAATCATAATTAGTAACGTTGCAAGTTGTCGGACTGTAATTATTTTTCAATTCCAGTATGGAATGTGTTTTCAAAGGAGGAGGTGTAAGAAAAAATTGTGATGAAAATAAAAAGAATATAAATAATATATTTTTTATATTTTTTAAAATCATATTTTATGGTTTTTTGTATAAGTATAAAGTAATATTTAATATGGTATTTTATATATTTTATATTATATTGTGTCTCAAAAAAATAAGATTATTATATATTTAATAACAAATTCTCTATTTCATCAATAAAACATCATTCAATACGTTTTTTTTCTACGCGATTTATTTTTGCGACGCATATTTTTTGATTTTCTTTTTGAATGACGCGATTTTTTTTTTGTTTTTTTAGTTCCACCAATGAAATCATTGAAACAACATCTACCTAAACAGCCTTGTTGTGATACGACAACTGGTAACTCCGGGTTCATGACAATTATAGTACTATTACCATCTAAATCAAAAGAATACATACCATCACCATGTGTACCATTGGGGGTCATGGATGACAATGCTGATGGTGGAGCTGGTGGAGCTGTTTGTAAACTTTCTATTTTATTTCCCAATACATCAATAACACAAGTTTTACATCTTTCAATTTTATTTTCTCTAGTATTTACAATAGCAAGCATATTTACGCTAACAGTATCTGTTTGTACGCTATCAAATATTTCTAATTGTGTAGCTGGATCAATGGTTACTTTAACTTCACTTGAAATGTTAAGTTTGTAGTTTACAACAACACTTAGAGATTCACCCCTAAGACTCCTTTGGCATGTAATATTTCCACAATATATAACGGCACTTTGGGCATCTGTAGCTTGGGCACGAAAAAATTTTTCAATTCGTTGCAATTTATTATTCTTTGATAATAATTCAGTTTCAAAATAGGTATCATCCATATGGGTTTTTACATATTCAAATTTTTCTATATCTTGATTACATTCTCTAATTAATAAATCATAAATCGATTCTCCTCTTGATTTACTTGAACTTGAGGGTGAGGGTGAGGATGCTGCTAAACTAGCAATTTTATCCACTCCTTGTTTTAATTTATGCTGGGCAACAGCAACCATCCCTTTTCTTTTTGCCGTCATTTCATCCACATGAGCTTGAGTCCTTTGGCTTTCCTTTTCTTTAGCATCGTTTACCACTCTTTCTGCTTGTGCAAGTTTTAAACTTTTTTTTTCATCTTCAACATGTCCTGCTATTTCTTGTTGTTTTCTAAGTATTAACCTGTCGCATGATTTGAGTCTTACTCTATCTAATTGTTTCGCAATTATTAAATCTTTTACATGCGGCGGCAAATGATTATAATCCGATAATGTAAACCACGCTGATATGCGTCTATCACTATTAATAATATTAACAAGTGTTGATACGTCAAATAAATGAGAAAATTCATCACTGATTATAGTCAAATCACCACAACTAAATCTTGTTGTGAGAATATCATAAATAATACCATTCAAATCATCTAAATGATTATCAAGTAATCTTGCGGTTGCGCTACTCATACGCAGTATTTTTTAATGTACGTATATTATATATTATATATTATATATTATAATTAAAATGTATTAAATCGTATTAAATGAATATTTATATATAAAAAAATGATTACAATTTTATCTTTTATACCTGAAGATTATATAAAGAGAGATAAAAATAATAAATATTTAAAATCAATCTCTCTATTTTCATCCATAAAAACATCAATATTGCCCCAAACATATACAAATTGGGAGCTTTTTCTAGTCACAAATGTGCAAAATGTTTCTTTCGAAGAATCAACAAAAGAAATGGTTGACCCAAGAATTAAAATTATTTATACGCCAGATTCATATTTTAATTTAAATTCTCTCTATAACATTGATGATAAATTATATAATTCGAAATGCAAATACATTTCAATTTTTGATTTGGAACACGACATATGGAATATAAACAAATTGCAATTTCAGTATGATGCAATAGAATTGCATAGTTGTGATGTGGTGGGATGCGAATGCTCTCCGTCAAATGAATGTGTTGATTCTAATGACGCGCGAATCATTAAAACGCCACAGTTGTCACTTTTTCACTCGTGTCCATTTTTAGTGTCCACAATTTTAATAAAAAAAAATATATTTAAACATTTTAATTCAGATGTTGAATCGTTTGAACGCAACATTTGCAATGATAAAAATTTCCCACTTACAAACACTTCGTTCAATACAACTATGGCGCAGTTTCATTCACTTTTATTATTCATGACGTTGAGAGAATCTAAAATATGTTACATTGGTTATTCAAAAAAAGAAAATAAAAATGGAACTAATAAAGGAAGTAAAAGCGGAAGTAATAATGACAGTAATAGTAATTATAAATATCGCATTATAAATTATTCTATCGTTGAAACATCAAATGATAATAAGCTGTCAAACCTATCCGACAATAAAACATGTAACCATATTTTTTTTATAAACTCACAAGAATACCTTAGAGAGACATACATGCGAATTAAAATCTATTCTGATTTTTGTACATCTGAAACATGCAAACAAAAATATGAAACAATGTGCAAAGTTCATGAAATGAATAATTATGGCCCGGATAAGTATTTGAATATTACAACGGGAAATACATACACTCACGCAATTCTTTTGAATTGTCCAATCGTGCCAGATATTTCTGTTCCACCCGACTGCGTTCTCGGATTAGCTTTTGAACCCATTCCATATTTGAGACTTTCATATGATTTTATTGATTTCGCAGATAAACATGTTGGCACGTACTATATTGGGCACAAACACCCCAACCTAACGAATCCATTGTTCAAAGAACATCATGGTTTCATGTGGCATACAGACCATCCACCCGAGCCGGCACGAGAAACAATGATAAAAAACTCAAAAAATGTAATATCATTGATTATTTCTAAAAAATTGCAGGCACCTGGCCACGTTTATCGTCATAAACTTGCAATATTTATTTTGACAAACAACTTGCCCGTTGATATTTGGGGAAATGGAACTGCGAAATACAGTGAAAAATTTCCAAATAAAAAAAATATAAAAGGACCGTTTAAAGATAAAGAACCTTATGAACCATACTCTCTAAGCATTTGCATTGAAAATCACCGACATCCGCATTATTTTTCAGAAAAAATTAGCAATTGTTTTGTTTGCAACACTACGCCTATTTATTTAGGATGCACACAAATTGAGCCCTATTTTCCAAACCAAGTCGTGCATTTAAGTGGAAACCTTCAAGAAGACTCTGCATTGTTGATGGAAATTTCAAAGAATCCGAGCAATTATATTCGAGAGATAAAACCAAAAGAAAATGATAATGTTTTGAATTTAATGAAAAATTTACCTTGGAATTGAATGATTGAATGAATGAACGATTGAATGTGATATTGTGATATAATATTTTTATTAAACTTTTATATTTTTAATTTTTAATAATATAAACATATAATAATGCATGTATGAATTTAATTATTAAAAGAGGCTTCACGTTTATATTTATAATAGTTGCACTATTTTTTATTGGATACATTTGTCGATTATATAGACTCACATTTGTGAATTTGTCATTGGAATCCAAACTGAACATTGTAAAAAATCCATCAGCATTATATTTATTATCACCCTTATTTTTTTGGATAGCATCAAGAACATTTCTTTTTAAAAATGCAAATGGACCGCTCATGAAAAATATTAATGATTTATTCAATAATTTAAATGAACCAGATATATTTAAAAAAATAGTCCCATTTTCTTCACTTTTAGCTGTTATTGCAAGTAGTTTGGTAACAGTATTTTCTGGAGGTTCTCTCGGTTCTGAAACCATCATTATTTATATTTCTGTTTTATTGTTGTTGTACATGTTCAACTTCTTTAAAAAGTATCTTATGGAAATAAATGTTGAAAATTTACTCTACCTTGGATACATATTTGGAGTAACTATTGCATTCAAATCTCCATTATCTTCTGTTGTTTTAATTTTAGAAAAATCATTAAGAGGTAACTCTAAAAAAATAGTGTCAAATTTTATTTTTTGTTGCATTGGAATACTTATTGCATATTCTATAATGGATAAAAGTAAAGACATTTTCACTTCTCCTCCGGTATCATTTACTTATAGCGTGTCTCATTTTTTGCAGTATTCATTTTTAGCGATTTTATGCGGAGTTCTTGCATCTGTGTTGTTCAAAATAATGACGGAAATGTTCAACACGGTGCAAAATCTTGTTACAAAAAGTAAAACACTTTTAAATGTTATTCCAATATTTTTTGGATTTTGTCTTGCAACGCTGATAAATAATATGAATGGAGGCACTCAAATGACGGGAGAAGGAATTACAATGGTAAATTGTGAATTTTCGAAAGCGTGTGAATATAATTTTAAAATATTATTGGGATTTTTAGTAAATGTTGTTTTAACTTTCATTTCGGGATGTTCGGGTGGACACAAATGGGTTTTTATGTCAATGGGGGGTGGAATCGGAAGTGTCTATGATAATTTTACAACTTTACCATCCACTCAAACAATTATAATTGGAATGAATTCATTTTTTAGCGCAATTTTTGGAAACCCGATTTCTTCCGCATTTATTATTTCAAGTCTTACAAATCAAAATTATGATACTTTACCAATGTTGATAGCAATGTCGCTTATTTCTTATTATTCATACAAGTATTCAAATAGTTTTCTTGATAAATTTACAAGACTCACTTTATCAGATGAACAATAAATAAATGAATAAATTATAATAACGAACAAAATAATATAATATATTGTTATATTATATTAATTTATATTATATTATTAGTACATTAATAAATAATGAATGCGAATACAATAAACAATAAAACAAAATGTAAAGGTAAAAAAATTAAACACAACAACGTAACAAGAAAACTGAAATATATGGAATCTGTGGGTGGGAGAAGAAGAAAAAGAAACAAAGGTATGATGGACGGTGGCGATCCCTTTGATGCCGTCAAGTATCGAGAAGAGCGGGACGCAAAAAGATTAAAAGACAAGACATACCAGAGGAGTATAATAGAGAGGAAAAAAAGCCACGAGTTTGAAAAAAATATGATAATGCTGAGTGATGGAAGAACTAGTCTTGTGAACTTTCCTGATACACCGCCGTTTTTTTCTTCATCTACAGAAGAAACACCCCATTATAAAGTCGCAACCAAAAATGGTAAGTTTATTGAACCTACTCCAGAACAGAAGAAAGAATTACAACAAATATTAGCAGAAAAAGATGAAAAATTCAAAACAGAACAAGCGCGACAAAAACAGGAATTAGATGAACAAGATGAAAATTACGTACGAACGCAACACGAAGCTGCTGAAGCTGCTGAAGAAGCCAAAAAAACATCGCCTCCTGCTGACCAGGTTGCTGCCACTCCTGCTGACCAGGTTGCTGCCACTCCTGCTGTTGTGCCCTCTGAATCTGTTGTCTTGCCGTCGTCGACAGATGCTGCTCCTCCCTCGGAAGATAATGCGCGCAAGCGTATGCGTGAGTCTGATGAAACCGAAAGTAGTGATGATGTCAAGCGACCGCTACAAGAGTCACCCTCATCCCTTGATGTCTCCACGCCGTTGGAAAATACTTCTGCTGTTATTGCTGCTTCTGATGTTCCTTCTAATGTTCCTTCTAATGTTCCTTCTAATGTTCCTTCTAATGTTCCTTCTGATGTTATTGCTCCTTCTGCTTCTGATGTTATTGCTTCTGCCCCCCCTTTTGAACCTGAATCCGCGGCCACTCCTAATCTTGCATCCGATGCCACTTCTCTTGGCAAACCAGAAACAGCCGGTCAACTGCAAACAATAGAGGCTCCTCCTCCAAATGTCCCCCTTCCTATTATTAAACCTGATTCTGCGGCCGCTGATGCCACTTCTCTTGGCAAACCAGAAACAGCCGGTCAACTGCAAACAATAGAGGCTCCTCCTCCTTTTGCTCCTAATGTCCCCCCCCCTCCTCAACTTGAAATACCGCCCCAATCTTCGACGCCGTCGGCAGATGCTGATGACGCCGCTAAACAACAAAAATTAGCAGAAATTGAATCAAAGTTAACCACTTTGAATGAGAGATTTAACACACTAAAAGCAACAATTTCTAGTAAACAAAAAAAACCAGAACAACAACAACAACAAACAGCAGAACAACAACAAACAGCAGAACAACAACAACAACAAACAGCAGAACAACAACAACAACAACAACAACAACAACAACAACAACAACAACAACAACAACAACAACAACAACAACAACAACAAAACAACAAGTAGA
>Ga0315268_10008016_pt1 | contig 11067 bp, 14 predicted proteins | sample C1_top_MG_FD_204535 | JGI IMG/M metagenome (GOLD analysis project Ga0315268, IMG submission 204535) | Sediment microbial communities from Yellowstone Lake, YNP, Wyoming, USA - C1_top | ecosystem: Environmental > Aquatic > Freshwater > Lake > Sediment | place: USA: Wyoming | collected 2017-08-01 | reverse complement strand
CGTCATATCTCTTGTAGTCCATCATCTCTTTCTCGGTGAACCAAAGCGCTATCTCGTTCTTCGCCTCGCCGGCATCTCCAGAGGCATGGATGACGTTTGCTATGGGCCTGCCCAGCCGGTTGCCGTTGATTACGTTGTCAATCGAGAAGTCGCCCCTGATCGAGCCAGGCATCGCAAGTATCGGGTCCGTCTCGCCCACAAGCCTCCTAACCTGGTCAATGGCACGGTTGCCCTCCCAGATCATCGCAACAACAGGCCCGGAGGTCCAGAACTTCACGATCCACGACTTGATGATCTTGCCTATCTCCACAGCATCCTCAGTGCCGAACTTCGCCTTCACATCCATGTTGTTCTCTTTGAATGTCTTGATCGAGCGATCTCCAACCTTCCTGAACCAGACATCAGAACTCGGGTAGTGCTTGATCACCAGCTCAGCAGTGGGCTGGACCATCTTCATCGCGACCAGCTTGAGCCCTGCCTTCTCAAGCCTGCCCACGCACTCGCCTATGAGCCCCCTCTTTACCCCATCAGGTTTGACCACTACGAAAGTTCTGTCCATGCAAATCGCCTCGAAACTAGCCCGCAAGCCGCTGCACGAAGTAGTCGATGTTGTTCTTGAACACCCCTGGCGTCAGCCGCGGGTCATAAGTGTAATAGACTGTTGCACCCTTGCCGTAGTAGCCGATCACCACCCCATTCAGAGAGGGCGCAGTGGCGAAGTGCTGTCCCAGCACCAGCGTGGAAAGCAGCTTGGAGTCCACCCTAATGGGCACATCAGTGACAACCCAGTCCGTGAAGTTGAAGTTCTTCAGTCCGGCCATCACCGGGTGCTCTGAATCCTTGATCACGAAGACGCCTGAAACGGTGCGCTCCTCGGGTATCCGGTGCTCGGTGGTGTAGGTGTATTCAACAGGCACAACGTCGTCGAAGTCCTTGAGCCCCCAGCCCAGCACGCTCACATCATCGTGTACCAGCGTGCCTGCGCCCTTGATCACTATCATGTTCGAGCCACCCAGCACCTTGTTCCTTATGATGCCGCGAGGCACCCTGTCCAGGTACACGCCCTTGGCATCGTCCTTGAGCACGAAGACATGGCACTGGTTGAGCTCATCAGACGAGAGGGTATCCGGGTCCATCCACTGCACATCAACAGTTAGTGTCCTGTTAGCAGTGGCAACCTCTGCCTGGAACAGCGCTGTGAAGTTGTCCTCCGGGATGCCGATTACGCACGTCTTGATAGAAGTCAGTGGAGCAGGAGTCGGGCTTGAAGTCGGAGTGCCGACAGCCGTGACTGTAGGCGTAGCGTTTCCAAGAGGCAGCTGTGGCAGCCCAGGGACCTGCGTGCACCCAAACAGAACCAGCCCCAGAACAATGAGGCCGGCAGCAACTACTTCTGGTACACGGCAGTCCATTTCATCTTCCGCGGTTTCCGGCCGAGCTTCAGCAAGTTCCGCTTGCACTTCTGCGAGCAGAATCCCAACATGGTGCCGGTCTTGCGCACATACAATATGCCGGTGCCCTTTTTTATCTCTTCGCCACAGAAGCTGCACTTCATGAACTCACCTAGCCCTTATGGGCTTCGCCTCGCGCTCTGTCTCCATCAGTATGATGACGTCGCCCTTGCGGACCGGGCCCTGCACATTTCTCCTTATGACCTTGCCCTGGTCGCGGCCCGCAAGAACCTTGCACATCACCTGGTAGACCTCGCCGTAGATGCCGGTCCGCTCGATGACCTTCATTATCTCTGCAGGCACTGGCTCATCGGCCATTCAATCAACCTTATTCCTTCTTCTCCTCAGCCGGCTTCTCCTCTTTCGGCTTCTTGGGCCTTGGCGCTTTCTTCGGCTTCGGCTTCTCCTCGGCAGCCGCCTCTGCAGGCTTCTCCGCGGGCGCCTCCGCCTTCTCCTCTATCTTTGCGGCCTTCGGCGTCTTGCCAGCCAGTCCGGCGACTATCTCGCCTATGGCCTTCTCGCCGCCTCCGGGCTGGGTGATCGCTATCGCGGCAGAGCCCACATGCAGGCCTGCAGCATTGCCCAGGTCCTTCTTGGACGGCACGTAAACGTACGGGATCTTCTTCTCGTCGCACAGCAGCGGGATGTGCATCACGATCTCTTCAGGGTCCACATCCTCGGCTATGACAACCAGCTTGGCCTCCTCCTTCTCAATGGACTTGGTGGCCTCGTTGGTGCCCTTGGAGATCTTGCCCCCCTGCCGCGCAGCCTCAATCGCTTCGAGAGCCTTGGCTGCCAGCTCCTTAGGTGTCTCGAACCTCACATAAGACTTTGCCATTTCAGCTCACCTCTCAGCCCCGAAGGGCTTCATCTGTTTCATCGCTAGAAAACAGGTACGCTAGTTTTGACGGACACAGATATAAACCTTACCTGTGCGCCAGGATGAACTCCAGCTTGGACTTCGAGTCAAGGCGCGCGAAGCCAACCCTCACGAACTGGACCACGTTGCCTTCCTTCAGGTCCTCGACGCCCTGCTCGGCCAGCCCCTCCACGCAGCCCATCGAGTCCTCGTTGAACTGCTCGCCCTTGTACAGCTCGCCAGGCATCCACAGCTTCACCCTCAGCGACTCAGGCGTGACCCACTGCAGGATGTGCTCGCGCAGTACCTCATCTCCTGCGAACTCTCCCTCGAGAGCCTTGCCGCCCTTCGTGATGCGTACGTTGTACAGGTCCTTGAGCCTGATCAGCGCGCCCTTGCGCAGCTTCTTCGCATCCTCCGCAGCGATGTAGAACTGCCCCCCCGTAGCGATCTTTCTGCTGCCTGCCTCAGGCTTCTCTGGATGCAGCGCCAGCACAGCGGTCTTCGCAGGCGCGCCCTTCACAGTCAGGCCCACAGGCTGCGGCACGAAGAAATAGCGCTTGGCAACCGGGTCGAGCACCTTGCGGTTCTCGGCGAACAGGTTCTCCCAAGTGGGCGAGCTCTCCACCTTGCTTAGCCCGAAGCTGAGCACGAACGTCTTGATAGCCTCCGGCCTGATGCCCCTCCGCCTCAGCGCCGCTATGGTTGGCAGGCGGGGATCGTCCCAGCCCCACAGCTTGCCGGTCTCTACAAGGGGCCTGATGAAGCGCTTGCCCATCTTGACCCCCTGCAGGTTCAGCCTCGAGAAGCCGTACATGTGGGTGCGCGGCAGCCCCAGCTTGTCGAAAAGAGCATAGTAGAGCTCGTCGCGCAGCTCATACTCCTTCGAGCGCAGCGCGTGTGTGATGTGGTTGGCATAGTCGTTGACCACTATCGACATGTCGTAGTCAGGCCACACGACGTACTTTGTGCCATGCCTGTAGTGCGGCTTCTTGATCACCCTGAACAGGGCGGGGTCGCGCATCACAGTGTTCTCGCACTTCATGTCGCCGCGGAAGCGCACAAAAACGTCGCCTTTCTCAAAGCCCCCGGCAAGCATCTTCTTCCACAGCTCCAGGTTCTCATCCTTTGAGCGGCGCCTGCAGGCGCACTCTGTCCCTGAGAGCCTGTTTGCCTTGATGGTCTCGCGCGGACAGGTACACACGTACGCATCGCCCTGCCGCAGCAGCTGCTCCCCTCTTGAATAGATCTCGGCCATGCGGTCGGAGATGTAGAGCTGCGCATCGAACTTCAGCCCAAGCCAGGCCAGATCACGCTTTATGGCCTCATCATACTGCGCCTCGTCCACAAGCGGGTTGGTCTCGTCCATCACCAGCAGGCACTTTCCGTTCCAGTCATCTGCAAACTGCCTGCCCAGCCACGCTGCCTTTGCATGCCCGATGTGCGGCCAGCCATTCGGGCCTGGAGGGAATCTTGTCACAACCTTGCCCATCTCGCAGCCCGGCAGTTCCAGCTTCTTCTTGACCTCGACCTTCTCCGGGTACTCAAACCGCGCCATCTCGGCCGCCTGCAGCTCCGCGCCCATCTTGTTCACGTTGGCAACAACCTTGGCAACAGTCTTGCCAGTCGTCGCCATGTCAGCCTTGGCTTCTGGCAGCTCAGCAATCACTCTGCCAATGACCGCGCCCGCCTGCGCCCTGCCTTCATGCTCTGATGCGTTCTTGAGGGCGTGCTTTAGCGCCAGTTCCTCCAGAGTTGGCATGCATTGCTTTAGGCGCGCGATTTTAAAGAGTTTGCACCCGCGGAACGGACAAAGGGCTTTATATATTTCTTCTCATAACTATCCATGGCTGCTTCCGAGCTTGTTTTCCTCAACATCAGTGGCAACATTCTCACTGACAAGACCAAGCCGCTAACCGCCTACCCAGATCTGATCGACAGGATGGCAAAGGAAGTGGCAGACGCAATCTCCAAGAAGAAGGATATGCGGCTGATGATAGGCACCGGCGCGGGCAGCTACGGCCACCCCCTCGCGCAGAAGTACAATCTGATCAAGGGCGTGAAGCCCGGCGATCCAAGGGGGCTGGAGGGCATCGCGCTGTGCCAGGACTCCACGGCCAAGCTGCACAGGATGTTCATCGCCGCGATGCTCAAGTACAAGGTCCCTGTTTTCTCTGTCCAGCCATCCTCTGCGGCGATCGCGAAGGAGGGCAAGATCTACAGCTTCTTCACAGACCACCTGAAAGAGATGATGGACCTGGGCATGGTGCCTGTGATCTACGGCGACGTGCTCATAGACCTAGAGCAGGGCTGCGCAGTCATCTCGACAGAGGCGATGGCGCGCTATCTGTCCAAGTACTTCCGCTTCGACCGGGTGATAGTGGCCACGCGCAAGGAGGGCATCTTCTCAGAGGACCCGGAGATCAACCCGAACGCAACCTTTTATACCCGCATCGACTCAAAAAACCTGCCATACATAAAGCACCTTCTGGAGACCCAGGAGGGCATCGACGTCACGGGAGGCATGCGCGAGCGCGTGGAGAAGTGCTACGAGCTTGCGAGGGCCGGCGCTCACACGATCATCATATCCGGCCTGGTGGAGAACAGGCTGCGTGACGCTCTGCTGGGCAGGGAAGTGAAGGGCACAGTAGTGGCAGTTTGAGCCAATAAGGGGGTGTTGGCATGGACATGCGTTCTTTCATTCAGTCTGTAGAGTCCAGCGGCGGCGTCACCCACATCAGCAAGGAGCTCTCTCCCACGTATGAGATCGCCTCAGTGCTCGCCACGATGGACAACAGGCTGGTATCTTTCGACAAGGTGAAGGGCTACAAGACCAAGATAATCGCAGGCCTTGCCAGCTCGCGCGACCTCATCGCAAAAGCCCTGGGCACAACGAGGCAGAACATCCTGTTCAAGATGGCCGAGAACATGGACAACCCGCTCAAGTACGAGGTTGTCAAGGACGCGCCGTTCCTCAAGAACCAGGTCAAGAACCCCGACGTCATCAAGCACGTCCCGCTTCTGAAGTACTATGAGCAGGGCGACAGGACCTACACATCAGCAACAATAGTGGCTGTGCGCGATCCCGACACCAAGAAGATGAACTACTCTTTCCACCGCATGATGTATCTGGGTGGCAACCGCTTCTCGATCAGGATGCTCCCCCGTCACCTGCGCACCATCTATGAGAAGAAGGGCGAGGCCAACGTCGTTGTCTTCTGCGGCGTGCACCCGGCACTCGAGCTCGCAGCTGCAACCTCGTTCGGCATGGGCTTCAACGAGATGGAGTTCGCCAACAGGCTGGTGGGCGGCGCACTGAAATGCATCGAGGTCAATGGCTGCGACGTGCCGGTTGACGCCGAGCTCGTGATGGTAGGCCGCATCACCAAGGAAAAGGCAGAGGAGGGGCCGTTCGTCGACCTCACAGGCACATATGACATAGTGCGCCAGGAGCCCGTGATCGAGATAACAGAGCTGATGCATCGCGACGACTGGATCTACCAAGTCATTATGCCTGGCGCCGGCGAGCACCGGCTGCTGATGGGCCTGCCCCAGGAGCCCCGCATGCTCAAGATCGTGCAGAACACGATACCCACAGTCAAGAATGTGGTTCTGACAGAGGGCGGCTGCTGCTGGCTTCACGGGGTCGTCTCGATCAAGAAGACCGCGAACGGCCAGGGCAAGAACGCAGGCCTGGCAGCGCTGGCGGCACACCCATCCCTCAAGCGCGTAGTCGTGGTGGACGATGACATCGACATCACCGATGACAAGCAGGTGGAGTGGGCCATCACAACCAGGGTCCAGCCGGACAAGGACGTGGTGATCGTGCCAGGCGCCCGCGGCTCGTCACTCGACCCCTCGCAGGACTATGAGAAAGAGCTGACAGCGAAGTGGATCATCGACGCGACCATCCCGGACGGCACAAAGGTTCCAAGAGACAAGTTCTCGCTGGCTGCGCCACCATCCATGGCAAAGCTGGGGATAAAGCTATGAAACTGACGCAGGGAAGGGGGCGGCACGCAGTCACTGTCGAAGTTACGCGCCTCGATGAAGGGCTGACGCTGTTCGTCACAGGCGGCACCAGCCACATTGGCTCAGTCGTTCTGGCCGAGCCGCATCCCAGCCACTCGAAGAGCTACAACTCCTGCACCAGCCAGGTCTTCAACCGCCTGACACACAGGGAGGAAGGCATCGGTCGCGACTTCGCAGAGACAATCTGCAAGCGCAAGAACGTTCCTGTGCTGTGCGTATGCGGCATACACCTTGATGGCGCAAGCGCAGAGGACATCGCAAAAATAGTTACAAACAGCAAGACCCTGCTGCGTAGGCTGGAGGCAGCGCTATGATCCGCGGCATAATCTTCGACATGGACGGCGTGCTCGTAGATTCAAAGGAGATGTGGGTGGGAGTGGTGCACCGCACGCTCCAGGAAGCCGGCATCGGCATCAATGTTGAGAAGGTGCGGCAGCTCATCGTGCCATCGGTCCCGCTCACTATTGAGAGACTGGTGCCGCATGACACTCCTGGCAGAGACCAGGTGGTGCGCTCAAGCATCATCAGGGCCAGGCAGCTGTGCATACAGGCGACTGCTGCGCAGTCCAGGCCCGTCGATGGAGTGGCCGAGGCTCTCGCGGCGCTAAGGTCGCGCGGCATGCGGATCTTCTTGGTCACCAACGGGGTCTCGGCGTATGTGCAGAAAGTGCTCACTGTGTTCAGCCTCTCGGGCTTCGAGCGGGTCATAAGCTCGGACAATGGCTTTGCGAACAAGGAGGCGGCGATCGCCGACATATCTGCAAAGACCCGCATCAGGCTGGAAGAGGTGGCATACGTGGGCGACGTGGCGATGGATGTTGAAGTTGCGAGGCGGTCAGGCTGCAAGTCGATAATCGCGTGGACGCGCACCTCATGGGAATGGCCCGATAGGAGCAAGATAGACGCGGCAAAACCAGACACGATTGTGAGCAGCCTTGCGGAACTGGTGAAGGTGATATGATGCAACTCACGAAAGAAGACGGGGCGATCTTGGCAGGCAAGCGGGGAGAGGCAGCACGCAAGTCCATGGAGATTCTTGTAGCGCTGGGTGACATCTATGGCGCCAAGGACCTTGTTGACGTCGCCTCGGTCCAGGTCGCGGGCGTCTCCTATCACAACCTAGGCGATGCAGGGCTGGAGTTCCTGAGCGAGCTGGCAAAGGACGGCCAGGTGAAGGTGCTGACGACGCTCAACCCCGCGGGCATGGACCTGGAGAACTGGAAGGCGCTGGGCATCTCTGAGGATTTCGCCAAGAAGCAGAACCTTGTGATTGATGCATTCCGCAAGATGGGCATCATCACCTGCTGCACTTGTACCCCTTACTTAGCAGGCAACCTGCCCACATTCGGCCAGCATCTCGCATGGTCAGAGTCCTCGGCAGTCACGTTCGCCAACTCGATCATAGGCGCGCGCACCAACCGCGAAGGCGGTCCATCTGCTCTCGCTGCAGCAATCATCGGCAAGACCCCCGCATACGGTTTGCATCTGGATGAGAACAGGAAGCCAGTGGTGCACGTGGAAGTGCAGGCGAAGATCAGAACCATGCCTGACTGGGGCGCGCTGGGCTATGCGATCGGTAAGAAGGCAGAAGGCAAGGTGCCATACATAACAGGCCTGCAGCCAGCCAGCACAGACGAGCTGAAGTCATTCTGCGCCTCAGTTGTGACATACGGTGGCGCACCACTGTTCCACATCCCTGGCATCACGCCAGAGGCGAGCCAGCACAAGCAACCAGCCCAGAAGATCACGATCACAGAAGCGGACATCGCAGATGCAAAGAAAGCGATTGACGATCCCGTGAACGAGATAGAGTTCGTGTGCCTTGGCTGCCCCCACTGCTCAATCGATGAGGTTGCGAAGATCGCGGCACTGCTGAAGGGCAAGAAAGTGAAGGCGGAATTCTGGGTCGCGGCCTCGCGCAACACAAAGGCGCTCGCAGACAGCAGAGGCTACTCAGCAATCATAGAGGCCGCAGGAGGGAAGTGGGCATGCGACACATGCCTTGCAGTCGCGCCTCTGAAAGGCAGGTTCAAGTCAGTGGCAACCACAAGCGCAAAGGGCTGCTTCTACTGCAGAGGTTCAAACGCAATGGCAACTAGGATGGGCACAGTGGAGCAGTGCATCAACGCAGCAATAACTGGGAGGTGGGCCTGATGGAGCTCTCTGGCAGAACGATAAAGCGCGGCAGCGCGCAGGGCGAGGTGCTTGCCACAGCACAACCTATCTCATTCTACGGCGGCGTGGATCCAGACACGGGGATAGTGGTCGAGAAGGGCCATGAGCTTGAAGGCAAATCCATCGCTGGCAAGGTGCTGGTCTTCCCAAGCGGCAAGGGCTCAACAGTGGGCAGCTATGCGCTCTACAGGCTGGCCAAGAACGGCAAGGCGCCGGCGGCAATCATCAACAAAGAGACAGAAACGATTGTGGCCGTTGGCGCGATAATCTCAGACATTCCGGCCATCGACAAGATTGACATCAGCCAGCTCAAGACCGGTGACAAGGTTTCCGTGGATGCGACTGCTGGAAAAGTGCGCAGCCTCTAGCGCGCCGTAATGCGAGTACAGGCGATGTTCTCGCCCAGCAGCGCGCTCTTCAACCTGCCTGGCTTCTCTCCCGAGACCAGCGCCGCCTTCGTGTATGGCATCTGCTTCATGATCCCCAGTATCTTCTCCACCTTGTCCAGCATGCCGCCAGTCACATCCACCCCGTGGGAGCCGCCAAGACCTTTGCGCACCTGCTCGAAGTTGGCTGGCGTGATGTGCTCTATCAGCTTAGCATTCGGATCTTTCAGCGGGTCAGCCGTATACACCCCATCGGTCAGGCCAACGAAGATCATCCGGTCAACCTTCAGCTTTGGGGCGAGATAGGTGAAGACCTCCTCTGTCGAGGCAACAGAGCAGCCCATCTTCTCGTCCAGCATCATGTCGCCGAAGACAACAGGCACAAGGCCTGCATCCAGCAGCTTCTCGAGCTGAGCAACAGACATGGACTTCATTTTGCCGTTCTCATTGAACCCACTCGCAGATGGCTGCATTGAGACGGCGTTCACGCCCTCTTCCAGGAATATCTTGACGACGATGCGGTTTAGGCGCGCAGCTGCATCGTGGGTGAGCGCATAGCCCTTCCAGCTCTCCGGCCCTGTGATCCCCTTGTGCACCTGGTACTGGTGCGCATATGTGTGGCCGAAAGAGCCAGAGCCATGGCCAACCACGAGCCTGATGCCCGTCTTCTTCTTTGCCTCGGCGATTTCCCGCACCAACTGCCTGATGATGTCCTCACGCGCAGTGAACTGCTTTGTTTTGTCTGTGATGGTTGATCCACCGAACTTCACGAAAATAGTCTCCATGCGATCACTCCCTCAGTCTTGCTTTTTTCAACATCTCTAGGTTCTTGCTCCTTGTAAGCAGCATTGTGGCACGCAGCTCGGCCTTCCATTTCTGGACCTGCCTCCTCACCGCCTCAGCATCCTCGGTCACCTTGATCTCAGGCAGATGCTCTACCTCGCCCGTTGACAGAAGCGCCTGCACAACCCGCGACTCCTTGACCAGCGCACGGATGAAAGGCAGCGCCCCCCCGCCAAGAGTTGCGCCCAGCCTGATCGCCTTCGCAACATCCAGTCCAGAGCGCACTCCTCCAGATGCAATGAGCGGAATCTTTACCTTCTTGGCGCACTCCCTCACTGCCTCTGCGGTCGGAATGCCCCAGTCCCAGAAGGTGTGGCCCATCTCGAGCCCTTTCCTGAAAGTCTCAACGCCTGCCCAGCTTGTGCCACCAACCCCGGCGACGTCTATCGCAGCCACGCCGGCCTTCTCCAGCTCTTTCGCAACCTCGCCGTTGATTCCGGTGCCCACCTCCTTTGCGATGATCGGCACAGAAAGCTTGTCAGCCGCATTGGCGATCGCGGCAAGACAGCCCGACCAGTCAGTGTCACCCTCGCGCTGGATCGCCTCATGGAGCGGGTTGAGGTGCACGCACAGCGCGTCCAGTCCGCAGCCCTGCACCAGCTCCTCCACCTTCTCGATCGGATGGCGCTTCAGCTGGATCGCGCAGATGTTGCCAGCGATGAATGCATTGGGCGCAACATCTCGTACTTGGTAAGTCTTGATCAGTTCTGGCTTCTCGAGAGCAGGCCGCTGGCTTCCAAACCCCAGCGCAACTCCTTCCACTTCTGCGGCCTGCGCCAGCAGTTTGTTGATCTGGCCGGCCGGCTCACAGCCACCAGTAATCGCGGTTATCATGAAAGGCGCGGCCAGCCGTTTGCCCAGGAACTGCACGGACGTGTCGATGGCGGCCATGTCGAGCTCCGGCAGCGCCCAGTGCAGGAACTCTACCTGCTCGAAGCCGCTTTGGCGGTCGCGCGCCTCCACATGCTTGTTGACGCAGATGTCGATGTGCTCAAGTTTGCGCTTCTCGATGCCGGATGTCAATCAGATCACTTCTCGATGCGCGCGCCATCCTGGCTGATCCTGACAACTATGGGCACGCCGCCGGCAGCCACCATCGCGGCGGCTATCGCAGCCTCACCCTCCGGATTTGCCAGTGCCCACATGATTCCGCCGCCCCCTCCTCCGGACAGCTTTGCGCCCAGCGCGCCGGCCTTAAGCGAAGCGGTGCACAGCGCATCAAGTTCAGGGCTGGAGACCTCAAGCTTGCGCAGCAGCTCTGGTTCTTGTTCATGAGCGCGCCCAGCTGAGGCGGATTGCTAAGGTTGAGTAGAGCAGACTG
>Ga0315268_10008015_pt1 | contig 11067 bp, 7 predicted proteins | sample C1_top_MG_FD_204535 | JGI IMG/M metagenome (GOLD analysis project Ga0315268, IMG submission 204535) | Sediment microbial communities from Yellowstone Lake, YNP, Wyoming, USA - C1_top | ecosystem: Environmental > Aquatic > Freshwater > Lake > Sediment | place: USA: Wyoming | collected 2017-08-01 | reverse complement strand
TTCATTCACCTTGATGTGCATGTTGCTCATGCTGGCATCTGACCGTTTCCTTACGCCGGAGAACATCACGAATGTATTGCGCATCTCGGCGATCAACGCGATCATTGCGGTCGGGATGACGTTTGTAATCCTGACAGCAGGGATTGACCTTTCCGTGGGCGCCATCGCGGCACTCGCGGCTGTGGTGGCAGCCAGCGTAGTCCATCGTGGGGGATCGGTCGCGGCAGCTTGGGCCACCTGCCTCTTGATCGGCGTGCTGCTCGGCAGCGCCAATGGCGCGCTGACGATTTTGCTGCGAATCCCACCGTTCATCACGACTCTGGGGATGATGACGATTGCCCGCGGGCTGGCACTGACCTTTACGCAGGGGCGGCCGATTACGGGTCTTGCCGTTGATTTCCGCTACCCGGGTGCGGGATTTCTGGGACCGCTGCCGATGCCGATTGTTGTCGCCGCCGTAGTGTTCGCGCTGGGCTATGTGATCCTCACACGCACAACGTTGGGCGAATACGTCCGCGCGATGGGAAATAATCCGGTGGCGGCCAGGCTGGCTGGAATCAGCACCAACCGCGTCACCGTGTTGGTTTACGCCATGAGCGGATTGCTGTCCGCACTCGCCGGGCTGGTGTTGATCGGCCGGTTAGATTCGGCTGCGCCTACCATCGGCGTGGGCTATGAGTTCGACGCCATTGCCGCTGTCGTCGTCGGAGGTACCAGTTTTTCCGGGGGCACGGGAGGACTGGGCGGCACCCTGCTCGGCGTCCTGATCATCGGGGTACTGAACAACGGCCTGAATCTCCTGAACGTCAGCGCACTATGGGAACAAGTGGTCAAAGGAGTCGTGATTACCGTGGCGCTCTTGATTTACAAGAGCGCACGTTGAAAGGAGGACCTATTGCAAGAGACTTGACTCTGCTCTCGGGTTCAATAACTTGATTCACCCAAAGATAGAAAAGGAGGAAGAAAACATGAAACCGCTAACTGTTTTGAGCACTCTCGCACTAGTCGCAGTCCTCATGTTGGCTGCCTGCGCCCCGGCTGCGACTCCGGTTCCGGTTCCGCCGACGCAACCGCCGGCACCTACCAGTGCGCCGACAAAAGCGCCGGCCGCCGTGCCAACTACCGCGCCAGCAGCGCCGTCGGGCAAGATCACCCTGGGGCTTGCGCTTTCGACATTGAATAACCCCTTCTTTGTCACGCTGCGCGATGGCGGGCAAAAAGAGGCCGACGCTGAAGGCGTCACTCTGATCGTGGTGGATGCGCAGAACGATCCGGCCAAGCAGGCATCGCAGATCGAAGACCTGATCAGCAAAAAAGTGGACGCCATTCTGGTGAACCCGACGGATTCCAACGCCGTGGTACCTTCCATTCAGAAAGCCAATGCGGCCAACATCCCCGTGCTGACGGTTGACCGCAGCGCCGCCGGCGGCAAGATCGTGTCGCACATCGCCTCCGATAACGTGGCAGGCGGCAAGATGGCGGCTGACTTTCTGTGCAAGACCATCGGCGGCAAGGGCAACGTCGTCGAGCTGCAAGGCATCGCCGGCACGTCGGCCGCGCGCGATCGCGGCAAAGGCTTTGACGACGAAATGGCGGCCACCTGCTCTGGCGCCAAGATCGTCGCCCAACGCCCGGCTGACTTTGACCGCGCCAAGGGCAACAGCGTCTTTTCCGACATCTTGACCGCTCAGCCGGATATCGCGGGCGTGTTTGCGCACAACGACGAGATGGTGCTCGGCGCGATTCAGGCTGCGCAGGCAGCCAAGCGCACCGGCATCACCTTTGTCGGCTTTGATGCGATTGACGATGCGGCCAAGGCCGTCAAAGATGGCACGCTCGCAGCAACGGTAGCGCAGCAGCCGTCCCTGATGGGCCAGTTGGCCGTGGACAGCGGCGTGCGCGCGCTCAATGGCGATACGGTGGATGCCTTCGTCCCGGTAGCGTTGTCGCTCGTAACCAAATAACATTCGTCTGGGTAGGCGGGCCGTGTACCCGCCTACCCTCTTATGCCCGTACACTTTACCATGCCTGACAGACTGCTTTCCATGGAGCACATCAACAAGTCGTTCCCCGGCGTCCATGCGCTTGACGACGTGACGTTGCAAGCGTCTGCTGGTCACGTGCATGCCCTCGTCGGCGAGAACGGCGCGGGCAAGTCCACGCTGATGAAAATCCTCACAGGCGCGCTGCCCAAAGACGCGGGGACAATCTCCCTGAACGGTCGAGAGGTCAGCATCCATAACCCAGGCGACGCACTGAGGCTGGGAATCAGCATGATCCATCAGGAACTCAATCTGATTCCATACCTCGACGTCGGACAGAACATGTTTCTGGGTCGCGAGCCTACTCGATCACCAGGCCGAATAGATTGGGCGACGCTCTATGAGCGTGCCCAGGCGCAGCTCAAGCTGGTTGGAATTGACGTCAATCCGCGCGCGATTGTCGGCGAGCTTTCGATCGCTCAACAGCAGATGGTCGAGATCGGCAAGGCGCTGTCGTTGCAGGCCCGCCTGATTGTGATGGACGAACCCACCTCCTCGCTCACTGAGCGCGAGACCGAGCGTCTCTTTGAACTCATTCGTTCCTTAAAAGCACAAGGCGTCACCGTCATTTATATCTCGCACCGGCTCGAGGAAATCTTTGAGATCGCCGACCGTGTGACGGTATTGCGCGATGGTAAATGGGTCGGCGACTATACCATTGACAACGTCACGCACGCTGATCTGGTGCAAAAGATGGTCGGGCGCGACATCGGGGACATGTTCCCAAGAGCGCCGTCGGAACGGCAGAACGTCGTGCTCGAGGTCAAGCATTTATTCAGCGCAAGTTTCTTACGTGACATTAGTTTCCAGCTCCATCGCGGCGAGGTGGTGGGACTGGCCGGCCTGATCGGCTCCGGCCGGACGACCCTGGCGCGAACGCTGTTTGGCGTGGAAAAGTTCGAGCAAGGGGAGATCTGGATTGAGGGGCAGCGCGTGACACTCAATTCGCCCCAGGCGGCTATCCGGCACGGCATCGGCCTGGTGCCTGAAGATCGTAAGACGCAAGCTCTCTTTCTCAACATGGCCGTCGCGGACAACATCGCGATGAGCGCAATCCCTAAACTGGCGCGTGCCAGCCTAATTGACTTTGGTCGAGTTCGCGCAGCGGCGCAGGAGTATGTGAAGAGACTGAACGTCCGCACGCCATCCTTGCAGCAACTGGTGCGAAACCTATCTGGAGGCAACCAACAGAAAATCGCCATCGCGCGGTGGCTGGTGTTAAACCCGCGTATCCTGATCCTGGATGAGCCAACACGCGGGATTGACGTGGGAGCCAAAGCAGAGGTTCACGCCTTGATGACTCAACTGTCCAGGCAAGGCATGGGGATTCTCATGATCTCGTCCGAGCTGCCCGAAATCCTGGGGGTAGCCGACCGCATTCTCGTCATGCACGAGGGCCGGATGGCAGCCGAGTTTCCGCGAGATCAGGCTACCCAGGAAGTCATCATGCTGGCGGCCACCGGTGCGTCGAATGGAGCCGCCGCATCGGCGCGAGGTCAAGCCAAATGAAAGTGACGTTGTTTGCATCAACCTTACCATAGAGGCAACCCACGGATGTCATTGAAATCTGTCACCGCACTTCGCGCCGTTGCGCTCCGCTACGGCAGTCTTTTCTTTTTGATGGTCTTTTGGATCGCACTGGGTCTGGCAAGCCCGGATTTTTTCACGCCAGCCAACCTGCTGACGGTAGCACTGCAAACGTCAGTTCTTGCGATTGTTGGCTTGGGGATGACCTTCGCCATGCTGACGGCCGGCATTGACCTGTCGGTCGGCTCGATGATTGCCTTGACAAGCGCGCTGGCTGCCGGCTTGGCTGCGCGAGCAGCGAGCCTCCCGCACGGCGCATATGCCGGCCAGGGTCTGCCGCCGGTTGCCGCGATCGGGCTGGCGCTGGCTGTGGGAGGATTGCTGGGGGCCGTAAACGGCATTCTCATTGTGCGCGGCGGCATGCCACCGTTTGTGGCTACCCTGGCGATGCTGGCCGCTGCGCGTGGGCTGACCCTGGTTTACACCGGCGGTTATGTCATTCCAGCCGTTGACCCCGTCTTGACTTTTTGGGGTGCCGGGCAAGTAGGCCCACTGCCAGTGCCCGTCATCCTCATGGTGCTCCTCTTTGTCGTGTTGTGGTTCATCCTCACGCAAACGCGCTTCGGGTTGCACGTGTACGCAGTGGGCGGAAACGAAGAGACGACGCGACTCGCTGGCGTGCAGACGAGGCGTGTTGTTATCAGCGCATACATTATCAGCGGGCTCATGGCGGCCATCGGCGGCGTGATTTTGATGGGACGATTGAATTCTGCGCAGCCGAACGTCGCCATAGGGTTCGAGCTTGACGCCATCGCAGCGCCGGTGATCGGCGGGACGAGTCTGTTTGGCGGGGTGGGCACCCTACAAGGCACATTGATCGGCGCGTTCATCATGGGCACGCTGAGCAATGGAATGAATTTGCTCGGCACGGATCCCTATTTGCAGCAGGTGATTAAAGGATTGGTGTTCATGCTGGCAGTCGCCTGGGACTTTTTTAGCAAGCGCAAGTAGCTCGTCACGCCGCCGCAACCGGGATCGCTTTGCCTCTCCGCCGCAGATAGAATTTGACAGCCTCGCCTGTGAGAGGGGCGATGAACATGAACGGCAACATCATCAACCAGTCCTTCGGCCCCAAAGGTGATGTGCCAAAGAACAGTTGCAGGAATGAAAGTACATCACTGCCAGTAGCAGCAAAAGCGAGGCGCCCGCAGCAAACACCATGGCGTGCCATCACAATCACGCCTTCAACGTGAGGCAGCTTGGTTTCAGCCAGGACGGTATAGCCCGGCCCGCCCGTTCCTGTACCCAGCGGGTCGCCGCCCTGAATGACGAACCCCGGCACCACGCGGTGAAATGTCAGCCCGTCATAAAAGCCGTGATTGGCCAGGAAAACAATGTTGTTGACCGTCTTGGGCGCCTTTTCGGCAAATAGCTCGACGACAATATCGCCCTTGTCCAGCTTGAACGTGGCCGTGTATTTTTTCTGCGGATCAATCACCATCTCAGGTGGCTTTGCATAGCTCTTTGCCATGTCCTCCTCTCCCTGTTGGCCGCCGACCGCGCGCTGTGGCCGGTCATCTGCGGCCAATTCACTGAACACCGATCACGATCTTTTGAATCGTATCGCCAATCGCGATCTTTTTGACTACGTCCATGCCCTGGGTGACTTGTCCGAACGCCGTGTATCCTCCATCGAGGTTGGGCGTAGCGGCCAGCGTGATGTAAAACTGGCTGCCCGACGAATCGCGCTTGGGATTCACCTGGTCACCCAACCTTGCCATCGCGATGGCGCCTTCTACATGCTTGAGCTTAATTTCTGCTGGAATTGTATAGCCTGGCCCGCCGCGTCCGTTGCCGAGCGGATCGCCGCCCTGGATGACAAAGCCAGGCTCGACGCGGTGGAATGTCAACCCGTCATAAAAGCCCTGGTTGGCGAGGAACACAAAGTTGTTCACAGTTTGCGGCGCAGCTTTGGCGTCCAATGCAACGACAATGTCGCCTTTGCTGGTGGTGATAGTCGCGATGTAGGTTTTGTTGGGGTCAATCGTCATCGGCGGCGCAGACTTCCAATAGTCGGCTCGCTTGGCGGCAGGGACCTGGGCAAGCGGGCGTGTCCCGCTATTCGATGTCTGTTGCGCCACCTGTTGGCCGCAGGCGACGATGACGGCGAGTATGGCAACCGATAAAACAGCGCGGGTTCTCCAGGACATTAAATATCCTCCAAAATGATGTTACGCTTCGGCAAACAGTGGAGCGCCGAGGCGCACGATTTTCTCGCGGCCCTCGATCACCTGGGCTGTGGCGTTACATGCATCAATCACAAGCTTGGACTGGCTCACGACGCGGGCATAGTCCACGCAGCGGTGCCCGGTCACTATCACGACGCAGTCATACTTTGCCAACGTCTCATCAGACAGCGGCACAGATTCAAGCCAGAGCAACTCGCGGTGGAACACGTTGCCGCCCACGTGGAAGCGCGGGACGTACGGATCGTGATACTCGACTGAAGCGCCGCGCATCATCAGCAATTCGATCACGCGCTTGGCGGGCGATTCGCGCGCGTCGTCAATGTCGCGTTTAAAGGCGACGCCCAGCACCAGCACTTGGGCGCCATTCAGCGACTGGCGCACGCCATATCTCGCCAGCCCTTGCGCCGCCAGGTCAACGACGTGGTAAGGCATACTCTGGTTCACTTGCGCGGCCAGGTCAATAAAGTTGGTGTGAAAGTCGTACTCGTGCGCCTTCCACGAAAGGTACAGCGGGTCAATGGGGATGCAGTGTCCGCCCACGCCTGCGCCCGGTGTGAACGGCATATACCCGAACGGCTTGGTGCTGGCCGCGCGAATGACTTCCCAGATGTCAATCCCCATTCGTTCGCACAGCAGCGCCATCTCGTTGACCAGCGCAATGTTGACGCTGCGGAAAATGTTTTCCAGCAGCTTGGTCATTTCGGCGGCGCACGTGGACGAGACGATTTCGACCGGCGCGCCGATGCGCCTCAAGAGGCTGGCGGCGCGTTGTGTACTTTGCTCGTTGATCCCGCCGACGACTTTGGGAGTGTTGATCACATTGAATTGCTTGTTGCCAGGGTCAATTCGCTCTGGGCTGAAGGCCAGGTCAAAGTCCACGCCAGCCTTGAGGCCGGAGCCTGCAGTCAGAATCGGCAGGACGATCTCTTCGGTGGTGCCGGGATACGTGGTGCTTTGCAAGACGATCATTTGCCCGCGCTGCAAGCGTGGCGCGATGCCTTCCGCCGCTTGCTTGACGGCGGTCAGGTCGGGCGCTTTGTTCGCGTCGAACGGCGTGGGGACGCAGATAAAGATGCTGTCCGCCTGCCGCAACGTGTCATAGTCGGTTGTGGCGTGCAAGAGCTTTCGTTCGACCAGGGCGGCAATCTGTTCGGTGGGTACATCCGGGATGTAGCTCTTGCCCTCGGCGAGCATCTGAATCTTGCGTGTGTCCAGGTCAATGCCGATGACCGAGATACCCGCATGGCCTAACGCTACGGCCAGCGGCAACCCCACGTAGCCCAGGCCGAGGACGGCGACGGGGCGGTCAGGATGATTCAGATTCATTTGCAGCCTCTCGATGTGGAACAGATTGAGACGGAATCAGTTGGGGACGTTCCAGTCTGGTGATGCCAATGACGGCGGCAATCAACACGCTGAAGCCGATCACGAAGCTTGATAAAATGTCGGCCTGCGTGATAAACATCGCCAGCACCCCGAGCGAGCCGCCGATGAGATAGAGGATCAGCACCGCTTCGCGCTGCGTAAAGCCAAGCGCCACGAGCCGGTGGCTGGTGTGGTCTTTGCCGGGCGTCGTCAAAGGGTTGAGTCCTCGTCGCAGGCGCGAGAGGAACACGAGCGTGGTGTCGAAAATCGGCACGCCCAGCACGAACACCGGGATCATCCACGTGACAAACGTGACGTTGCCGGGAAAGCGCAATTTGATTCCAACGGCGGCCAGCATATAGCCGATAAACATGGCGCCCGCATCGCCCATGAAAATCGTGGCGGGGTTAAAGTTGTAAACAAGAAACCCAATGCACACTCCGAACAGTGCAGCCGAAAGCGCGGCGACGAGTATCTGCGGGGGTCGGCTCATTGCGGCAAGCAGGGTAAAGAAAATTGCAGCCACCGCGCCCACGCCGCCCGAAAGGCCATCCATGTTGTCTAGCAGGTTAAAGGCATTGGTAATGCCCACAACCCAGAGCGTCGTCAGCGCTATATCTACGCCGTGCCAGCGGGAAAACAACTCGGTATGGACTCCACCCAAAACCAAAATCAGCGCCGCCAAGATTTGTCCGATCAGCTTTAGGATCGGGCGCAGTCCCCAACGGTCATCCCAGATGCCCAGGAACGAGACGAACGACGCGCCGATCAGGATGCTGGCAAACTGCTGAAAGTTGAATCTGTTTTCAAAGATGAGGAGCGCCAGCATGAATGCGATGATGATTGCCCCGCCGCCCAGTCGCGGCATGGGCTTCAGGTGGACCTTGCGCGCGTCAGGCTTGTCAATCACGCCCACGTGCGGGGCGAGCCAGCGCGCGACAGGCGTCGCGCCAATCGCCAGTACCAGTGCACCGGCAAAAACTAGCAGTATCGAGGTTAGCATGATATTTCAAAGGTCAGAAGTCGGATGCTGGAAGCCAGAGATCGGAGTTTGGTTTCTGACCCCTGGCCTCCGATTTCCAATTTTCACTGAGTCACTGGCACAGTTCTCGTCAGCGGCGGCGAGGCGAGCTGCACGCGCAATTGATTCACATAGTCGTTGAGTTGTGCGCGATAATCGGTGGGCGATGTCGGCGCCAGGCTGGCGGCAATGCGGGCCTCGTTGATGGCCGAGTCCAGGTTGCCCAACTGAGCATTTAGTATGGCTAGATTCTTGTGAGTGTTCCAAACGCTTGGGTCGTTCGGCGCCATCTTGATGAGATTCAAGTTGGCCTGGATCGCTTCTGGGAGCTTGCCTTGCTGAGCGTACACGTAAGCCAGTTCGCCCTGAGCCTGCGTCAGGTCGGGATTCAGCTCCAGCGCCTGGTTATATGCTTCGGCAGCCTTGTTCAGGTCTTGCTTATTCATGTACAGGCCACCCAGGTACAGAAAAGTCTGATCGAACCTGTCGTCGAGTTTCAATGACTCGTCAAGCCTTTGCTGAGCCGCGTCGAGGTTTCCTCGAGAAATCTCGACAAGCGCCCACTCATTCCACAAAATCGCATTGTGAGGACTGAGGCTGGTCGCTTGAGCATAATACTGGCTGGACTGATCGAGATATTGAGCCTTTTTTGCTGGATCGGTCTCCAGGTCGGACCAGCTTCGGTAAAGCCGCGCCAGGTTGGCGCTGTGATCGGTGTTGAGCGGGTTGATTTCCCGAGCACGCGTGAGAACGGCGCGGGCGGCTTGGAGCAGGTCGGTTCGACCCAATCGAGCGGTATCGGCCACGCTCAGGGCCAGAATGCCCTCGAATTGCGTCTGGTCATTGAAGGCCGAGACAGATGTGGCGCTGGCAGTTCTGGATTTTTCCAAAAAGGCTCTGCCCAGCCAGAGATAGTAAAAGTCTTCGTAAGGCGCCAGTTGAATCGCGCTCTTGTAATGAGCAATGGACACGTCCCATTGGCCTTGCTTGTCGTACGGGTCGGCTTGCTTGTAGATAATATCTGCGCGGATCGGATTCAAGTTGGAATAGTTGATCCACAAGAGCACCGCGATGAGAGCTGGCAGGATGGCGACCAGCCCCAAGTTGTCGGTTGACCATGCGGTGGGCAGGCGCTTGTACTCGGCGAGCAACGATAGACCGATCAAGACAAGCAGCGCGAACACGGCGACGTAATAGGCGTCAAAGATGCCGGTGACGCGACCGGCGACGGTGACTACGTCTTCTATGCGCGTCACGGCGGTTCGCGTCAAATCGCCCAGTTGCCCGCCGAGGGCCATCGCAAACACGAGTGCTGTCACCATCGAAAGCGAGGCGAACAGCATCAGCCCGATGGCCCAATCGCCTGGCTTCTTGAACACGCCTGCCCGAACCAGTTCGGCAATAGCAATCAGCGTTGCCAGCACCCAGACCAGCATGAACATACCGAGAACGGCGTACGAGTCTTGCTGGGCCAAGGCTCGATAGGTCAAGGCGCGCCAGATGATAGCGCCTGGATCCGAGAGCCGTTCGGCGTTCGTAACGAACTCGTAAAAGAGGGTGGAAAAGATGATAGCGCCTATGAAGGCATAGCTCGCTACACTGCCCAACCACGCTGGCATGGGCTGACTGGTCGGAGCCGGCCGTACGGCTGAACGCGGGGCAGCCCGGCGTCGCTTGTGCCTGGGAACGTTGGTTGGACTAGTCCGTGCTGGTTGCGGTCTCAAGGCCGTCGAAGACGGCGCCGGCTGAACGGGCGCTGGTGCAGGTTCTTCGCTTTGTACCCAACCGGAGCCGACGGCGACCATCACGCCGGCGAGTGTCCAGAACAAGGTGCGCGTCGAGGCGATGGCGATTCCAAAGTGGATTTCGATATAGTGTGCAACAACCGCTGCCAGTAGCCCGGCGAACAGAATCCGATCCTCGTGGCGCAAGGTGATAGGCTGATCGCCTTTATACAGTGTGATTGAATAGAGGACCAGGTAAATGATGATGGCGGATAGGACGCCGCCGGGCACACCCATGCCAAAGTACTTGGGTTCTCGCAAGACAATCGTCGCAAGACCGCCTGCCAGGCCCAGACCTACCCACAGCCCGATAAAGAGGTTGCGCTCGCGCTTGGTGGGCATCATCCCTACGGATTGGAAACCATATATGAAGAAACTGATAAAGAGGAACTGGTAAGCCAGCAAGCCGATCGCGCCGGTGATCACCAGCGAATCCCACGTCTCGTTGTGGCTGCGGTCAGGCGACGCATTGCGCGACTCATAGTGCGCCAGATCGGGCGGATAGAAGCGGTTATACGCAACGTACATGGACTCGGGTCCATAGCCGATGAGAGGACGCAGGAAATTCAGCTTGTCGGTCGAGCCATCGGGATATTGAAGCGGCGCGTGCGGCACCACGAGTTGCGTATTGCCTTCCCAGATCAAAACGCGAACCTTGCCCGTGCCGCCTTCCGTCTCGATCAAGTTGGCCAACCGTCCAAAGTTGGGATCATTTCTGAGCCATGCGAACGCAGGCGAATTCGGTAACACGTTGGCTGCGCCGATGATGCCGCCTGCCATCACGGCCATGGCCACCCACGAAAGCCAGAGCCACTTCCACGCCTTCCGATTCGATAGCAGCCAGCCTCCGAATACCAGCCCAGCCAGAACAGCTAATACCGCGCTGACTGTCTTGACTGCCTCCCCGTTCCGCACAGCAACTTTGAGCAACAAGTCGGTGAGGACCGCGACCGCGCCAGCGAGGACGCCCACGCCAATCGCGCTGAACACACCCAGCCCGACATCTCTGGCTGCCATAGCGTTTTGGTCCGGCGCTTGCCGCCGCAAGTCTACCAGGAAGATCAATCCAAAGACAAAAA
>Ga0315268_10008014_pt1 | contig 11067 bp, 11 predicted proteins | sample C1_top_MG_FD_204535 | JGI IMG/M metagenome (GOLD analysis project Ga0315268, IMG submission 204535) | Sediment microbial communities from Yellowstone Lake, YNP, Wyoming, USA - C1_top | ecosystem: Environmental > Aquatic > Freshwater > Lake > Sediment | place: USA: Wyoming | collected 2017-08-01 | reverse complement strand
TCGGGCGGGTTATTGGGCAAAGGTTATGGACATGGCACCCAGACCCAGTTGCGTTTTTTGAAAGTTCGTCATACAGATTTCATCTTTTCAGTTATTGCGGAAGAATTTGGGTTGGTTGGTGCAGTTCTTGTTATTTTATTGATATCATTCATAATTTATCGATGTCTGCGAGCAGGACAGAAGGCGGATGACCCATTTGGAGCATTAATCTGTTATGGTGTGGCGATCCTGATCTTCTTTCAAGCTGCGGTGAATATTGCAGTCAACCTCAACCTTATCCCAGTTACCGGGCTGCCTTTGCCGTTCATCAGTTATGGCGGGAGTGGTCTCCTTTCCCTCATGCTTGGGATCGGTCTGGTCGAAAGTGTGGTCCTGCGTCAAAAACTGGTGGAAAACTAGGAGTAACAAATGGGAACGATCAAACCGGCTCGTGTGCGTTTTGCACCTTCTCCTACAGGTCGCATGCACCTGGGATCTGCCCGAACCGCCCTCTATAATTATCTTCTCGCCAAACGTACCGGTGGACAATTCATCCTGCGCCTCGAAGATACCGATGTAAATCGCTTCGTCGAAGGCTCAGGGGAGGAATTGAAGCATGGTTTACGCTGGCTGGGGTTGCAGTGGGACGAAGGATTGGAAGTGGGAGGTCCGTATGGTCCTTATCTCCAGTCTGAACGCAAAGCCATCTACCTGGAATATGCCCAACAATTGGTTGAATCAGGTCATGCATATCCCTGTTTCTGTACCCGGGAGAGATTGGAAAGCGTGCGCCAGGAACAGATGAAGCGGAAAGAAAGTCTGCATTATGATGGACTATGCCGCAATCTGACTCCGCAGGAATCAGCCAAAAAACTGGCTGCCGGTGAATCCCATGTGATTAGATTTAAGACCCCCCATGAAGGCAGCATCACTGCCCACGATGCCTTGCGGGGAGATATTGTAGTTGAGAATAAGAATATTGACGATTACGTGCTGGTTAAATCGGATGGCTGGGCGCTCTACCACCTGGCTGCCATGGTGGACGACCACTTAATGAAGATCACCCACGTCATACGTGGTTCTGAGTGGCTTTCCACTTTTCCACTGCATGTCCACATCGTCCGTGCTTTTGGCTGGGATGAACCGGAATGGATTCACCTTTCCATCTTCTTAAAACCGTCCGGCAAAGGCAAGATGAGCAAGCGGGATGCACCTCAAGCGCTGGATAGCGGACATTCCATTTTTGTCACTGACCTGGAAAAATTGGGTTATGTGCCTGAAGGTGTGCTCAACTGGATCTTGTTAATGGGTTGGGGCATTGCAGAAGGCGAATTCATGACTCTGCCGGAAATGATCCAAAAATTTGATGTTGATCATGTTAATCCATCCCCGGCAGCCATTGATTTTGCGAAATTGGATTACTTCAGCGGCGCCCATATTCGCAACTTGTCCACGCAGGAAATTGCTGCCAGAGTGAAACCATACTTTTTAAGGGAAGGTTACCAGGTGGAGGACGAAAAATTGCTCGAGATCGTCCCGATCATCCGTGAGCGTTTGGTAACCCTGGATGACGCCTTGAATTTTGCCGGTTTCTTCTTCCGTGAGCAGGTCGAACCTCCAACTGCAGACCTGGTTGGAAAAGACCTGACTGTTGAAGAGTCACTGAATGTTCTGCGAAGATCGTACCAGATTCTTTCTTTCTTGAACGAGCTCAGTGTGGATTTGATGGAACCTCCCATGCGGGCATTGGTGGATGAACTGGGTTTGAAAGCCGGGCAGGTGTTTGGCATCCTGCGCGTGGCAGTCACCGGGCAGATGGTCAGCCCGCCGTTATTTGAAAGCATGAAGATCATCGGTAAACCGAAGGTCCTTGAAAGAATAACAAATGCTATCGAGATCCTGGAATCAGGACCGAAATAATAAGAAATTCAATTTTCTACAGGTAAAATAATCTCCCGATGGATTAAAAGTATCCGTCGGGAGAATAAAAATTCAGGAATGGGGATTTTCAAAATAATTATTTCCTGTTATTGGTTGCGATCTTGTTCCACGAATCCTTTAATGAAACCGATCGATTGAAGACCAGCCTGGTCTTTTCTGAATCCGGATCGACATTAAAATATCCGAGTCGTTCGAACTGGAAGATGTCCCCGGGCAGGGCGTTCGATAATCCGGTTTCCACGCGGCAATCGGACAGGATCTCAACCGAGTTGCCATTAATATTCGAGGTGAAATCCTTTCCTTCCTCCAACTCATAAGGGTCTTCTGTTAAGAATAAGCGGTCATACAGCCGAACCTCTGCGGTCAAAGAATGAAGGGCAGATACCCAGTGGATGGTGGATTTTATTTTACGTCCATCCGGCGCGTCCCCGCCCCGGGTGGCAGGATCATAAGTACAATGGATCTCTTTGATCTGACCAGACACTGGATCTTTAACCACATTTGTGCATGTGATCAGGTATCCATACCGCAAACGCACCTCGTTTCCAGGGAATAGCCGGTAGTACTTGGGAGGTGGATTTTCACTGAAATCATCCTGTTCAATAAAAAGTTCTTTCGTAAATAAGATCTTGCGGTTGCCCACCTGTGGGTCTTCCGGGTTATTCACTGCTTCAAGTTCTTCAACCAATTCATCCGGATAATTATCAATGATAACCTTAACAGGGTTAAGCACTGCCATCTTGCGGGAAGCGCGTTTGTTAAGATCATCCCTTAAGCAATGCTCCAGCAGGGCAATATCGATAATACTGTCATTTTTAGCGACCCCCACCAGGTCCAGGAAATTGCGAATGGATTCAGGTGTATACCCTCGCCTGCGCAATCCATGGATGGTGGGCATACGCGGGTCATCCCATCCTTTGACATACCCTTCCTGAACAAGACGGATCAACCGTCGTTTGGACATGACGGTATAACTCAAATTCAGCCGGGCAAATTCTATCTGGCGAGGATGGTGGATCTCAAGTTCTTCGAGGAACCAGTTATACAGGGGGCGATGGGCTTCATATTCCAGAGAACATAATGAATGTGTAACCCCCTCGATCGAATCGGACTGTCCGTGGGCATAATCATACATGGGATAAATGCACCATTTGTTGCCGGTGCGGTGATGCGGAGGATTGTGAAGGATTCGGTACATGACCGGATCCCTCATGTTGATGTTTCCCGAAGCCATATCAATCTTTGCCCGCAGAACTCGAGACCCATCCGGGAATTCTCCATTTCTCATGCGTTCAAACAGGTCAAGGTTTTCGGCAATACTGCGATTTCGATACGGACTGTCTTTACCGGGTTCTGTCAGTGTGCCGCGATGCTCACGGATCTCATCTGCACTGAGATCATCCACATAGGCTTTCCCTTTCTTGATCAGGATTAAAGCATACGCATATAACTTGTCAAAATAATCCGAAGCAAAGAATTCACGATCATCCCAATCGTAGCCCAACCAGCGGATGTCGTACTTGATGGCATCCACGTATTCCACATCTTCCTTGGTCGGATTCGTATCATCGAAACGAAGACTGCAGACCCCGTTGTAGTCATTGGCAATCCCAAAGTCGATGGATATGGCTTTCGCATGCCCGATGTGCAAGTAACCATTCGGTTCGGGTGGAAAGCGGGTCTGAACCCTCTTGTTAAATCGATCTGTCCGATTATCGTCTTCCACGGCTTCTCGGATGAAATCTTTAGGTGAAATAGCTTCGGTCATAATGGTTTCCTTGATCAATCATAATATATAGATCTTTACTCAAGATGTATAATCGTCTATTATAACAAACCAATCAGTTTCTCGACCTGAAGGAGAGAACAATGGATGAGACAAATGATAATAAAGGACAATTCATTGGGACATATTTCGATCCCCGCATCATATTTGGGATATCAAATTTTTCCAGGGTGGTAGCCTGGGTTGTATTGGTGGTTTATGCCCTGGATTTTCTAATCTCATTAGCTGTGATCATTTTACAGATCTCGCGTGGTTTCTGGGTTGGAATGGGTGCGACCGATATGGCTGCCAGTATAATACTCATATTGGAAAAACCATTCCGCGGCCTGGTTTACTTCGTGTTGCTTTTGGGGTTTTCTGAAGTATTAAAGCTTTTTGTCGATATTGAGAATAATACCCGCCGATCTGCCCGTTCCCAATTAAAATAAGGCACTCACTGGACGGGAGGCTGGACGTATGGTAGAATACGCGCCGCTCGATCTTTGGGGGCTCGTCTAATGGTAGGACAGCGGACTCTGACTCCGTATGTAGAGGTTCGAATCCTTTGCCCCCAGCAAAAAAGCTCTCATCATTCGATGAGAGCCTTTTTGTATTGGATCGGGGTTTATGAAACCGTCCGGCAAATAGTTTATTCGGCGCTGACAGGTTTTCGTCTGAACCAGTTTCGCCATTCCTTGTTTTCCCAGACGACCAGGATGGGGGCGGCGTTAAAGATGGATGAATAAGTACCACTGAAGACACCCACCAGCAGAATTACGACGAAATGGCGGATCGTTAATCCACCGAACAAAGCGAGTGCCAGCAGGGTGATCATCACAGTCAGCTGGGTGTTGATCGAACGATCGAGGGTCTGAACAATCGAATGATTGACAAGAGTCTCGTATGTGATCTTCTTGTAACGATTCGAATTTTCCCGGATGCGATCGAAAACTACGATCGTGTCATGCACCGAAAATCCGATCACTGTCAGCAGGGCAGTCAGGAAAAGAGAGTCTGCTTCCCAACCGATGAAATGACCGAGGATGGCTTCAACTCCGACTACCACCAGCACATCATGCAGCATGGCAATGATCGCAGCGGTACCATAGCGAAACGCATGTTGAACCCCGCGAAATGCATAGGTGATATAGAGCAAGATGACCACTGCAGCCAGCGCGACTGCTCCAGCCGCTCTGGTGGCAACTTCCTGACCTACTGCTGCGCTGACCTGGGTAAAATGAAGAACGGTTACTTCTGTGCCTGAGAGTTTTTGCATTGCAGAGACGACTTCAACCTTGGTGGCATCGGTCATCACTTTGGATCGTATGGATAATGAATCTGTCCCCAGCGGTTGAATGACCGGGTTGGATAGATCTGCGCCAGGTTTGGAGAAGTCTGCATACATGGCAGCCACCTGTGCGTTGGTCAACGGTGCGCCAGAGGCAAATTTGACTTCCAGAAGACTCCCCCCGGTGAAATCGATTCCGAGTGGCAGATGCCAGAGCAGCAATGCAATGATCCCAGGGATGATCACCAAAAGGGAGATGCCGAAAAACAGGTAACGATTTTTAATAATATTCATTGAGGCACTCCTATAGACCGAACCAGCGGGGGTGTTCAGCGGTTTTGATATTGTCAAGGGTTACATGCAGGAAAGTTCGTGTGACCGTGATCGCAGTGAACAGGCTCACCACCACACCAAGCGCCAGGGTTAATGAGAAACCTTTGACCAGGCTGGCTCCAAATGCATTACCAAACCAGTACAAAATGCCACAAGTTATCAGAGTGGAGAAGTTTGAATCCCTGATCGAAGGCCAGGCACGCGACCAACCCAGGTCAATGGCTTGACGCAGGGTCCGACCCGCCCGCAATTCTTCTTTTAACCTTTCAAAGATCAGGATATTGGCATCCACCGCCATACCGATGCTCAAAATGAAACCTGCAATTCCGGGTAGGGTCAGGACGACCGGGATGATCTTGAACAGCATCAGGGAAGTTATTGCATACACGATCAAAGCCAGGTCTGCCAGCACCCCGGGTAGTCGATAATAAAAACCCATGAATAGAATAACGATCAGCAGACCGATCAATCCTGCAAACAGGCTTCTTTGAACAGATTCCTGTCCCAGGGTCGGACCAACAGTCCGGCTTTCGACTACTTTGATCGGGATGGGCAGTGAACCATAGCGAAGTTGAATCGCCAATGCGTTGGCACTCTGCACCGTGAATTTGCCGGTAATAACCCCGGAGCCATCGCTGATCTTGGTGGAAATTACTGGTGCAGAGATCACGGTCTTATCCAGGACGATGGCCAGGTACTGGTTGACATGCGAACCCGTATAATCCGCGAATAATTGCTTGGTATCCGCTTTTAACTTGAATGCTATCTGGTTCTGCCCGGTAGTGCTTTGGGTCACGCTGACCGAATCAAGGGCTGTCCCGGTCATCACGGTGTGGTAAATTGTGGGGGCAGTTTCAGTTGGTGCAGCCGTGGGAGTGGCTCCACCCGTTGGCTGGCTGGTCGGGGCTCCAGTCGACGAGGACGTTGGTGTCGCTGCGGTGTCACTTGTCAGGCCGAAGTCGGTTTGAATGACCGTGCCATCTGCTATTGGTGTGGTGCCCATATCCACGAATTCCAATAGACCTGTTTTTTGTAATGATGCGACAACTTCGTCAGGATTACTGATCCCTGGGAATTCAGCCACGATACGACGCGGCGGGGCAACCTGCATGACCACCTCGCTGACGCCAAGCGCATTGGACCGATTTTCAAGGATCTGCCGGGCAACATTCAGGTCATCCACACTGACCGCAGTGGTTGCAGGTAGGTCAGCTTCCAGTAATGTTTGCAACCCGCCTCGCAAATCCAACCCCAGACGGGCGGTCACATTGCGTTGGATTAAGGCTGTTTGATTAAAAGGGTTCGTTATGGTAATTTGATTGCTCAGGTCGATCCAAAGTGCAAAAGCAACCAGTATGAGGATCAATACCAACATCAAGTAAGGACGACGTGTCATAACCTCTTTCTCCAATCATAAAAATACCAGCCAAAGGCTGGCGGGTGGCATGATTATACCTCCAATAAAAATATATGGGAATGGTTATTCACCAGGCTTCGTGATTTCTTCCGACTCATATCTCTGAATCCCTTTTTCTTTCAGGTAAATTAGAACCGTTTTTAATACCTCTTCCACAGTCCGTTGATCGGTGTTTAAGACGAGATTGGCATTTCTGCGTGCGTGTGCCAGTCTCGCTTGTTGTTCTAAAAAATCATTTTCGTACCAATCCAATTTACGCCTGCTCTGGCTGACCGAAAAGGAAACATCCAGGAATATCAAAATATCTGGTTGCGTAATTTGCTGCCACATATCCGGGACAAAGGAATGCTCCTGGGCTATATGCCGGCTGGTGATTCCATGTCTCTTTAATCCCTGGATCAGAGTGGTCTTCCCTGAACTGCATGGTCCGACGATCCCTATAATTAAATCATTAATGATTGGATTTACCTCCCCTGTTGATGGTTTTAAAGTTTCACCCATTTCTATCTTATTATCATTTAACCCGCTGAATGGAGTCAGGTCTCATTGTCACATAAATTTAATTAACTAAACGGCAGCCTGACCATCATTCTGCGCACATCGTCTCCCTTGCGCTGGACTACTTTAACAACCACGATGCTGATATCGTCCGCAGGACGATCATCATCAAGACGGATGGCTTCATTCAACAGGACATCCGCTATCTCCTGGGGAGGAGGATCCTGATCTTCCAACAGTGATCGCAGGTTGGTGCAAACATCCATCGGTTGCCCGCGCCTTTTGCCGGCATGAACCAACCCGTCTGTGTAAATGACCACGGTTAAACCGGTCTCGAGATTGATCTCGTTGATCACCGGGCGCACATCCCTGGCAACCCCCAGCGGGGGACTGTCATTTTGCAGGCAATCCATCTCATTCCCATTACAAACAAAGATCGGCGATGGGTTGTTCCGCGTCAAAACCATTGTGTGAGTGAGCAGATCGATGGATACGATGTTCAGGGTGCAGGAGACCTTCCCCTTTTTCTCGGTAAACAATGAATCCGATGCTGCCCGGGCAGCTGCCCCATCCCGCACACCTTCAGCCAGCAATGTGATAACCTTGCGCACCACCAGGCTTGAAATTGCCTTGGCGCCTCGCCCGGAAGTCTGACCATCAGCCAGGACAACCGAGAGCCCTCCATTAGGTCTTTCGACCACCTCAAGGGTATCTCCACTTTCCGAAACCGCATATTTATTGGTTTTGGCAACGGCAATTTGAACTTCCATATTCACCATTGTACAACAAAACCATTCCCGAAAATAAAACAAAGGTTTGACGCTTAACGTCAAACCTTTGCAGCGGGGGGATTGCAGATCGATTAATTTACAGTGGGTTCGGCTGGTTTCTTCTTGGCAACAGCCTTCTTGGCTGAAGCGATCACTTCCTGGCTGCGGGATTTAACTTCAGCTGCCAGTTGATCGTAGCGAACTTTCGCATCTGCAGTGGCTGCTTCAGCTTTTGCCAGGGCTTCTTCTGCAGTCTGTGATGCCTTGTCGCGCAATTCGAAGCTTTTTTCCTTGATCACGGTGCGGGTTTCCTCACCAGATTGAGGGGCAAAAAGCAGTGCGACGACCGCACCAGTCAGTCCACCAACGACGAAACCAACCAGAAACGAACCAAAATCATCATGCTCAGACATTTTTCCATCTCCTTTTTAGCTGGAAAATCATTTCTTTTTTAAACTGATAAGGTCGGTAAACTTCTTTAGACCAGCCAGGTAACTGTTAAGTTTTATAACCGGTTCAACCATATTTTCACTGAGAAAGGCTGTTGTTCCGCGCAGAGTATTGACCGTTTCACTGGTGGATTTCAGGATCGGTCTGACTTCGTTTTGCAGAAGGTTGATCAGGCTTGCCACCTGGATGACCAGGATGACGAGGGCAGCTCCGATGATCAGTGATTCAAATGCCATGAAGATCAAAAATATATCCCGGATCTTCGCGGTCGTTGAAGAATCTTGGAGCAGTCCCATCACCGCCAGGACGATCCCGGTGATAACCAACAAAACTACAATTACGATCCCGACGATCAGTTTTCGTTGGTTTTGCAGGTTTGTTTTATCAGATTTCTCCGATGAACTGGTTTGTGGAGTAGTTTCGACCATATTAATTAATTATAGCATAATAAAAATTCATCATTATTAGAACCTTATTAGATATCTTTTGGTTCAAATTGCTCACTTTCCAAATGCGGTATTTATGTGAGCATGAATGCTCAGGTTATACAATCTTCATAGTTCATGGAAATCAAGATCCTTAAAAAATCGGATTATTTAAGATCACCTCTATTGACTTTTAGGTACAATTTTGCTATGCTTAAACTACCGACCGGTCGGTAGTTTATGATGAATAAAGAACAGATCCTGGAAGTTGCTGCACAGATCATCAGTCAGAAGGGCTTTCACGCTACTTCCATGCAGGATATCGCCGATGCGGTCAACCTGCAAAAAGCCAGCCTTTACCACCATGTTTCCAGCAAACAGGAGATCCTGCTGGCTCTTCTGGACCGCGCGCTGGATATGCTGACAGAACGTCTGCAGGTTGTTGTCGAAAAGAAACTGCCAGCGGATGAAAAACTCCATCTCGCGGTGAATACATTCCTCGATGTGTTGACCGAACACCATGATCTTGTCTCCGTTCTATTGTTGGAGCACCGATCCCTCGATTCCGAATATCATACCCGTCATATTGTTCGCCGGGATCGATTTGAAAAGTTGTGGCGCAACCTGATCCAGGAGGGAATGGATTCAGGTATTTTTACCCGGAGTGACCCGGCTTTGACAGCTCGTGCTTTGTTGGGTGTGTTGAATTGGACTGTGACCTGGTATCGCCCTTCCGGACCACTCGCCTTAAGTTCGATCTCAGACCACCTGACAGAACTCTTCTTGAACGGTCTGTTGGTCAGGTCTGCTGGGGAGAATGACCGATGATGCAGCCGCAAAACTTCCAGAAATTCACAACTTCCGGGGGATCGATGATTTTCCGCCTGCCCCTGGAGGCGTTCCCAAAATTTTGGGTTTACGCCTACCTGATAAAAAGTGGAGGGACCTGGCTTCTGGTGGATACCGGTTCCGGTAGTGAAATGTCCAATAATGGTCTTTTGCAAGGCTTCGCCCGAGTTAGTGGCGAGATCGGCGAGGAACTGAAAATTAAAGATCTGTCCGCCATCCTTCTAACTCACGGACATATCGACCACATGGGTGGGTTGATCTTTCTGAAGGAGCATTCCAACGCCCGCATCGGGGTGCACGAACTGGACATGCAGGCTATTTCCCATCACGAGGAAAGATTGATGGTTATCAGTCTCCATTTGAATCAGTTTCTTTGTGAAGCAGGGATCCCGGAAGAAGATCGCGCCCAATTATTGCAGTTGCATAAATTCACCAAGGCTTTTTTTCATTCAGTACCAGTGGATTTCACCTATGAGAATGAAAACATGCAATTTGGTAAATTCGTAATACTACATCTCCCCGGTCATTGCCCCGGTCAGGTTGCCTTTAAATTGGATGATGTGATCTTTTGTGGTGACCATGTCCTGAGCAGCATTATCCCTCATCAGGCACCGGAAAGGTTGATTCCTTATTCTGGCTTGGGGCATTACCTGGAGTCGTTGGAGAAGTTCGATCGCTGGGCGGATGGAAGCAAGTTGATCCTCACCGGGCATGATCTCCCGATCGAGGACCTTCATACCCGTTCAGATGCAATTCGCAGTTCGATTACTTCCCGTCTGAATCAATGCCTGGAATTTCTGAGTGACCCCCACAGTATTTCTGAGCTTACAAACCACCTTTACGGGAATATCGCCGGATACAATTCCCTGCTGGTTTTAGAAAAGACCGGGGCTTATGTTGAATATCTATACCAACATGGATTGTTGGAATTAACCAATTTGGACGAGTTGGAGGAATCTAAACAAACAGCTTTATATTACCGCCGCGTGAAAGAGATGACCAATTCGGTTAACCTTCCAAAGGAGAAAGCGTATGTACTCATTTGAACCTTCTGAAGAACAAAAAATGTTGATCGACGCAGTTAACCGCTTTTCCACCAATGACTTGCGTCCAGCCGCCCATGAAGCCGAAGAATCCGGTCAATTACCGGGAAAATTGATCAACAAGGGCTGGGAATTGGGTGTTCTACAGGCTTCCATCCCCGAGACTTATGGAGGTTTCGGCGAAAGGTCAGCAGTCACAGGTGTCCTGGCAGCAGAACCGATGGCATGGGGTGACCTGGCTGGTAGTCTTGCCATCATGCTGCCGGGTTTGTTCACTCTGCCGATTCTCCTCGCAGGCACCGAGGAACA
>Ga0315268_10008012_pt1 | contig 11070 bp, 10 predicted proteins | sample C1_top_MG_FD_204535 | JGI IMG/M metagenome (GOLD analysis project Ga0315268, IMG submission 204535) | Sediment microbial communities from Yellowstone Lake, YNP, Wyoming, USA - C1_top | ecosystem: Environmental > Aquatic > Freshwater > Lake > Sediment | place: USA: Wyoming | collected 2017-08-01 | reverse complement strand
TTTCGGTGAATCTGGCTATCATCAACATTTTGCCGATCCCGGCGCTTGACGGCGGGAGAATTCTCTTTATACTGATTGAAAAGCTCAAAGGCTCGCCCGTTTCTCAAAAATTTGAGCAACGCGCGCACAATTTGGGATTTGCTCTTTTAATAACTCTCATGGTCTTTGTGACCGTGAGGGACTTTGCGAGGTTTGATTTGGTGGAGAAGGTGAGAAGTTTATTCTAATTATTTTATTAGTGTATTGACGGGTTGACGAGTCAATGGGCTGTGCTTTGACACGCTCTTTTTTATTGGGTAGAATAAGACAGATAAAAACAAAAAACGCCTGCCTGCCGGTAGGCAGGAAAATTTAAAAGCAACAACTAAAAACTTAAAGCTTTTCGAAGTGTCTAGTTTAAGTTTTTGACTGTTGTTTTTACTTTTTAGCTCTTCATTTTTAGATTTATTATGCTTTCAAAAATCTTTGGGAAATTTTCAAAAGATATCGGAATCGATTTAGGAACGGCCAACACTTTGATCTATGTCCGCGATAAGGGAATCGTCATCAACGAGCCTTCAGTGGTGGCTGTGAACCAGAAAACGGGACAGATTCTGGCGATTGGCATCGAAGCCAAAAAGATGGTCGGGAAAACCCCGTCTCACATTGTCGCGACACGCCCGCTCATTGACGGTGTGGTGAGCGATTTTGAGGTGACGGAACAAATGCTTCGCTATTTCATCGAAAAAGTCCACAAGGAAAGTTTCGCGCTTCTTCCCCGTCCGCAAGTGGTGATTGGAGTTCCGTCAGGTGTGACTGAAGTCGAGAAAAGAGCGGTAGTTGACGCGGCCATCAGCGCCGGAGCGCGAAAGGCCTATCTCGTTGACGAGCCGATGGCAGCAGCTATCGGCGCGCGCCTTCCGGTTCAAGAAGCCTCCGGAAACATGATTGTTGACATTGGCGGCGGAACAACCGAGATAGCAGTAATTTCTTTGGGCGGCGTAGTGGTCTGCCGCAGTCTTCGCATCGCGGGAGATGAAATGGACGAGGACATCATTCGCTACGCGCGGGATGAATTTAATCTGCTCCTTGGAGAAAAAACAGCTGAGGATATCAAAATTGCCATCGGAAGCGCTTATGAACTCAACGAAACGCTCGAAATGCCCATGCGCGGCAGAGACTTGGTGACAGGTCTTCCCAAAGAAGTGGTTGTAAATGACGCGCAGATCAGAGAAGCTATTTTCCGGTCAATTAAAATAATCGTTAATAATATCAAGTCGGCCATTGAAGAAACGCCACCCGAGCTCCTAAGCGATATTATGCAGAGAGGCATCATTCTGACTGGCGGCGGGAGTTTGATCCGGGGGCTAGATCGATTGGTTTCAGAGCAAACGGATATGCCGGCGAGAGTGATGGATGATCCCTTGACAGCAGTCGCGCGGGGGACGGGAATAATTCTAGAGCATCTTGACGAGCTCAAGGATATTTTGACGGAGACGCAGTATGACAAGATTTCGTTTTAGTAGCTGGTTTTAGTATCTTGTATTTGGCATTTTACTTTTAAGTAGCAATAAAAATATACCAGATACCAAATACCATATACCAGATACAAATCATGAAATTTTTTTCCCGCAAAAATATAAAATTCCTTTCTGCAGTTATTCTCTTGCTAATCATCATATTTCTCTCCTCCCGCGGCGCCGATAATCCTGTGAAAGGAACAGTTCTTTGGCTGACGAATCCGTTTCTCAAGACATTTCGCATATTTTCGGGAGGAGTTCACGGATTTTTCCAATTTCTTGGGTCCATTGGCGAACTGAAGGGCGAAAACGAAAAACTGGTGAAAGAAAACCAGGAACTTTCGACGGAAATCGCGAAATTCAAAGACACGGAAAAGGAAAACGAACTATTGCGAAAAGAGTTTGGGCTTGTCCCGAAAAACAAATATAATCTAGAAGCCAGTTTTGTGATCGGCCAGGATGCGTTTGGCTCGGGAAGCTCGATTTTTCTTGACAAGGGGAAAAACAAGGGAATTCAGGAGGGCATGGCAGTCATTGTTTCAAACGGAATTCTCGTGGGGAAAGTGAGCGAAGTATTCCCAGATACGGCCAGGGTGGTTCTTATCACTGACCGGGATAGCATCGTTAACGGAGAAGTGCTCGAATCCGGAGCGAAAGGAATCATAAAGGGAACATACGGACTTGGAATCATAATGGATATGATTTCTCAAGCTGAAGTTCTGAAAGAAGGAGACGCGGCAATAACCTCCGGACTGGGCGGAGAGATGCCGAGGGGACTCCTGATCGGAAAAATCGGCCAGATTGGACAATCAGAAGATAAAATGTTTCAGCAAGCAACTATTTTTTCTTTGGCTAATCTTTCTTCTTTGAGGGTTGTGTTTGTTGTGAAGAAATTTTAAAGAAATGAAAAAATTTTATCTTTTCATGCTCATCCTGATTGTTTTTATTCTTCAGTATTCCGTTCTGGGAGTTTTTTTCCAAAGCGCGAGGATTCCCAATCTTTTTGTAGCGCTAGTTGCGAGCCTGGCTATTATCTTCGGTTTTAAAAAATCCGTTAGCTGGACAATTTTGGCAGGATTTCTTATGGATATAGGCGCGCCCTGGCTCTTTGGATCGGGAATGTTGATTCTTGTTTTGATTCTTTGGCTGGTGGACAGGCTGAAAATAGTGACTGAACTTCGATCGAAAAGGTACCTATTTATTGTCCTTTTCGCTTTGATAGTTTTCGTTTCTTCATTCGCGTTTGACTTTTTTTTGAAATTTGAGCTGGGAGCGGAGCGTTATATTCTTCAGGGTATATCGAATCTTCCTGGTCCCGCCGTAAGCCCGGATTATTTTTTCAAGTTGATTTATTCTGCTATTTTAGGAATGGGAATCTATCACTTTTTGCGAAAAGCAAGAATTCGCTCCCATTCGTCGCTAGCGGTTCGCCGGACTGGATAAGCTTTGAAAACAATTAACCAAAATGTTTTTTCAAAAATATTTCAACAAAAAAATACAGAAGAAGGGCTTGGAGATAGAAGACGTCACTTTCAGAGAGCTGGAAAATCAGGGGAATGGAATGACGGTAGGCGAGCCGATAGGAAGCACGAGATTTCGTATTTTTCGAAACGCGGCTATTTTGGTCTTCTTGCTTCTTGCGATTCGGGTTTTTTATCTCCAAATCGCAAGGGGGGATTATTACGGGGAGTTGGCAAGGGAAAACCGGGTTCGCTTTATAGCCATCAAGGCCCCGAGAGGCCTCATCTTTGACCGTAACGGAAAAAGGCTGGTTCAGAATGTGCCTAGCTTTGATGTTATTCTTGTCCCCTCGGATCTTCCAAAAGACTCTTCTCGGCGAAGTGAAGAAATCAGAGAACTGGCAAAGATTCTCAATCTCAATGATCAGAGCCTTGGAGCACAGATAAATTCTCAAAACTTTGATTCGCTGAATCCGGTGCTCATCAAGGAAAATATCAGCGATGAAGAAGCCCTTATATTTTCAGAGCAGAAAAATAAGCTCGAAGGCTTTCAGCTGGACAAAACAGCTATCCGCCGATACGAGAACGGGACATATTTTTCTTCGGTTATGGGATATACCGGAAAAATTGCGAAAGACGATCTGCAAAAATATCCTGATTATCTCATGACTGATTATGTCGGAAAGACGGGCCTTGAAACGAGCTACGAGAAGCATCTTCGCGGCATAAATGGAAAGCAAAAAGTGGAGGTAGATTCAACGGGGAATGTCAAAAAAAATCTCGGAACGGAAAACCCGGTCAATGGCAGCGATTTGCATTTGGGACTTGACGCGGATCTTCAGGAAGAAATCGAAAGCGTTTTGCAAAAAAAGCTTGAAGAAACAGGGACAAAAACAGCGGCAGCAGTGGCGATTGATCCGCGAAACGGAGAAGTTCTGGCGCTTGTCAGTCTTCCCAGCTATGACGATAATTTATTCGCCCAGGGCATATCCAGTGAGGATTATCAGAAAATGCTGGGTGATGAGAATAAGCCGATGTTCAATCGCTCCATTTCCGGAGAATATCCCCCTGGATCAACTTTCAAGCCTCTGGTTGCGGCTGCCGCTCTTCAGGAAAAAACTATCACGCCTGATACAACCGTTGATTGCAATGGAGGAATTCGCATAGGCAGCTATAATTTTCCTGATTGGAAGGTTCACGGTGCTACTGATGTGAGAAAAGCAATTGCCCAAAGTTGCGATGTCTTTTTTTACTCAATAGGAGGAGGAGCAGAGGGAATCCAAGCAGTCGGAATCGACAGAATAAAGAAATACGCAAATCTCTTCGGCCTCGGACTAACCACTGGAATTGACATTCCCGGAGAAACACAAGGACTCATTCCGGATCAGGCTTGGAAGCAGGGATGGTTTGGCGAACGATGGTATGTCGGGGACGATTATCATTGCGCTATCGGGCAAGGTTTTATAACGGCTACTCCTCTTCAGCTTGCGAATTACGCGGCAGCGATTGCCAATGGCGGAACTACTTACAGACCTCACCTAGTAGACTACATAAAGAAAATTGACGGCTCGGAAGAAAAAGTTGAACCAGAAGTACTAAATAAAAATTTTATTTCACCTTCAAATATCGAGGTCATTAGAGAAGGAATGAGACAGACTGTGACTTCTGGAACAGCTCAACCTCTCAAAGATCTTCCTGTCCAAGTCGCGGGGAAGACAGGAACAGCCCAATTCGGAGGCGGGAATAAGACTCATGGCTGGTTTATATCATTTGCTCCTTACGATAATCCCCAAATCGCAATGGCGGTTTTAGTAGAGGGTGGAGGAGAGGGTTTCAGCACAGCAGAACCTGTGACCAGGGCAGTGTATCAGTGGTATTTCGAAGAAAGGAATAAATAAAAACAAATACTTGATGTATATGTAAGATGTATGAATTATTGAAACTCGCCCTGTAGTTGACGCGGAGCGGCATACTTCGGGGTGGTATTTTGAGGAGAGAAATAAGTAATGCAAACGCGCGAATGAGCGTAAATTATACGGATATAGAAAACTTGACAGCATTCCGTAAATTGTATATTATTCCATTGTTAATTAGAAAGACTAGTCTTAGATCAATTGAATAAATTTTTTAGTACTCATAGTTACCGAGTGCTTTTTAAATAGTCAAAACCTATGACAAAATTTCTAACACCCGAGGGCCTCAAAAAATTAGAAGAAGAGCTGGCGATGCGGAAGCGCGAAATGCGCCAGAAAATCGCGGATATTATCAAAGAAGCCAAAGAACAGGGCGATCTTTCTGAGAATGCGGAGTATACTGAAGCCAAAAGGCAGCAAGCCGACAACGAAAGACGGATTATGGAGCTTGAAAACCAGATCCGCACCTCAGAGGTGGCCAGTTTTGTTAAGGGCTCGAAAGTGGTCCAAATGGGTTCCAAAGTAAAAGTGAAGTTTAACGGCGAGGAACAAATTTTTGAAATTGTCGGTTCCAACGAAGCCGACCCCTTGAGCTGGAAAATCTCAAATGAATCGCCGATCGGGAAAGCTCTTTTGGGCAAAAAAGCCGGCGACAAGATAAAAGCCGGCACACCGAGCGGGGAGAAGGAATATAAGATATTAGAAGTGAAGTAAATATTTGCAAGCAAGGTTGGCGGTGGTTAAACCTTGTTTTTTTATTGGAAAAGATATAGAATATAGCTAAATCCTAAATCCTAATTTCTAAGTTCTAAACAATATCAAAATTCAAATAAAACTAAATTCAAAACTTTATTAATTTGGATTTTGATATTTAAATTTGTTTAGCCTGCCTGCCGGCAGGCAGGGATTTAGTACTTAGAGTTTAGGATTTATGCGAATTTATGCTTAACGAAATCAAAGAAACAAAACTGAAAAAACTCGAAAACTTGCGCCAAGCCGGCATGGAGGTTTTTCCTGAAAAAAACGAACGAACGATCGCAAATCGGGAGGCGCTTGAGAAATTTGATGCTTTGGGAGAAAAAGAATTGAATCTGGTCGGAAGAGTGCGTTCGCTTCGTCCTATGGGCGGGTCGGCTTTTTCGCATATCGAAGATGAATCAGGAAAGATTCAGATTTTTTTGAATAAGGAAAGTCTGGAAGACCAGAAGTATAATTTATTTGTTGAAAATATTGAAATCGGAGATTTCGTCGAAGTGAAAGGGAAACTTTTCAAAACTCAAACTGGCGAAACGACTCTTCAGGTTGCGGATTGGAAAATTCTGGCAAAGAGTCTCGCTCCGGTCCCGACCGAATATTTCGGCCTCAAGGACACAGAAGAATTGCTTCGGCGGAGATACTTGGATCTTATGATGAACCCCGAAACGCGCGAAATTTTTCGCAAGAAAAATCTTTTTTGGCAAACAGTGCGGAATTTTCTCGCAAAAAAAGGCTTTCTCGAGGTTCAGACGCCGGTTTTTGAAAATATCCCCGGGGGAGCGGAGGCAGAGCCCTTCACAACACGCCACGGCGCGCTTGGCCGGGATTATTACATGCGGATTTCCCTCGAGCTTGGCCTCAAGCGCCTTTTGGTTGGCGGCTATGAGAAAATTTTTGAAATTGGACGGGTTTTTCGAAATGAAGGAATTGACCGTGAGCATTTGCAGGAATACGATATGATTGAACTTTATTCCGCTTATACAAGCCTCAAAGATGGAATGAAGCTGGTGAAAAAAATATATCAGGACATTGTGAAAAAGGTGATAGGAAAAAATGAAACTGAATATGAAGGGAGCAAGATTGGCTGGCTGGGAAAATGGGAAACGAAAGATTATTTTAAGTCATTTAAGAAAGAAATCGGGATTGATCTCGATAAAGATATTTCCGTTGAAGATCTCAAAAAGAAGGCGGACGAATTAAAAATAGATTATAAACCGGAGTATGGGAAAGGAAGAATGGTTGATTTGCTTTTCAAAAAAACTATTCGGCCGAAAATGATTCAGCCTTGTTTTCTGGTCGGTCACCCGATTGAAGTCTCGCCGCTCGCCAAGCGTGATCCAAAAAACATAAAGAAAGTTTTGCGAGTTCAGGTCATAGCCGGCGGAACAGAACTGGGAAACGGATTTTCCGAGCTAAATGATCCAATTGAGCAAAGGCAAAGGTTTGAGGAGCAGATGAAGCTTCGTGAAGCTGGCGACAAAGAAGCTCAGATGCTTGATGAAGATTTTGTCGAGGCGCTTGAGTATGGAATGCCCCCGGCTTTCGGCTTCGGTTTCAGCGAAAGATTGTTCGCGTTTCTCCTAAACAAATCCGTGAGAGAAACGGTGATTTTCCCGCCGATGAGAGGAAAATAATCTTACTGATAAAATATAAAAATAATGTTTAAATTATAATTATGAGTCCATTAGAACGAGCAGAGGAACAGCCCAGTATAATTCCAAAGAAAAATCCATCAGAAAAATCTCCAATACAAGAATTAACTCAAAGAATAATTGAAAAAACAGAAATAGAAAGGGGAAAGATGTTAGAAGCCGCCCGGATTTTACAAGAAGCTGCAACAGAAATAGATAAATTATCAGCAGGACTTCTTGAGGAGATGAATAATAACGAGAATACATTATCAAATGCTTTAAAATCTGGATCAGTGAATGAAGTTGTAAATATTATTGGATCGTACGAACCCAAAGCTATCAAGATTTGTGGTGAGACTGGTGTAGTGCTTCAGAAAGCCGAGGAAATTCTTAGGTCAATCAATCAGATTAAACTTGCTCTCAGCAAAGAGTAGATTATAAATGCAATTATATGCTTGGTATCCAATTCATTCGGGAAAATAAAGATGAAGTGAAGAAAAATTGCCAGCTGCGCAATATCCGCTGCGATATTGACCGGCTTTTGGAATTGGATAGCGAGAGAAAAGATTTAATTGAAAAAATTGAAGGATTTAGAGAAGGGAAGAATGTTATAAACGATAAAATGAAAGATCTTGCGAATATGAGCGCCGAAGATAAAAAAGAAATTCTGGCGAGGGCAAAGTTTATAAAAGTTAATCTCGAACAATTAGAACCAAAATTTAAAGAAATAGATAAAAAATTTCAGAAGCTTATTTTACAAGTTCCTAATATGTCTCATCCTGACTCGCCGATTGGAAAAGACGAAAGCGAGAACAAGGAAATTGAGCGATACGGAGAGCCACCAAAATTCGATTTTGAATCTAAAGAACACGAAGAATTGATGAAGGATCTGGATCTCATAGATTTCGAACGCGGAGCAAAAGTGGCCGGAGCAAAATTTTATTTTCTCAAAAACGAAGCGGTATATCTTGAGCAGGCGCTCATTAATTACACGCTTGATATTTGCAGAAGGGAGGGGTTTTTGCCTTTTATCACTCCTGATCTCGCCAAAGACGAAGTCTTGTTGGGCATTGGATATAACCCCCGCGGGGAGGAAACGCAAATTTATTCTATTGAGAATACAGATTTGAATCTTGTCGGAACAGCAGAGGTTACAATGGGTGGCTATCATATGAATGAAATTATTGACGAGGAGAAACTGCCTTTGAAATACGTGGCGCTTTCCCATTGTTTCCGCACCGAAGCCGGAAGCTACGGCCGGCATAGTGCGGGACTCTTTCGGGTCCACCAATTTACGAAAGTGGAGATGTTTGCCTACACATTGCCGGAAGAGTCGGAAAAAATGCACACTTATATCAAGGATATGGAAGTGAAAATTTTCAAGGAGCTGGGAGTGCCGTTTCGAGTGGTTGACATTTGCACAGGGGACTTGGGCGGGCCGGCCTACAGGAAATATGACCTCGAAGCCTGGATGACCAGCCGCAATGATTGGGGGGAGATTACTTCAACTTCAGATACGACCGATTATCAGGCTCGGCGACTGAATATTAAAGTCAAAAGAAAAGACGGCAGAAAAGAATTTTTGCATATGCTCAATGGCACAGCGATTGCGACCTCCCGTGCCCTGATTGCAGTTATTGAAAACTACCAGCAAGCCGACGGCTCGGTCGTGATCCCGGAAGTATTGCGAAAATATATGCCGGGAAACTTGAAAAAAATAACTCCCAAAGCTTAGCTTCGGGAGTATTAGTTGATCTCTTGAGATCAATATTTTTTATAGGGATGATCGCATTCCGGTCCTCCGTTGAAAATAATCCTTTACAATCCTCGCCTGAACCATTTATTCCAGAGCGAAAGTTAATCGATCCCGAATGTCGGTGAGTTTGCTCTTTGCTTGCCCTAGAAGGGATTTTTTCAGCGTAATTAGTCGTTCCCTATACGGTGATAAATCAGGGAGGCTTTCCGGAGGATAACTCAATCCGGCGGCGATAATGGCAAGATCACGGTCTACATCTTTGCCTACCGATTGAATTTCCTTATTTATCAAGCTGATTTCGAAATCAATTCGCTTAATGCAATTTTGCACACTTTTTATCAAGGAACTCATTTTTTCACCTCCCAGTGTTTTCTAGCGAATTTCTTGGAGCTATTGTATCGCAAATGTTATGAATTGTAAAGATGTCTTGAATGATCGAAAATAAAGAAATTTCACTTTCTCCCATAAAAGAAATGGAGCTCCGGGCGTCGAGGATTCCCGGAGTTGTTTCGTTGGCCCAAGGCGTGCCGTCTTTTGACACGCCCGAATCAGTGAAAAGAGCGGCAATTGAGGCGATTGAAAAGGGAAAGGTGGCCAAGTACTCGCTGACTCCCGGGACGCTTGAATTTCGGGAAACGATTGCCCAATATCTTGAGGAAGAAAATAAATTTTTTGATTTTGAAACAGAGATTATAGCAACGGCAGGGTCAATTGAAGCGATTACTGCGACGCTTCTTGCTATACTTGAGCCAGGCGACGAGGTTCTTATCCCCGATCCGACTTACGCCTCCTATCAGCCGGCAATAAAGGTTGCCCGGGGCATTCCGGTTTTTGTTCCGCTTGACGAAGAAAACCATTGGGCGCTCGATATTGATAAATTTGAAAAGCTTATCACGCCGCGAACGAAAGCTTTTCTTTTTTGCAATCCCAACAATCCCACAGGAACGATTTTCACCCACAATCAGCTTCATGCGCTGGCACAATTGGCCATCAAGCACAATATTTATATTTTGAGCGACGAGGTATATAAGGATTTTGTTTACCCTGTTAAATCCCTGGTAAGACCAGGGGCTTCGCAAAGCGAAGCATTTAACGGGGTAAATGATTCCGATGAGAGATTATATTCCCTTGCCGAGTTGCGCGGGATTCGGGACCGCTTGATATATATTTTTTCTTTTTCAAAGGCCTATGCCATGACTGGTTGGAGGATTGCCTTTCTGGCCACTCATCAGGAGCTCGCCAAGAAAATTCTGCCGGTTCATGACGCGCTGGTAACTTGCGCGCCGGTGGTCTCGCAATTTGCGGCCCAAGCGGCGCTTGAAATGGCGGATGAGGATGTTTCCGAATTCAAGAGATATTTTAAGAAAAGAAGAGACTTAATCTGCAAAAGACTTGATAGATTATCTCATGTTTTTGAATATCAAAAGCCAAACAGCGCCTATTTCGTTTTCCCACGGGTAAATAAAGAAATTATGCGAAAAATTGCCAGAAATAGCGGAAGCTGGGAGTTTGCTATAGAATTATTAGAGAAAACCAAAGTGGCCTTGGTTCCAGGTGCGGCTTTCGGTCCGAGTGGTGAGAATCATGTGAGGATGTGTTTTGGGAGGAGTGAAGATGACATAAACGAAGCGTTCAATAGAATGGAAAGATTTTTTGAAAATTTTTGAAATTTGGGCATTGGGAATTGGTTATTGATTAGAAATTAGGAATTGAGAATTGGAAATTTGAGCCAGTAGGATAATATGAAGAAAGTATTAAAATCAGCAGTTCAATATTATTTGAAGCTTCTCACGAAGTTTGTCCTTTGGCGGCACAAGCCTTTTGTCATTGCCGTTTCTGGATCGACAAACAAAACGGTGGTTAAGGAGTATATCCTTAAGTTTTTGCGCGAAGAATACGGCGAAAAGGAAGTGCGGGGAAATCCAAAGAGCTACAATACGGAAATTGGTTTGCCGCTCGCGATTTTGTATCTCGATTCGGGCGAGTCTTCGGTTGCGAAGTGGCTGAAAGTTCTTATTCAAGCCAAGACACGAGCCCTGTTCAGCCGAAAATTTC